>Ga0180437_10003695_pt1 | contig 22467 bp, 20 predicted proteins | sample SS_ome_4_FD_132410 | JGI IMG/M metagenome (GOLD analysis project Ga0180437, IMG submission 132410) | Hypersaline lake sediment archaeal communities from the Salton Sea, California, USA - SS_3_D_1 metaG | ecosystem: Environmental > Aquatic > Non-marine Saline and Alkaline > Hypersaline >...
AGTTAGATTGAGTTTCAGCGATGAACAACGTTGCCCTGATGGGAACTGCGTGGTATAATACACCCAGCGAGTTCTATTATTCACAAAGTGGGACAAGGAGATGAGATGGGCGACAAACTGGAATTCATGCGTCAGGAACTGGCAACCCTGCGCGAGGAAAAACGCTTTATCAACATCCGGGTCATGGGCTCGGCAGCCGATGCGTGGATGGTGGTCGACGGCAAGCGGGTGCTCAACTTTTGCACCAACAATTACCTGGGCCTGGCCAACCACCCGGCGCTGAAGGACGCCGCCATAAAGGCCGTGGACGAGTGGGGTGCTGGCCCGGCCGCCGTGCGCACCATTGCCGGCACACAGGCCCTACACGTCGAATTGGAGCGTCGTCTGGCCGAGTTCAAAGGGGTCGAGGCGTCGCTCTTTGTGCAGTCTGGCTTCTGTGCTAACCAGGCGGCCATCCCGCCGCTGGTCGGCCGCGAGGACGTCGTCTTTTCCGACCGGCTGAACCACGCCAGCATCATTGACGGCTGCCGGCTGGCACGGGCCAAGATCGTCGTCTTTGAGCACCGTGACCCGGCCGACCTGGAGGCCAAGATCAAGGAGCACCTGCCCAACTACCGCCGAGGCCTCATGATTACCGATGGCGTGTTTAGCATGGACGGCGACGTTGCACCGTTGGACAAGCTCTACGAGGTGGCGGAGCAATATGGCGTGCTGACCATGGTGGACGACGCCCACGGTGAGGGGGTGTTGGGTCAGGGGCGGGGCATCGTACACCACTTTGGCCTGCAAGGCAAGTTCGACGTGGAGATTGGCACACTATCGAAAGCCTTCGGCGTGCTGGGTGGGGTCATCGCCGGGCGGCAAGTGACGGTGGATTACATCCGGCAGAAGGCGCGCCCGAACCTCTTCTCCAGCGCCACCACGCCGGCCGACACCGCTGCCTGCCTGGCGGCAGTGGACATCCTGGAACGCTCGACCGAATTGGTCGACAGGTTGTGGGCCAATACCGAGTACTTTAAGAAAGGCATGAAGGAACTTGGTTTCGACACTGGCAAGACACAGACACCTATCGTGCCAGTGATGCTGGGCGAAGTGGGTCTGGCCAAAGAATTCTCTGCCAAGCTGTTTGAGGAGGGGATCTTTGCCATGGCGCTGGGCTTCCCCACTGTGCCCACAGGTCAGGCTCGTATCCGCGTCATGAACACCGCAGCCCACAGCCAGGAAGACCTGGACTTTGGCCTGGCCACTTTCGAAAAGGTGGGCAAGACATTGAAGGTTATCTAGCCGACGATAAGACTCGTGCGCCTACAGAACAGGGCCGACCAGGTATCCGGTCGGCCCTGTGTCGTCCAGGCGTTCCTTAAGCGTCGTCGGTGCCAGCCCGAACGGAGGCCATAAAAGCTGCCGTATCTTCCGTCTCCAGATAGCGTGGTTGTGCGGGGAGGACGATGTGGAACTGGCTGCCGGGGCAGGTTCCCTCGTCGTATCCTGGGCTTTCGGCCCAGATGCGGCCGCCGTGCGCTTCCACAATGCCTCGTGCGATGGTCAATCCCAGGCCAGGCCCCGCGCCCTTGAATTTGGTCTTGCCCGTGCTGTGCAACAGCACGTCGCCCACCCGGTAGAACTTTTCAAAGATTCGCTCCAGATCCTCGGACGCGATGCCAATACCCGTGTCAGCGACGACGATCTCGATGCTCTGATCCTGAGGCAACATTCCGCCGCCCATCAGACGACCCGTGATGCGAATCTGACCGCCATCTGGGGCGTATTTGATGGCGTTCTGAATGAGGTGCGAAATCACTTCCTGCAACTGCTTGCTGTCAACGATGATGGGCGGCAACTCGGCTACTCCCTCTACCGTGAGGGTATGTTTTCGCTCCTCCAGCGCCGGGGCCCACGAGTTCACAGCAGCGTTCACAATGATAGCCATTGAGGTTTCCGACGGATCCAGGGCCAGCGTCTGAGTGTCTATCTTGGAAATGATAAACATGGTGTCTATGATCTCTTCCAGGCGCAGCGCTGCTTTGCTGATGCCCGCGCCCATTTGCATCGCCATGTCCGGCGTGAGCGATCCGTCCTCGGTCATTTCGTTCAGGATCTCGCTGTAGCCACGAGCCTGGGTGAGCGGCGTCCGAAGCTCATGGGAGGCGACGTTGATAAAATCGGACTTGGCTTGATCCAGTCGGGCCAGTTCACGGTTGGCGGCGGCTAATGCCTCGTTCAGACTCTCGTTCTCCGCGTTGCGAACCTTCAGATTGTCGAACAGGCGGGCATTCTCCAGCGCCACGGCCGTCTGGTCTGCCAGCGTGCTGAGCAGCATCAGGTCGTCGTGGTAGTAACGGTCGCCGGAGAGCTTGGGGCCCAGCGCCAGGAGGCCAATCCACTCGTCCTTGGAGTAGATGGGCACATATACGTCCATGCCCATACTGTCCAGCCAGGCGCGCTCGGCGGGAGAGATCTTTCGAAAGCGGGGGAGCAGATCAATGTCGTATTGGGTTACAGGGCGGTGCTCCCGGCGCAGACAGTTGACCAGGGGGCTGCTGGCTGAGAGGACACCAGGGTGTGGATTCTCTTCTCCCATACCTCTCACGCCTTGCAGGTGGAAATAGCCGTCCCCACCCCCTCCGCCACCGCGGTGCACCAGAAAGAGGACACCACGACGGATCTCCATCGCCTCGCTGATAATGCCCACCGCTACTGCTGCCAGGCGTTCCAGGTCCAGGATATTGCTAATACTCAGGCTATATTCCCGCAGCGCGCGGCCGGGGTCATAGCTTGCTCCGGAGATCAACCGGTTCACCAACTGCTGGATCAAGCGCAGGAGAGGATGAAACAGAACGGCCAGGATGATAGCCATGACCGCTCCAGCCAATAGAGGGCTGTAACCAGGCGCAGTCTGGAAGACATATTGCATGGCCAGAAAGCCGGCCGTGTAGATGATCACCGTCAAAAGGGTGATCACCAGGTAACTCACCGACCGCCGCACTATCTGACGCACGTCAGGCAGGCTGTGGGTCAGGATAGCATAAGTCGCAATGAACGTCCCCAGCAGATGGAGGCCACTGCCCAACACCTCCTGTTCGGCAAAGATCAACGCTCCGCCAGAGACGGTGAAAACCAAAGCCAGCGGCCAGTACGTGATCCGGTTTCGATGCAGGGGTTGCTGGACTTGATGGTAGGTCCTCACCGTCAACAGGGTTGACCCGGCCATAAAAACCCCCCAGCCCAGGATCAGGGTAGCAGAGGTGAAGCTCTGGCGCTGAACGTCCCACCCTCTCTCTGACCACCATGTCTCAGGTAGGGTGAGTAGATCGCTATCGAGGAGGACCACGGCTGCCATCCAGACCACACCCAGCGCCCACCAACCCAGGCCAGCCCCTTCATGGCGCAGAAACGATCGGCTCAGGAGCAAGAACAGCCAGGACAGCAAAAGGAGCCCGTAACACGACATACGCGCCAGAACGTCCTGAGGGAGGAAAAGCCCACCCGGTCGCCAGCAGAAAGCCAGGATCAATGCCCAGAGAAACGCGGCACTGGCGTACAGGGCCAGAAAACGCGTCGCCCGTTCCCGGAGATCGTATTTCGCCAGGACAATGCAGGCTATAAGGACGTACAGAACGGCTCCCACCACTGCAGAGACTGTTGGCCAGTCAACCAGCATGCCATTTTCCTCCCGATGTATGCCATCGCTTCTGCTGCGAGGCCTCTTTCCGTGTTCACCGCTTCATAGCATCTCTATTGAATAGTCCACCAACTGTACGTCGAGGCGATGACGTTCGATCCACTTGACCACCTGCTCCAGCAGCCTGTGAGCATGACTCTGCTGGTTGGAGACGCACACGACGCCGAGGACAGCCGACTGCCAGGCGTCATGCAGGTCTACCTCGGCGACGGCAACATTGAACTCGCGGCGCAAGCGGCTAACCATGGATTTGAGCACAGAACGTTTTCCTTTGAGGGAACCATTGCCCGGCAAGTGTAGTTCGATCGTGCAGACCCCAATGACCATGTTACACTCCATAGGCTTCGCGGCGAAAAGCTGCGAGTAGTTCTTCGTAACGTGCCCCCCTGGGCTGAATGAGCAGCCCTCGCTTGCTCTGATCCAAGTGGTGAAAGTCAATCCATAGGTGTTCGGCAGGCATCCGGCTGCCTCCCAGGCGGTCGGCCCACTCGATAAGGCAAACGCCGTCTCCGTAGAGATACTCTTCCAGGCCAAAGGTTGATGTCTCTACGGCGTTCTCAATACGATACAGATCCACGTGAAAAAGGGGCAGGCGAATACCCGGCCCGCGGTACTCCCGAACGAGCGTAAAAGTGGGACTGACGATGGGCTCTTTCACACCCAGGCCCTGGCCCACGCCTTGTGAGAAGCGGGTCTTGCCCGTGCCCAGCCCTCCCGCCAGAGCGATCACGTCGCCGGGCGACAGCAGCCTGGCCAGGTGCGCGCCCAGGCGTCGGGTCTGTGCCTCGCTATGACTGATGATGTCGAGCATTCGTTCATTCAGGATAGGCATGACGGTCCGTTCCCCAGCCGGGTTCTCCGATACGAACGTCTCAATTATACAACTATTATCCTACCGTCACAAGCTCAATTTTCGACGAAATGTACTTGCACATTCAATAGAATTGGTGTAGAATAGATATTCGTGGTAGCAACTCAAGAGGGGTAAGGAACCATGCCGATCTATGTCTATCAATGCGATTCCTGTGGGGTCACATTCGAGCGCCAACAACATTTCAGCGATGATCCTCTCACCGACTGCCCTGAGTGCGACGGACACCTTCACCGCGTTATCCAGCCGGTAGGCATTGTTTTCAAAGGGTCTGGCTTCTACGTCACCGACAACCGAGCCAAGTCCTCGACAGCTTTGCCTGGCGAAACCAAGAGCGAGAAGAAAAAGCCCTCCACTTCTGACTCCAGCGAGTCGAACTCGTGATGCGACGGCGTTCAAGCAAAACTCACGAGCCCATCGGGATTCCCGGTGGGCTCTTTTTCTTACGGATGGGTCTGTACACCAAAAACGGGGGGACTGGTACACCGTTCAGTCCCCCCGCTATAGGTTGTCGTACATCTCACATCTGAAAGCGATTAGAAGCCCGGATGACCTTGTGTGAGTAATTGGTGACAAATCCCAACAACTTTTCGTGGAGTGATAGCCACTCTTCGCTTTGCAGAACTTCTTTCATGGTTTCCAGGTCGTCGGTCACGCCGCCGAAGAGCATCCGAGGGCCTTCTCCATAGACTTTGTACCAGGCTTCGGTCAATTGCAAACCCATTTCCATCATGGAAGGAGCCAGTTCTTGCACCTGGAACTGAAAATAGGCCTCCTCTTGGCCTGGCTTGATGTCCCAGCTCATCAGCAGCTTCATCATGGGATCAGTCTTTCCTGCAGAGATACTTTCTAATGCATGCTCCGGCGAATGACACAATTATAACCCACTTGTTGCCTAAAAGCAAACGCTGAATCATAACCGCAGCGCAGAGAGGAATGGCCTTTCGTTTTGAAACGGTCCCAAGGCGACGAGGTTCAACCTATCCTCTTGGAACAGCCTGTGCGATAGAGATTGGATCGCCTCGGGTGTCACCGCGTCCAGTTGAGACACAACCTCATCCGGGCTTTCGAGTGGCTGATTGTTGATCTCTTGGCGCCCCCACCAGGAGGCGTAGGCGGCGCTGTCCTCGAGAGCCAGGAGCATCCGGCCTTTGAGGTATTCCCTGGCTTTGTGCAGCTCGCCTTCTGGCACCGGTTCTTGACGCAGGCGATCCCATTCGGCCAACAAGGCACTCACTGCCGTCGTGGCCTGCTCTGGCGCTACGCCAGCGTACATACTCACCAGGCCGGTGTCCAACAGCGTCTCGGCAAAGGCGTCCACGCTGTAGGCCAGGCCGCGCCGCTCGCGGATCTCCTGAAACAGGCGCGAACTCATGCCCCCACCCAAGACGGTGTTAAGCAGCCGGAGCACAAAACGGTCAGGGTGCGACAGCGGTAGTCCCGGTACACTGACGTGAATCTGGGCCTGCTCAGTTTCACGGAAGTGCAGATTCAGACGGGGTGTGGGTTGTGAGTCGGGGGCTGATGCAAAAGAGAGCGCGTCAGTCGGCTGCCAATCGCTGAAATATCCCGCAAGCCGGGCCAGGGCATCCTCGTGCTCTACATTCCCTGCCAGACTGACGACCGTCCGGTTCGGGCCAAAATGTCGCGCCATATAGTCCAACAGCGCAACACGTTTCAGGGCGACCACGCTCTCCCTTGTGCCGGCAATATCTCGACCCAAAGGATGATCTGGCCACAGTTGATCGTAGGCCAGCATATAGACCAGATCCGACGGTGTGTCTAGCGACAGGTTGATCTCTTCAACGATCACCTGGGCTTCTTTGGCCATCTCTTGGGCGTCGAAACGGGCGTTGCGCAACATATCCACCAGCACATCCAGAGCCAGTGGCAAGTGTGGCTCGGCAACCTTGGCCCAGAAGACAGTCGTCTCGCGTCCTGTGCCTGCGCCAAAGATGCCCCCTACTCCCTCGATGGCTTCGGCGATGTCGTTGGCCGTAGGCCGTTTATCCGTGCCCTTGAAGACCATGTGCTCGATAAAGTGCGTGGCACCGCTTTCTGTGTCTAACTCGTAACGAGAACCGGCGCCCACCAGGAAAAGAGCGCTCACCGACCGCGTATGCGGCATCGCTTGGGTGACGATGCGGAGACCATTGTCCAACGTCGTCTTTCGAAACATAGTACCCCTTCTTGGCACTGTCGAGATTTCACGATTGGCGCTGCAATTATACCCCTGACCCCTCAATAAAGGCAAACCCAGAACTGTCGCGTTGCTTTTTACATGCGGATGGTGTATAATCGGTGTAGCGTTGATTTTGGGTGTGGCTCAGGCCAGATGACAGGAGGTGCGTAATATGGGAACTTTTCTCAGTTTCTTCTCGACGTTAGGGGTGGTCATTCTCTTTGGCATCGCGATTATCAGCGCGGCCATCAAGGTGGTGCAAGAGTACGAACGGGGCGTCATCTTTCGATTGGGCCGGGTGTTGAGACCGGCACGGGGGCCAGGCCTGTTTTTCATCATCCCCATCATAGACCGCATGGTCAAGGTCGATCTGCGCGTGGTGACGCTGGACATTCCTTCCCAGGAGGCTATCACCAGCGATGGCGTGACGGTCAAGGTCAATGCCGTGGCCTATTTCCGCGTCATAGATCCCATTGACGCCATTGTGCAGGTGGAAGATTACCGGCGGGCCACGTGGCAGATCGCCCAGACGACGTTGCGCAGCGTGCTGGGCCAATCAGAGTTGGACGAACTGCTATCACAGCGGGAGCGGATCAATCAAAAGCTGCAGCACATCATAGACGAGCACACCGAGCCGTGGGGCATCAAGGTGAGCATCGTCGAGGTGAAGGACGTCGAGTTGCCGCTGACGATGCAACGGGCTATGGCCCGCCAGGCCGAGGCGGAGCGCGAAAAGCGCGCCAAGATCATCCATGCCGAGGGCGAGTTCCAGGCGTCGCAGCAGCTCACTGCGGCGGCCGCCACGATTGGCCAGGAGCCGGCGGCCATTCAATTGCGCTACCTGCAAACGCTGACCGAGATCTCTGTAGAAAAGAACTCGACGATTATCTTTCCCGTGCCCCTCGAATTCATGACCGCTTTCAGCAGTATGCTGGCCCAGCGAGACCAGGATCGGCCTGGGTAGGACGCTGCCAAGATAGACGAAACATGAAGAAATTCATTGCCATTGCGGGCAACATTGGCGTGGGCAAATCGACGCTCGCGGCGCTGCTGTGCGAGTACTATTTGTGGGAACCCTTCTACGAAGCCGTGGACGACAATCCCTATCTGGCCGACTTTTACCAGGACATGAAAACCTGGGCCTTTCACTCGCAGGTTTTCTTTCTCTCACGGCGACTCGGCCATCACCGCCAGATCGTCGAGCGGCCCGGCACCGTGGTGCAGGACCGCTCGGTCTACGAGGACGCCGAGATCTTTGCCCGCAACCTTCACTTGCAGGGGCACATGAGCGAGCGTGACCATCGCAGCTATCGCGAGTTGTACGAGACCGTCATCGGCATCATGCCACCGCCCGATCTGGTGATCTACCTGCAAGCCTCCGTCCCTACGCTCATGGAGCGCATCCGCCAGCGTGGACGCGACTACGAGCAAGAGATCTCGATCGAGTATCTGGAGCAGCTCAACCGGCTCTACGAGGAGTGGATCGAGCGCTTTACGCTCTGTCCTGTCCTCACCATCCCCACCGACAATCTGGATTTTGTGCGTAATGGCACGCACCTGGTCCAAATCTCGGCTCGCGTGCTGGACAAACTTCACGGCAAAGAAGTCGTCGTCTTCAAGTAGGGGCGATGTGTGAGCCGCCCCTACCTTATTCTCCTCCTGGTTTTATCCGCATCGTCCGCTCACCCCGGTAGGTCACCATGCCGGGGTGTTTTCCTTTGGCACGGCGCACCCGCCGGCGTGCCAGGACGTCCACAGCGACCAGGGCCTCGTGCCGGTCGCGAGAGTAGTAGGCCGCCAGCGCTGCTGCCTGGTGCAACGTCCGCTCCGGCACCTCCCGCCCGCCACTTTTGATCACCACATGCCCGCCGGAAATCCCCCTGGCGTGCAGCCACAGGTCGTCCGGGACCGCTCGTTTGAAGGTCACCTGTTCGTTCTGGCGACTGTTGCGACCCACGAGGATGCGAAAGCCATCGGGCGAGTTCACGACCAATGGTTCGCTGCGCGGCGTGCGCTCTGGCGTCCTTCGGCCAGTCCGCAGGTAGCCAGCTTGCGACAACGCCTCCTCCACCTCGGCGATCTCGGGACGGCTGAGGGCCAGCGAGAGATCGGTGGCGAGTTGATCCAGGTAGCCCAGCTCCAGGTCTGCTTGTGCCAGGCGGGCAGGGACTTGTTGAACTGCGCCTTTGGCCTTGTCGTACTGCCGGAAGTAGCGTTGGGCGTTCTCGACGGCGGTTAGTTTGGGATCGAGGGCGATCCGCAACGGCGGGCCGTCTGGGTCCACGGGGGCCAGCAGTTCGGTCTGTCCTGGTTCGACCATGTGGGCGTAGGCGAGCGTCATTTCTCCTTTGAGACGCAATTCTTCGGCGTGGTCAGCGGCTGCCAGCGATCGCCCCAAGGCATCGCGCTTCCGTTCGACGCGCCTCCGCGCTTCTTCGATGGCCTCGGCAGCCCGGCGGCGCGCGGCGGCATAGGCGTCGGCGCCGAGTCGGCTCTCAAAGTAGGCCTCGACCGCCGCACTTGTCCCGCTCACGGGCCTGCAATCCGCGTACTGTTGTAAGAGATAAGGCGCAAAGGCGACGATTTCTTTGCCGTCGTAGGCCAAACAGGGCTCCCAGCGAGATTCCCGCAGGTGGGTGAGCAGGTCGTGGAAGGCATCCAGAAAGGGCGAGACGCGCGACACCTGGGCCGCCAGGGTTTGTGCATCGCCGGTGGCGCGAAAGACGATCTCTCGCCCCAGCAACGGGCTGACGCCCTGGATGCCTTGGACCAGCGCTCGCCAGGCCGTCATCTTGGCGTTTGCTGTCGCTGCCTCAGCCAAAAGCCTCCGCAGGCGAAACTCGGTCAGATCTGTGGGGGCCAGCCCGGGGCGCGGCGGGGGCGGCTTGTAGCGCTGGCCCGGCAGCACGACCCGGCGGCTCATCTGTGGCCCGACCCGTTTGACCGCGTCCATGATCTGTCCCGCTTCGTCTACAAGTATGACGTTGGCATGGCGGTCCATGACCTCTACGATCAGCGTCGTATTCCCTGCCGGGTGCCCTACCTCGAGGCGCAGAATGCGCTCAAAGGGGGGCTGCCAGGCGCGCAGAACACGCCCGCCGCGAACAAATTTGCGCAGCAATTGCAGGAGCGACGGTGTCACGTCCGGGCCGCGCCGGAGCTTGTGGCTGGTCAGATGTAAGCGGGCGTGTTGTGGGTGTGCCGAGGCCAGCAGATAGTGCCGCTGTCCCTGGGCATAGATCTCCAGTCCGACCGACAATTCGTCCAACAGGAGGGCTTGTTGCACGCGTCCACCCTGTAGGGTGCTATGCAGTTCGTCGGCCACGGCAGCTGTGGTCAGGGCATCAAAGTACATGATGACGAAAGTGTAACCTATCGGCGTCGAGTTGTCAACCCCACACCTCGTTTCCATTTGCCAAATCCCCTCAGACGTGTTATGATTGATCGCAGCGCAGGCGCAGATGGATAGCGGGCGTGTGATGTCATCTTACACAATTGCGGGGAGTGTCTCCGTGGCAGTCAAAGAAGGCAGTCGCTGGTGGCATCAATTTGACGAACAGCTTGGGCAAGGGCCGGTCAGGCGCTTCAATTTTTGGGCGTGGCTGAGGGACCTGCTTTCCCGGGCTGGCGAGGATGCGAGCACCACGGTCAGCCTGCGGGCATGGCTGAAGGAGCTGGCCGATCCTCTCCTTTTCCACCCTCAGGTCCGCACCGACGTGGTCGTGCGGCGTCTGGAGAGCCAGGGGCGTCCGCTCTACGTCTTGAAGAACGCGCAGGCTGGCACTTATCTCCGCCTCGAGGACCGTGAGTTCTATCTGTGGCGGCTCATGGATGGCTCTCGCTCGGTGAAAGACCTGATGGTGTCTTACTTCCAACGCTACCAGGCGTTGGCTTTCGGACTCATCACCGGGCTGGTGCGGGCGTTGCGAGAGGGTCACTTTCTGGTTCAGCCGCCGGTTGACGTCTATGCGCAAGCCAGGGTGGCAGTCGAGACGCGCAGCCCCATCCGCTGGAGCGACCGGCTGGTGCAAAGCTTCTTCCATCGAGAGTTCATCGTCGAGGGCTTGGACAGGCCGCTGACGCTGCTCTATCGCGCCGGGCTGCGCTTTTTCTTTGCGCCGCCTCTGTTGGTCTTGTTCACCTTTCTGGGACTGAGTGGATTGCTGGCCTTTTTTCTGGCCCTGGAAGGTGGCGCGGATACCTACGCTCTCCTCAAGTTCGGTGATTCTTACCTCCTCGGGTTCCTGGCGTTGTATCTGTCCAATCTGCTCACCATTTTCCTTCACGAACTGGCCCACGCGCTCGCCACCAAGCGCTTTGGCCGAGAGGTGCCTCGTGGCGGGTTCATGATCTATTGGGGCCTGCCGGCCTTTTTCGTGGATACCAGGGATATCTGGATGGAGCCGAAACGCGCGCGTATCGCCGTCTCGCTGGCTGGCCCGGTGGCTGATTTCGTGATCGGCGGGACCTGTGCACTGGCGGCCGTTCTTGTCCCTGATTGGGTCGGTAGCGTCTTTCTGTTCAAAATAGCGTTCATGGCCTATGTCAGTGTCCTGATAAACTTGAATCCTTTCCTGGAATTGGATGGTTATTTCATCCTCATGGATTGGCTGGACATACCCAACCTGCGGGCGCGGTCGCTCGCGTTCGTCCGTCACCGGTTGTGGCCCAAGTTGCGCCAGCGCGAGGCTTTTTCCCATGAGGAGCGAATCTTTGCCATTTTTGGCGTGTTGTGCGCGACCTATGCCGTCGTGGCCGTGTTTCTCGCTGTTTACCTGTGGCAGCGTCAGATCGCTCGCGTGTTCGGTGATCTATGGGCCGGTGCCGCTGACTGGGTCCGCGCGCTGCTCGTAGGGCTGGCAGCGGCGCTGCTCGTACCTCTGATACTGGCTTTCCTGGTGCAGGTGGTTCGTCTCCTGGCTCGATTGACCCGCTGGCTGGGCCGGCAGGGTTTTCTGGACCGTCCTGGATCGCTTGCCGGCCTGGGTTTTGCCGCGTGTGCCCTTCTCCTGGGCGTGTCATTTTTTCTTCCCCCGGCTTGGGCGGACTGGTACCGAGATACGCTACTGGCTGTACTGCTGCTGGTGACTTTTACGCTGCTCATCGGCACGGCCCGCTATTATCGTGGATCGGGCTTTCTGAGCGTATTCGTGGCTCTGGGACTGGCCGTGGCTCTTCTGTTGGTGCACCAGGCGCTGTACGCGGCTTTTCTGTTGGATGTCTCAGCCTTGCGCCGGCTGGCTTTCTTGCCTTTGTTAGTGGCGGCACTTCTGGCCTTTCAGCAAAACGGGCTGGAACACACCACGCGCCTGGAGAAGGCATTGATGCTGGCTTTTCTAGGGGCGGCCTTTTTGGTGACGCTGCCGATGATTCTGTGGACAATTTCGTCGGCTGGGGCTCGGGGCCAGTCGCTCTCTATCGGACGGTTGCTCGGCGCAGCCGCCCCGCCCTATTTTGGTCTGTTGGCTCAGGCCTTGTTGGTGCCCACCTTTTTCGCCTTTGTGGGGACGCGCTTTGGCCTCTCGTGGGGACTCTTGCTGCTGGCGACGGCCTGGCTGGTGGCGCAAGACCTGCTCCTGGCCTACAGTGCCATGTCGCCACTGTCGGCGTCGCTCCTGTCGGGCTGGTGGCTGATGACCGGCCCCATCGTTGTTCTCCTGGCGGTGGCTTTTTTGCTCTACTACCTGGCGCACCTGCGAGCGGTCTATCACCGCCCGGAATGGCTCGCTCGCATGGCCGTGAGTGACAAGGAGCGGTTGCGCAGGGCCTTTGGACGCTTCTTCGAGACGCTGTTTACCCAGTTTCGAGATCTCTACGGGCGGCGACAGGCGCAGATCATAGACGACCGGCTAGACGTGGCGGCCGTGACAGCCGGGTGGAGCGTCGTGATAGACCGGGGTCGCCTGCGTGATGCGCTGCTCCTGGACGACATGTCGTTGGTGGACCAGTCCGCCGACTATCGCCAGGTCCTTAATTTCACTGTGGACCTGATGGACGACCTGGCTGGAAAAGCGTTTCTCAAGCGGGCTATTCTTGCGGCGTACGACAGCCTGCCCTGGCAAGAGCGCGAGGTGCTGGCCCGTCACGTGCTGGCCTTTGAGCCCTGGGGGGAGGGTCTCTCCCGCGAGTTCCAGGTGATACGCGGCGATTACCACCTTCTACTGCGCTCCATGCCCCTCTTTGCCGGCTGCTCCGACGAGGACATTGCCGCTCTGGTCGCTGCACTGCGCCCGGAGCGCGTGGGGTCCGGCCAGCCGATCATTCGCCAGGGCGAGCGGGGCGATCGGGCCTATCTGGTCCGCTCTGGCGAGATAGAAGTGTGGCGGCAGGGCGATGACGGACGCGAGAGACTGGTCGCCGAACTGCACCGCGGTGACTATTGTGGCGAGTACGCGCTGCTCCGGGGCGAGCCCTACGACGCGACCTATCGCGCGGCTATAGACTCAGAGTTGCTGGTCATGTCGAGGAGCGATTTTAACCGGTTGGTGCGTGGTCGCATGGCGATGCGAGGACGGGTGGAACGGGCGGCAGAGACGGTCGCCCTGTTGGCCGGCATCCCGGTTTTTGCCGAGTTGAGCCACATGGAACTCACCCGCCTGGCGACGCGCTTTCGCAGGGGGAGGGTCGCACCGGACGAGGTGGTGATCCGGCAGGGGCAGCGGGGCCGGGCCTTTTTCGTGGTCGTTGAGGGCACCCTGGTCGTCGTCGGTGAGAGAGGAACATCTCAGGAGCGGGTGCTGGCCGAGCTGGGCGTGGGCGAATATGCTGGCGAGATCAGCCTGTTGCTGGATCAGCCCGCCATTGCCACGGTGATAGGGGGGCGAGCGGGAGCGTTGCTGCTGGGCTTGCTGCGGGACGATTTCGAAGCTCATATCAGGACGCATGCCACGACCTTACGGCGACTGGAGCAGGTGGGAAGCGGCCGGGTGTTGGACACCCGGCGCAAGTTGGACCTGAGCGGCGTGGTGTAGGGCGCTAGGGAGAGATAAAGAGAGAGGTGACGAAATGAATTGCTGGCATTGTGATCGACCAGCTCATGGCGTCTGCCGCTTTTGTGGAAGAGCGGTGTGCAAAGAGCATGCACAGGAACTGCCCCACATCGAGGAGATGTACCTCGACCGCCACGGCCAGCACAAGGCACTGGTCGTTCCCGATGCGCTCTACTGTGGTGTGTGCCGGCCGCGCGAAGACCCTATTGTGCTGAAGGATCTAGACTAGTTGACAAATCATGCTGCCAAGGTATAATTACTTTCGTTGGCATAAGCAAAACGCATTGGGAGGCTGACGGGAATGAGACGAGCATGGCTTTTAGCGTGGGGGGTGGGGCTGTGTCTGGCGGGTGGATTGATGGTGGGCTGCCGGTCGACTGAGGAACCGCCGACGTTGCCTCCTCTGGTCGCGCCGTCCGCAACGCCTGCTCAGCCCACCGTCGCACCGACGCCGACGTTCAGTGAGCCGTTGGCCGCTCTGGTCAACGGCGAGCCGATATTCTTGGACGATTACCTGGTACAGGTGATGCAGGCCGAGCAGGCACTCACCGGCCAGGGGGTAGATCCCAGCACCGCCGAGGGACAGCAGTCGCTGGCCCAGGCGCGGCGCCGTGTCCTGGATGCCATGGTAGAGCAGGTGATTATCCTCCAGGCGGCGGACCGTGAGGGCGTTGTCGTCGCGGGTGAGGAGGTGGATCGTGCCGTGCAACAGAGCATCGCCGATGCGGGAGGGGAGGAGCAGTTTCAGGCGTGGCTGCAGGCCAATGCCCTGACGGCCGACGATTATCGCCAGGCATTGCATGCCCAACTGGTGGCTCAGGCGTTGTTTCAGCAGGTGATTCGCGACGTGCCCACCGTTGCCGAACAGGTACACGCGCGACATATCGCCCTGGCCACGGAAGAAGAGGCCCGCCAGGTCTTGGAGCGTCTGCAGAAGGGTGAGGATTTCACGGCCCTGGCCCGGCAGTTCTCTCAGGATGCGACCACCCGTGACAATGGCGGCGATCTTGGTTTCTTTCCGCGCGATCTGCTGCTTTCGCCAGAGATCGAAGAGGTAGCCTTTTCCCTGGCTCCTCAGCAGATTGGCGATGTGGTGCGGACTCAATTTGGCCGATACCATATCGTCCAGGTCCTCGAGAGAGAGGAAAGTCGTCCGTTGCCAGAGGACGTGTTGTATCGTCTGTATGAGAACGCGTTCGAACGCTGGCTGTCTGAACAACTGACCGCTTCCGAGATCCTGCGCTATGTGGAGGACGCGGGGTAAGGTTAGTGGGGGACACGCTTACCAGGCAGTGAGAGCAGTTGAGGAGGAGCGCAATGGACTTTGATCGTTTTCGCCAAATGCCTGCCGAGGAGCCCGAGCCTTTGGCCGGCGAGACAGCACGGCCGAACCGCCTGTTGGGAGTGTTGACCGCCATGGTCATCGTGCTCACTCTCGTCGTCCTCTGCTGTTACCTGGCCATCTTTGTCAATCCCCAGTTCATGTTCAACCCTTTCAAGCCGCCAACGGCGATTGTGTTGGTGACACCCACCCCGGCCGGGCCGACGAACACGCTCCTGCCTACTTTTCCGCCCACGTGGACGCCCACGGCGACGGCGACGCACACCAGCACGCCTACTGTCACGCCTACACCGTCGAATACGCCACCCGCTACGAGTACGCCACGGCCCACCAGCACGCCCAAGCCGCCGCCGCCATTCTACCTCGACGGCGAAGTGGCCCGCATGTCACAGACCATCTACGAGGGTGTCAGCGGCTGGTGGTTGGGCTTTGCTGGCGAGGTGACCGATCCCAACGGCGCGGCCATTACCTCGGTGCAGATCAAGTTGTGGGATGACGAGGGCTGGGAATCATCTCAGATACCGGGTGCGAGGTCAGAAGTGGTACAAAACTACCGTAGCGCTTATGGCGGTACCATGTCCTGGTGGGAACAGCACGTGCCTTTCAGTTGTCACGCCGATAAGACTTTTTCTCTGCAGGTCATTCAGAACGGCGTGGGTGTTTCACCTGTGATCAAGGTGGAACACAGCGAGGACTGTGACCACAATCTCATCGTCGTCAACTTTAAGCGTCGGTACTAGTGCGTAGAGGGGAGAGTTCTTTCATCGTGTCCAAGATCGCGATCACAGGCAAAGGAGGCGTGGGCAAGACCACGCTGACAAGTTTGTTGGCCTATACGTATGCGCAGCAGGATCGGCCGGTACTGGTCATTGACGCCGATCCCAACGCCAATCTGGCCGAGGCGTTGGGCATTTCTGATGCGCAACAACGGATCACACCTGTGGCCGAGATGGAAGATCTCATTGCCGAACGGACGGGAGCGACGCCCGGCACTTATGGTGTTTTTTTCAAGATGAATCCCCGGGTGAACGACATTCCTGATCGTTTCTCCGTGAGCCACCGGGGGATTCGGCTGCTGGTCATGGGGACCGTGGATCACGGCGGGTCGGGCTGTGTATGCCCGGAGAGCGTGGTGCTCAAGAGCCTGGTGACTCATCTCCTGCTCCAGCGAGACGAGATGCTCATTATGGATATGGAGGCCGGCATCGAGCACCTGGGTCGGGCAACCGCGCAGGCAGTGGATGCTTTTGTCATCGTCGTTGAACCAGGCCGGCGCAGCATCCAGACGGCGCGCACCATCCGGCGACTGGCTCAGGAAATCGGTATCCCGCGCATCGTGGCCGTGGGCAACAAGGTGCGTGGCCCGTCGGATCAGGCGTTCATCGCACAGCAGTTGTCAGATTTTTCTATCCTCGGTTTCCTGCCCTATAGCCCTGATGCCATAGAGGCAGACCTCCGTGGTGTGCCGGTTTTTGACGCCGCACCCGATCTCGCGGCGGAGGCTCAAGTCATCGCCAGGGCTCTGTCAGAGCCTGTTGAGATGGATTGAAGAACGGATCACCACCCAGGCGAGATTGCATGACATGGAGCCGCCAAACTCTTTGATGTCCGACATAATGGACGATATGGAGCCGAGCCTGCTCTCTTTTATCAGGGAGCACGTGAGGTCTTTTCCGCGCTGGGATCTGCTCAGGTTCCTGTATCAAAACCAGAGCACGTCGGATACGGTCGAGAACCTGGCGCGTTATGTCGGTCGTCGGGTCGAACGGATAGAGACCGAGCTCATCCTGATGACCAAAGAGGGACTCTTGTGCCGGGACGAGCAAGGATCAGACGCCGTGTATTCATTGACCCAGGATCCTGAAACCCTGGCCCTCATCGGGCAATTGGTCTCTGCCTCCCAGGAACGGACGTTCCGTATGAAACTGGTCTATCATATCTTGCGGGCAGGAGGCAACGAATGAAGAAACGCGCCAAGACTGGGATCGCCGGCCTTGATGACATGCTCGCTGGTGGTCTGCTGGGCGGATCTACCGTGCTGGTCAAGGGCGCGCCGGGCACGGGCAAGACCACGTTGGGGTTGCAGTTCCTGTGTCACGGCGCGACTCAGGAAAACGAGGCGGGTCTGCTGGTGACTTTTGAAGAGTTTCCGCACTCGCTACACCGGGATGCGCGCTCGTTGGGCTGGGACCTGCGACGTTTGGAGGAGGCGCGCAAGTTAAAGGTCATCTTTACCTCGCCAAGAGTGTTTCTCTCCAGCCTGGAGGCGCCGGGCAGCCCTCTCAATCGCACCATCATGGAGTGGGGCATTGAACGGGTCGTGCTGGATAGCATTACCCATTTCACCCGACTGACCACCGATCCTGCGGAACTGCGCAGCGTCTATAACAAGGTGGTCAACGGGCTCAAGCGTGAAGGCGTCACCTCGATGCTGACCAGCGAAAGTGTGACGGTGGGTCTGGACGCGCAGGAGAAAGGTCGCCTTTCTTTTGTCGTGGACGCCATCATATTGCTGCGCTACGTGGAGATCGAGAGTGCCATGCAGCGCGCGCTGTTGGTGCTCAAGATGCGGGGCAGCGACCATGCCAAGGACATTCGCCGCTTCGAGATAGATGAAGGAGGCATTCGTGTCACCGGGCGATTCGAAGGGCAAGAGGGCCTTCTCACGGGCAGTCCCCGCCGAGTGCCGGGTGCAGGCTAACCTGTGATCGCGCTTGGTGGCTGGCCCCCGGGTTTTGCTGCGTAGCGACGCGTGGCGCCGCATACGCCGGCACGTCAATGTCACAACTCCGGCCGCAACAACGGTCGGAGTTTGATTTTTTCTCGGCGATCGTCGAGCAGACGCGGGCGAGTCTTGGCCGTCCTCGGAGGGGTGAGGCGTCGAATGGCCGACATCTGTATCTACTATCAGGATCCGCTTGGTCATGATGCGCCTCGCCAGCGGTCGGGCGTGCGGGGTAGGAGCAGCGGGGCAGACGTGGGTCTAGCCTGTGTGAGTCAGGACCTCGTCAATCGGATAGGCCGACATGACGCGGGTGGTCTGGCGGAATCCAAATCGCTTCCAGAAGGCTGCGTCGCCGGGGATGGTCACAGAGATGGCCTTGGCGCCCCGGTCTTTGAAACGCTGGGTTATCTCACGCAAAAGGGCCTTGCCAATGCCTCGCCGCTGAAAGTCGGGATGGACCGAGGCCAGATAGATGATGGCCCGCGAGCCGTCAAAGACACCCCGGATGAGTCCCACCGTCCATCCTTTCTCCTCCGCCACCAGAAATTCTGATGCCGCACATTCCTGCACGGCGATCATGGCCTCAGGCCCGTCCAGTTCCGGGTGCCCATACTGTTGGTTGGCTTTGAGGATCTCGACCAGTGCTTCGGTGTCTGCTCCCTTGAAATCTCTCACTTGCATCTATGCGCTTCCTCCTTGCTCCTTCATCGTTTCGGCTGAGAAGAATCAGGACGGCCCAACCCGCGCCACAGGCCGTTCGATGGGGCACATTATACCAGGTTTCAAGGGGGTTGGCAACAAACGAGGCACCGTTAAGGCGCTCCTCAGACTGCCAAAGTCTGGATGCCACTTGTTTGAGTGATAGGAGAGGTTGCCTTGAAGCTAAGGTTCTGCCCCCAATGCGGTCACGAGATGGCCGTCAGAGAACAGAGTGGGCGGCCTCGCCAGACTTGTCTGCACTGTGGGTACGTGCATTACCACAATCCTGTGCCTGGCGTGGGCGTCATCGTCGAGATGGGCGGCGGCGTGGTGCTGGTCAAGCGCCGCTTTGAACCGCGCGCCGGATGGTGGTGCCTGCCGGCTGGTTTTCTGGAGGCGGACGAAAGCGCCGCCGAGGGTGCCGTGCGGGAATGCAAGGAAGAGACAGGCCTGGACGTGGCCGTGGATGAGCTATTCGGCGTCTACTCTTTTCCGGAGGGGATGCAGCGCAGCGGGCTGGTCATCTTTTACACGGCGCGCGTCGTTGGCGGCGAACTGCACGCCGGGGACGACGCGGAAGACGTGCGCGTCTTTCCCGTGGATGGTTTGCCCGAGAACGTGGCCTTTCGCACCCACCGCCAGGTGTTGGCCCGGCTGCGCCAGCGCACTGCCGCCCCCGACGGCCTGCTCACGCCCAACCCACCCGGCGACTTTCCCTCGCCCATTCCCGGAGTCGTCATCCGCCACGCCCGGCCGGAGCACCTGTCCCGGGTGTTGGCCTTGCTGCGTCTTATCCCGGCCAATGCGAACCTGTCGGACGAGGAGATGCGGGCCGTGGCCCGGCGCTTTGGCGAAGGTGTTGGCCTGGAGGTGCTGGTCGCCGAGGCAGAAGGCGGGGTGGTCGCTTTGTGGCGTTGTCCTTCCCGCAAACGCTCACCGGCCCCAAGGCGTGGATTGACGACATCGCCGTCGAGCCGGGCTATCGCCGCCAGGGCATCGGCGCGGCACTGTTGGAGGCCGCCGTGCGCCGCGCGCGCCAGCGGGGCTGCGCCTACCTGCTGGTCGACACGGCCAAGGGCAACCCGCCGGCCAGGGCCTTTTACCGGGCCTACGGCTTTGAGGAGGGCGGCATCGCGCCGCTGCGCATTGTGTGAGGGGGTATGCAGAATGATGAAGGGCTACGACCAGATTGCGCGCTTTTACGACCTTGAGCACGACGAACTAACAGAGGATCTGCTGATGTACGAGAGCTTTGCCCGGCGCTGTGGCTCGCCGGTGCTGGAGTTGGGCTGCGGCAGTGGGCGGGTGGCGTTGCACCTGGCCCGCGCCGGCTTTGAGGTCACCGGCCTCGACGCCTCGCCGGGTATGCTGGCGCTGGCCCGGGGCAAGCTGGCCCGCGCCCGCCTGGAGGAACGCGTGCGCCTACTGGAAGCCGACCTCCGCGATTTCACGCTGGAGGGGCGGTTCGCCATGGCCACCCTGGCCATCAACACCTTCATGCACTTTCTCACCATAGCCGACCAGGTGCGCGCCCTGACGAACGCCCGCCGCCGCCTCAAGCCCGGCGGGCTGCTCGTCATAGACCTGCCCCGCGCCGACCGCTCGCTGCTGCTGGAGACCGGCGAGCACTTGACCGTCAGCCAGGTTCTGACCGACCCGGAGGCCGGGCTGCCGATCCTCAAACTGGTCGCCGCGACGGTCGACCTGGCCACGCAGACGCAGCACCTCACGCTGGCCTACGACGAAACAGGCGAAGGAGGCGCCGTGCACCGCACGACCGCCTCCTTCAAAGTGCACTATTTCTTTCGTTACGAGATGGCGTTGCTGCTGGACAAAGCCGGTTTCGACGTGGAAGCAGTTTACGGTTCCTATGCCCTCGATCCTTTCGAGGACGACAGCGAGCGTATGATCTTTGTCGCCCGGGCACCCGGATGACGAGACCTCGGAGGTCTGAGTGTCGTTCCTAGCCGGCTTGCTTCTTGAGTTCCTCTTCCACCAGCACGCGGCGCAAGATCTTGCCCACGGTGCTCTTGGGCAGTTCGTCTCGGAATTCGACAAACTTGGGCACCTTGTAGGGCGCCAGGTTCTCCCGGCAGAAGGCAATGATCTCTTCCTCGGTGGCCGTCTGGCCCGGTTTGAGCACGACGTAGACCTTGACTCGCTCGCCTCTTTCTTCCACCGGGATGCCCGCGGCGGCCACCTCCAATACTTTGGGGTGCTCGTAGAGCGCGTCTTCGACCTCGCGGGGATAGATGTTGTAGCCGCCAGCTCCCAGGATCATGTCCTTTTTGCGGTCTACGATCTTGAAATACCCGTCCCCGTCCATGACGGCGATGTCGCCCGTGTGGAGCCAGGGGTCGCCGCCCTCCGGGCCGGGACGCAGTGTGTTGGCCGTCTCGGTGGGCATGTTCCAGTAGCCCTTCATGACTTGCGGGCCACGGATGCACAGCTCGCCTTCCTCGCCGACGCCCAGCACCTTCTCGCCCGTGGCCGTGTCTACGATCTTGACCTCGGTGTCGGGCCAGGGCACGCCGATGGTGCCGACGCGGTTTTCGCCAAAGATAGGGTTAGCGTGGGTCACCGGCGAGGCCTCGCTGAGGCCGTAGCCCTCCACCAATCGGGCGCCGGTGAGTTGCTGGAAGCGTTGTTGCACCTCGACCGGCAGCCCGGCTGCGCCGCTGATGCAGGCCTTGATGGAGCTGACGTCGTACTTGCTCAGGTCCGGATAGTTGTTGATGGCGACGTACATGGCCGGTACGCCGGCGTACTGGGTGGGCTTGTGTTTGGTGATGCTCTTGAGTACATCTTCCAGGTTGCGCGGGTCGGGGATGAGCAGCATGGCCCCAGCGGTGATGGTGCTCAGGTTCATGCAGGTGGTCATGGCATAGCTGTGATACAGCGGCAGCGCCGTCATCGCCACCTCCTGGCCTTGTTCGGGGTTAACCCAGACCTGGCATTGGTAGGCGTTGACCAGGATGTTCTGGTGGGTCAACTGCGCACCTTTGGAGACGCCGGTCGTGCCGCCGGTGTACATCAGTACCGCCGTGTCGTTCAGGCCAACCTCCACCGGCTGGGGTTTGGCTGGTCCCTTGGCCAGAACGTCGGTGAACCAGGAGGTGTTCGCCTCGCCAGAAATGTCGGCTTTGTGGCCCGATTTCTTCTCTAGCAACAAGGTGAAGAGGAGTTTGAGCACCGGTGGGAAGTAGGTCTTGATCTTGGCCACGATGACGTGGCGCAGCGCGGTGTCGGGCCGGATCTGCTTGATGATGGGGTACATGGCGCTGAGCGTGACGATGATCTCGGCGCCGGAATCCTTGAGTTGGTGTCTCATTTCACGGGCCGTGTAGATGGGATTGCACGGCACGACGATGCCCCCAATGCGCAGGATGGCATAGTAGGCTATGGGAAACTGGGGACAGTTGGGCAGGTGGATGGCCACCCGGTCGCCCTTTTTGATGCCCAATCCCTGTAGCGCGGCGGCGAGGCGATCCACGGCTTTGTTGTATTCTCGGAAATTCATCTTGGCGTCTTTGAAGATGAGGGCCGTGTGGTCAGGGTACTTGTGCGCCGTCTCTTCCAGGATAGCGGGCATGGTGATGTGCGGATAATCAATGCGCTCCGGCACGTGGGGCTCGTAGAACTCGAGCCAGGGCTTCTCCTTGTTCATCGTGTGTCTCCTTCCTCCTTGGCGTGTGTCTCACACAGCGGATGACGATGAGATCCTTTAACGACAAACCTAACTACAAACAGCCGACCACGACCGAGATCGCGCCTCGGACAAGGGGTCGGCTGTCAATCGCTTGCGCATTGCTCCCTCCTGGAACCAGGGGCAGACTATTCTATCTTATACTTCTGGCTCTTTGGGATTTGGCGGGGGAAGGCCACATATAGTATGCTCCAGTTAGGCGAAGAGGCGATAGCCCTCAAGGTCGAGATAAAGGCGCTGGAAAAGAGTTGTGACCTTGAGAATGCCATAA
>Ga0180437_10003696_pt1 | contig 22465 bp, 32 predicted proteins | sample SS_ome_4_FD_132410 | JGI IMG/M metagenome (GOLD analysis project Ga0180437, IMG submission 132410) | Hypersaline lake sediment archaeal communities from the Salton Sea, California, USA - SS_3_D_1 metaG | ecosystem: Environmental > Aquatic > Non-marine Saline and Alkaline > Hypersaline >...
CAGGGAGATGCGGCATATGGTGTCTGGGGCGACGGCAACTTTATTTATTTGGCAAATTATAGTGGCGGACTCCATACATATTCGGTCGACGGTAGCGGTTATTTGACTTGGATAGATTCAGACGATCAGGGAGATTACGCAAACAACGTTTGGGGTGACGGCAACTTTATTTATCTTGGAAATGGTACGGGTGGACTCCATACATATTCGGTCGACGGTAGCGGTTATTTGACCCATATCGACTCAGACGATCAGGGAGATCTGGCACGCGGCATTTGGGGTGATGGCAATTTTATTTATCTGGCGAATGATACCGGTGGGATTCATACCTATTCAATCACCGAACCGCCATTTGCTTTGACTTTGATTGATTCGGACGATCAGGGCGATAATGCAACCGGCGTCTGGGGCGACGGTAATTTCATATACCTTGCTAATTATACCGGTGGACTTCATACCTACTCGGTCGATGGTAGCGGAAATTTGACTTGGATAGATTCAGACGATCAGGGCGATCTTGCCTATAATGTCTGGGGCGACGGAAACTTTATTTATCTGGCAAATTATAGTGGAGGACTCCATACTTACTCGGTCGACGGCAGCGGTTACTTGACTCATATCGACTCAGACGATCAGGGCGATTTTGCCTATGGCGTTTGGGGCGATGGCAACTTTATATATCTTGCAAATGGTTCGGGGGGACTTCATACCTATTCAGTCGATGGTAGTGGTTATTTGACTCATATTGATTTTGACGATCAGGGAGATTCGGCACGCGGTGTCTGGGGTGACGGCAACTTTATTTATCTGGCAAATTATAGTGGCGGACTCCATACCTACTCGGTCGATGGTAGCGGTTATTTGACTCATATCGACTCAGACGATCAGGGAGATTTGGCAACCGGCGTCTGGGGCGACGGTAACTTTATTTATCTTGCGAATGATACCGGCGGAATTCATACCTATTCGGTCGATGGTAGTGGTTATTTGACTCATATCGACTCAGACGATCAGGGGGATAATGCCTATGGCGTTTGGGGCGACGGCAATTTCATATACCTTGCTAATTATACCGGTGGACTTCATACCTACTCAGTCGATGGTAGCGGTTATTTGACTCATATCGACTTGGACGATCAAAGCGATTTTGCCTATGGCGTTTGGGGTGACGGCAACTTTATTTATCTGGCAGATGGGACATTTGGAATAAATACTTATAAACCAAATTACAACTTTTTGAATTCAAAAATAGCAAACTCATTGATAAAAGGCGTAGACTTGGTTCGAAGCGCTTCGGCTTTGACAATGCCGGTAAGCGAAACGGACATTGATACTTGGATAAAGGCCGCATAAATGGCGACGATTTACGGAAATAGGATTTTAGTTGACGTTGAAGTTTTTTCCGGTCCAACTGGAATTGATGAAGCCGAAATAATTGCCGTTGTCGAATCGGTTGACGTCGACCTTGAATTATTAGACCCGGAAGCGTCGACCGCCGACCTTTTGGCCGTTTCCGAATACGTTGCCGCACAATTGGGCCTTGCCGGTATCGCCGCTTTTGAAAATATCGCAATTAGTGAATATAACGCAATTCAAGTCGGCATCGCAATCGCAACCGCAATCGAAAACATTGCCGCCGCCGAAAGCGTCGCCGGGTCAATACCGCTTGGCGCGGTCGCCGCCGAAGTTATTGCCGCAAGCGAAATCATAGGCCGGACGGTCCCGCTTGCCGGGATAGCGAAGGGCGATACGATTGCAATTTCAGAATTTAAGCAATTGTTGATTCAGACCATTACGACCCTTTACCCGGAAGGCGGCGACAATATAAAAGTCGGCGAACTGGTCGCGGCCTTGGTCGAAATCGCGCCGAACGTTTTTGACGGTCTTGGCGTTGCCGAAGTGGTTGCGGCTTTTGTCGATATTGCCGGAATTGAGATATTCGACCAAATCGGGGTTGCGGAATTTTTCGCCGCCTTGGTCGAATTGGCCCCGGACGCTTTTGACAATGTCCGGGTTTCCGAACTGGTCGCGGCCTATGTCAACCTTGCCGGGGTTTTGGCCGTCGACAATATCGGCCTTGCCGAATTTATCGCCATAGTTAAAGACGCGTTTTTAGACGTTTACGACAACATTATTTTGTCCGAATTTGTCGACGCTTTGGTTGAACTAAACGCGGACGCCTTTGACCAATTGGGCCTTGCCGAATTTATCGCGGCCTTGATTGAATTGGCCCCGTCGGCTTTTGACAATGTCGGCGTTGGCGAACTGGTCAACATATTTATAAACCTTGCCGCCGCCTTTGGGTCCGATCAAATCGCGCTTTCCGAAGTGGTCGCCTTGGTCAAAGACGCCAACCCGTCGGTTTCGGAAACCGTCGTTTCAATCGAATATATCAAGGCGCTTTTGGCGTTATCGCCGCAAGCAATCGAAGAAATAGGCATTGCCGAAATTTTCAAGGCTATTGTTTCCTTGCGGCCCGAAGGGGCCGACGGAATCGGCCTTGCCGAATTTGTTCAAACTTATATCCGCCTTTCGACCATAACCGGCGTCGACCAAGTCCGCGTTTCCGAATTTGTCGAATTGCTAAAAGAAATCAACCCGGCGCTTTCGGACGCAATCGCGGTCGGCGAACTGGTCAAGGCCCTTGTCGACATAAACGCGGACGCCTTGGACAATATCGCGGTCGGCGAACTGGTTGCAATTTTTTTGTCGGTTACCGGAATCGAAAGCTTCGACAATTTTTTTGTTCAAGAAATCGTCAATATTTTAATTGAACAATTTAATATTCAAATTCAGGTCGGCGATACAATCGGCGTTGACGAAGTAATTGCGATTCTAAAGGATATGGGCGTTGATACCGCGCAAACAATAGCCGTAAGTGAATTGATTGGCGCGTTGTTGGCCATCGAGGTCAACCCTTATGCCAATATAGCAGTCAATGAATTTGTCGACGCCTTGCTTGCCTTGGGGCCGTCAGCAAGCGAAAATATTGGGCTTTCCGAATACGTCGCGGCTTTTATGAAACTCTCCGGGGTCGCCAAGGCGGACCATATCGGCATTGCCGAAATCGTCGGGGCGACGGTTGAATTGCTTGACCTTCAAATTACACCTTTTGAAAACTTCGCGCTTTCCGAAGTCGTCAACGCCTTTGTCGACTTGGCGGTTATTTCGGCAAGCGACCTTTTGGCCGTCACCGAGTTTGCGCAGGTCGTCGTTGACGTCCTAACGCTTGAAGTCCCGGTTTCGGACAATATCGGTATCCTTGAATTTTTAAAAACGGCGGTCAGTCTTGACGCGGCGGGAATTGACGTCGCGGGGGTTGCCGAATACGTCGCCGCCGTTATTGAACAGACCGGGCTTGCCGGGGCCGACGGCCTAACGGTCGCCGAAGTGGTTGCGGCAATCCTTGAATTGACCGGCGTTGAAGGCTTTGACCAAGTCGGGCTTTCCGAAGTCGTTGCCGGGCTTTTGGAGTTGACGCCGATTGAAGTCTTTGACAACGTCCGGCTTTCCGAAATCGTTGCGGTTGTCCTTGAAGCAACCGGGCTAATTGGAGTTGACGACGTCCGAATTTTCGAAGCGGTTGCGGCGGTCCTTGAACTGGTCGGCTTTGAAGTGGTCCAAGGCGTTGCGGTCGACGATTTTGCAAATGCGGTCTTGGCCTTGGCCAAAGTGTTTACCGCCGACGACGTCCGGGTTTCCGAAGCCGTTGCGGCCTTGGTCGGCCTTGCCAAAATTTCGTTTGATGCCTTGGCAGTTTCGGAATTTGCCGACGCGGCGGTTGACTTGGCGACCATATTGGCCGACAATGAAGTTGGGGTTGCCGAATATGTCGAAGTAATTGCCGAAGCCGCCGGGCTTTCGCTTCCGGCCTTTGATTCTATCGGGCTTTCGGAACTGGTCGCGGCCTTTGTCGACCTTGGAACCATTGTCGAAATCCAAAACGTCGGCATAATTGAAGCGGTAAGCGCGGCGCTTAATATCGAAATAACGGCTTTCGATAATGCGGCGTTAACCGAATATGTGTTTGCAAGTTTGGCCTTGCCGCCGACCGCTTCGGATATAATCGCAATCGTTGAAAGTTTCGACGCGCGCATTTCCGCCAATGTTGACGTCGCCGAAGCGGTTGCGGTAATTGAAAACTTGGCGGTTTATTTTGATTCGGTTCATGCGACCGGGTTGCAAGGCATAGGGCTAAACGAGTTTGTCAAAGTATTAATCGAAAGCTTTGTTGCCTATGCCAAATTGGCTTTGACCGCCGCGCGGCCAAGGGTCGAAATTACGGCTTGTCGGCCAGAAATAAAATTCACGGCAACGCGGCCAAATATTAACTTTACGCCAAAAACATAATTGGAGGTAAAACCATGAAAAACAACGACAGCTTACAACTTCGCGGTTTTTTTCGCCTAAAGTTGGGCCATGAAGAAAACGGCAAAACCGTCATTGACGGCGACAGTGGTTGGAAAGAAAACCAAGTGACCAACCTTGGCTTTCAAAATTACGTTGTCAATTTGATTGGGTCCCTTGCCGGGTCCAAACAAGTTGGCATGATTTTAATCGGAACCGGAACGGTCCCCAATGTAACCCATACCGCGCTTGACGGCGAAACCAAGCGGCAGACTTGCGGCAATGCGGCGGTCGCTTCAAAGACCATGCGCGCAACCGCGCAGATTGCTTCCGGGGACCACCCCGGCGGAACCCCGGATATTGCCAATATTGGCTTATTGGAAAATACGGCAACCGGCGGGACGTTATTTGCGGGCAATACCTTCGCGTCGTCAACTTGGAATAGCAACCAAGGGCTTTCGGCGACTTACGAATTGCGCTTTGGAACTAGCAGTTAAACCCTAACCGCGCGCCGGGGTCCGGGGACTTCCGCCGGGCCTTTCATACGGATTGGCAAGCAATAGAAAACCGGCCCCGGCGCGACAAAAACAAAAAATGGGAAAGCCACTATTTTTAATCATAGGCGCGCAACGCGCCGGGACAACGTCGCTTTGGAATTATTTGCGACATTGCCCGCAATTGACCCCGGCCATACCGACCGACGAATATTGGTTTGTTTTCCCCGACGGTCAAATAAAAAAGTATTGGCCCAACGGTCAACCGTTGAAGGAAAGCCGTTTTTTTACTTATCTTTTTGATTATAATAATATTGACGTTTACGAAAAGCTTTTTGACGACAGCAAGGCGGGCTTTGAAGCGTCGGTTGAATATTTACACTTGCCCGGCGTTGCGGAACGAATCAAGACCGTTTACGACGATTTAAAATTTATTGTTATGTTGCGCGACCCGGTCGACCGGGCTTGGTCCCAATATTGGCATGAAGTCAACTTTAACCGGGGCGAAACGTTGCCATTTGAAGACGCAATTTTACGCGATATAAAAACCGTCGAAGATTATTATTTCCGGGCCTACCTTAAAACCGGCCATTACGCCGAACACCTTAAAAGATGGTTTGAACTGTTTGGCCGGGACAGCTTTTTTATCATTCAAAGCGAACAATTTTACAGGGACCCCGACTATTGGTTTAAGGCGACGCAATGCTTTTTAGGGTTGGACCCTATAATTGAATTAATTGATTATTCAACTTTTGGGATTACTTCCCAATACCCGGAAATGGCGGCGGGGACAAGGGCGCTTTTGCAAAAGTACTTTGACCGCCATAATAAAAAACTTTATAAATTATTGGAAGGGGAAGCATGAAAAAGAAAAAGGTAAAACAAAAAACCATGTTGGACGTCGGTTGCGGATTTAACAAGCAACCCGGATTTGTTGGGATGGACAAGCGCGACGTTGAAGGCGTTGACATAATCCACGACATTGAAAAAATGCCTTGGCCAATTGACGACGAAAGTTGCGCGATCGTTACTATGTCGCATTTAATTGAACATATAAAACCTTGGCTTCAAATCGACGTTATCGACGAAGCTTGGCGGGTATTGGAACCGGGCGGGCTTTTGGCCATTGCAACGCCGCACGGTGAAAGCGCCGGGTATTTGCAAGACCCGACGCATTGCGCGCCTTGGACCGAAGCGACCGTTGAATATTTTTGCGCGGGAACCGGGCTTTATGAAGTTTACCGGCCTAAACCTTGGCAAATAGATTTTGGCCCTGATAAGCGCCTAAAGTTTTTTTACTCAAAGCGCGCAAATTTGGAAGTCGTTTTTAAAAAGCTAACGCTCGAAGAAGGCGAAAGGATGCGACAAAATGCCAAAAACTAAGAAAGCAAAATACGGGTCCCCGACGGATATAATCAAGTTTAATAAAGTCAAATGGCGCAAAAAGCTTTTGGTTTCGGTCGCAACCGAGGGTTGGGTCCGTTATGAATGGGCGCACGCGCGTTATGGTCAAGTTACGCCGGTAAATTGGGAAGCCCAAGGCTTCGACGTTGCCTATACCGCAATGGGCTATTCGATTGATGACGCTTATAACTTAATAACCAAAAAGGTTTTGGAATTGGGCGTTGACTGGTTGATTATCATTGAAGATGACGTCATTGTTCCCAACGATTTATTTATTCGGTTTTCGCGCTATATGGACGCGGGCGAATTTCCGGTTGTATCCGGGCTTTATTATACCAAGTCCGAACCGTCGCAACCGCTTGTTTTCCGGGGACGCGGCAATGGGCCGTTTCACAAATGGAAAATGGGGCAAAGGGTTTTTTGCGACGGCTTGCCAATGGGTTGCCTTTTAATTCATGCTTCGATTTTAAAATGGTTTTGGGAAAATACCGACGACGTTTACAAAACCGTTGACGGGCAAGCGGTCAAGCGGGTTTTTGAAACACCGCGCCGAATTTTTTACGACCCGGAAGCGGGCGGCTACGAACGACAGGAAGGAACGCAAGACCTGTTTTTTTTCGACCGAATGATTGAATTTGACGTTTTGAAAAAGACGGGTTGGGACAAAGTCGCGCGGCGCAAATGGCCGCTTTTATGCGATACAAAGATTTTTTGCAAACACGCCGACCGAAACACCGGGCGAATGTATCCTTACTAATAAAGGGGGCTTTATGCCAACGACGATTAAAATCGACGGGCAATATGCCGTTGAAAATTCAAGTTACTTGATTCGGCTTGACGCCTTTGACGAACTTGGCCAAGAGGTTATTCCGAAAAGCGGCGTTTGGTCGCTAACCGACCTTGACGGAACGGTTATCAACGAACGGGACCAAGTCGTTATTTCGCCATTGGCGGCGACCATGTATGTATTATTGACCGGCGACGACTTGGCGCTTTCCGCCGGGTTTACCGGGACAAGCGAAAAACGGGCCTTTTTATTTGAAGGTTCTTACGATTCGCAATATGGGGCCGATAATCCCTTAAAAGACCAACTTGTTTTTCCGGTTGTCAACCTTGCTAAATTGTCAGCATAAAAGGGGGCCGTAAATGGCCGAGCGAAAACGAGTTAAACGAAACGGTCCGGGGCGACGGCTTCAAGACTTCCAACGCCTTGATTGCCCTTACCATGCCGCGCATGAAAAAATACTTGAAGGTTTGGGGGCGGATATGAAACAAAAAGTTGGGTTGAAAACCATTGCAATTTTAGTTTCGATTTTACTAGTTATACCCGGCGTCAGTTATTTGGCAATTAGCCGATATGTCGAATCGACGACGCAAGACGCCGTTTCGCTTTTAAGGGACCATATTGAAAGGTCGGAAAGACGACTAAACCAAATTCACAATCAGCTACAAGACCAGAATTCAACGCTACGCGTTATGAATTACCGGCTAAACAAACTTGATAAAACGCCGGAATATCCGCGCGTTTGGCCGGGCAAGCCGGGCGCGCACAAACCCAAACTTTAAAGGGGGTAGCATGAAAAAATTAATTCCGATTTTTTGTTTGTTTATTATCCCAACAATTGCGGGTTGCGGCCTTAAATGGTCGCTTTCGGACCCCGGCGACGTAAGGACAACCGCCGTATTGGCCGGGATTGCCGCTTATGAAATCGGTTACACCGTCGGCCAGATTGAAGACCCGGAAGTTGACCGGGCCATTAGAAACGTTTACAAACTGGCAAAAACCGGCGAATTAACCAAAGACGGCATTAACCAAGTAACCGACCTTTTGACCAAAAAAATACCGGACCGGCCAACCTTGCCAAGGAACATAATGAAATTGCTTGAACTGGTTGGCCTTAACTTTGACATTGACGGCAACCCAATCGGCCTTGACCAGATACCGGCTGAAGTTTTCCAAGCGGTTGAAACCGAATATATTGCCGGAATTGAACTTTATAACAGGCAAAAGGCGGGCGAACTTTCCGCCGCCGACATTGAATTTATTTTGTCGCTTGGCCGTTACCAATACGCCGCGATTGAATGCGGACGGGAAGGGGGTTGACTTTGGACGCAAATCAAATCATGTTAGGCAAATACAGTTTGCCTTTTATTTTGTCGATTGTTTTAGGATTGCTTTACAAAAAGACTTCGGTTGCCGACGATTGGAAGCCCATTATTTCGGCGGGGGCCGGGGTCGCCTTGGGCGTCGCCGCAATGTTTTATAACGTTGCCGATTATGCGACAATCGACTTTCCAACGGTTGCCGACTATGCCTTATCCGGGGCCGTTGCCGGTTGGGCGGCGGTCGGCATTTACGAAACGACCAAGGAAAGCGGGGCCGGTCGGACCTATATACCAATCGACGCCAACAACAAAAGAATTCCGGGGGCCAAGGTCGCCAAGGTCAGCAAAATAAAAATTATGGGCGGCGGTCCGCTAACCTAAAACCATTTGCCCGGAACCAAGGCCGGGATTGCCCTTGCGCCGGTTTTATTAACTTAACGGTCGATTCAAATAATACCAACCCCAACCCCGGCGCAAGGGCTAATTTTATTGACAATTTGCGCCAATCCTTCGTTTTTTAACCTTCCGAAATCCTTGCAAATAATCACCATTTTGACAAAAAACGGCAAAACCCCGAAAAAGTGACGTTTTTTGTCAGTTTAAAAATGAATGTGATTCAGCGGCCCGCCGCAAATCCCTGTTTTTCTTGCATATAAAAATATTACAAACTGTAATAATTTGGCACGTTATTTGCTCTATTATATAGGCATGAAAACACAAACCACAAAAAACACAAACCAAAAAAACGAAGGGGGAAGCATGAAAAAGACAAGCAAAAAATTCGACGTTTACGAAATGGTAACCAACCGCATTCTGGAAGCCTTGGAAAACGGAACGGTCCCTTGGCGCAAACCTTGGGTTGGCGGAACCTTTGTCGGGTCCCCGGTCAATCTGAAAAGCAAAAAGGCTTATCGGGGAATCAACGTTTTTGTCCTTGGCCTTCAAGGTTTTTCAAGCCGCTATTGGGCAACCTTCAAACAGGCTAAAGACCTTGGCGGAAGCGTCAAAAAAGGTTCAAAGGGGACCCCGGTTGTTTTCTGGAAATGGATTGACAAAAAGGAAATCGACGACGACGGCAACGAAGTTGTCGCCGACCGCTACCCGATTTTGAGATATTACACGGTTTTCAACCTTGACCAAATCGACGGCATTGCCGACCCGGATGCCAAAGACGCCGCGCCTTCCGACTTCAACCCAATAGAAGCTTGCGAAAAGGTCGTTGACGAAATGCCGCAACGGCCAGAAATCAGGCACAACGAAGCGCAAGCCTATTATCGACCCGACGCGGATTTTGTCAATGTCCCGAAGCCCGAATTGTTCAACGTCGACGCCGAATATTACAGTACCTTATTCCATGAGTTGACCCATAGCACCGGCCATGCCGACCGCTTGAACCGCGACGGGATAACCAAGCTTGACGTCCCATATTTTGCTTGCAAGGGTTACGTTTCAGCGTCCGAACTTTGGCGCGCGGCCCGGCGGTTTAAGGTCCGATACCGGGGGCAACGGGTTGTTGTCGTTCACCTTGGCGACCATGACCCAAGCGGCCTTGATATGACCCGCGATATTTTCGACCGCCAAGACTTATTTGGGGGTCGGGCCAAGGTCAACCGGATTGCCCTAAACTTCGATCAAGTCGAACAATACGGCCCGCCGCCGAACCCGGCCAAGGTTACCGATTCGCGCGCCGCCGGATATATCGCCGAATATGGCCGGTCGTCTTGGGAACTTGACGCCTTGGAACCGCGCGTTATGCGCGATCTAATCGCCGATACCGTCAAGCAATACCGCGACGACGACATTTATCAAGACCGCCTTGACCTTGAAGCCAAATATAAGGCGATTTTAGAAAACGTTCGCGACAATTGGGAGAGTATCTAAAATGATAACCATTACCAAAAACAATCGGAAGGTTGGCGAAGTTGACGTTGCCGGTTGGACCGTCCGCGAAGTCGTCGAATTAATGCGCGCGGTCAAGCTAAATGGCCGTCGGGCGAAATATTACCGACCGTAATATTTCGCTTGACTTTTAAATATTACCGATTGTAATATAAAGGTCCGGCGGAAATACCGCCGGGGAAGGGGAAGCAATGACGCAAAAAATCAAAATCGAATGTATGCAATTGGAAAAAATATTGACCAAGCAAGGCGAAACGCCCGACAAAATTTACCGAATTGTAAAGATTACCAATTCAGTCGATTGGGACATTGGACAAGACCTTGACCGCCAAATGGTCCGCGATATTTTGGGGGCCAATTCCAACGTCGAATTCGTCATTAGAAAACCCAAAAATTCAGACTTCGAATAAAAGCTTGCGCCGGGGTCGCCGCTTGGGGGTCGGTTGGGAAGCCGACCGGGCGGTTTGCTAACCCGGCCCCGGCGCAATTTTAAGGTTTGGCTTCGCGTCGCCGACAATGCGGCGCGAATCGAAGCCTTAAATAAAAAAAGGGGGGGGCAAAAAATGGAAATCGGAACTTGGTTGCTTGTTTTTGCCTTTATCGTCGGCATGGCTTTGGGTTATTGGTTGGGCTATACCGACGCAAAAATTAAATATGGGGGGAAATTATGACTCAAAACGAAGCCGCGAAAAAAGCCGGGATAACCCAAGGCTTTTTGTCGCTAATTGTAACCGGCCAACGTCGCCCGGCTTGGAGTTTGGCGAAAGCATTGGCCGAATTGACCAAAACCGACGTTGCGGTTTGGATGGAAGGCGACGAACAAAAAAAGCGCGACGCATTGCGCGCCGCTTGAAAGGGGGCTAAATGGCAAATGGCAATTTAAAACCTTGGCCGAAATTTAAAAGCCGTCGCCGGTCGATTGATTGGCGGCGGGTCGGCGATTGGGCCGGGGGCTTCGGCCTTGGTTTACTGGTCGGGTTAGTCGGGGCTTTTATGCTAATGGCGCAACTTGGCCAATGGGGGGCAAAATGACGGTCGGGGAACTGATTGACGAATTGTTAGGTTTTGAATTAAGCGACAAGATAATTTATTTAAGCCTTCAAATTTCAACCGGGGCCTTGCCGGGGGTCAAAACTGATTTAACGGTGTCCGATACCCAAGAATTTCGCATTTGGCACGAACGAACCGGCGAAAATTGGCCCAAGGGCGAAACGACAGGGGGCGCGGGCAAGGGCAAATGATAAGGGCCTTGCCTTGCCCTTCGGAAACAATTAAGTCCCCGTATTTCGCAAATGGCGAAGTCGGGGTTGTAAGGGGGTGATATAACAAAAGATATTTAGGGCCAAAAACGGCCAAATCGGCAAAAGGGGACCCCGGAAGCCTAAAAAGGCGGCGACCGGGGCCAGAAAAAAGAAGGAACGAAACGAACGGGTAAACGGTAACACAAAAAATCGACCGTTTCAACCCAAAAACAATGAAAGGGTTAGCAAAATGAAAACAGGATTGAACCATGTTGATTTTTTGACAGAGTTAAAAAACCACAAAATAAACAAGCGCGATTTTATCGCCGATACCCGGCGGGTCCAAGTCGCGGTGAAGGAAAATAGCCCGGTCAACTTGGGGCTTGCTATGCCGGACATACAAACCGTCGGCGAAGTCGAAGCCAACGCGGCCCCGGTTCCCGCCGTTATGGACATTTCGCGCCATACCGTCGGCCAGATTTGCGCGCGGCTTAAAATACCTTTTAAACACGCCGAACGGCTTTACACCAAGCACCCGGACCTTTTGGCCCATTTAATCAACGCGTTGTTTTCACGCGAACCGGAAAAACGCTTGATTCGGACCTTGGGCGGAAACGTCCGGGCTTTTCTTTCCGACAAATTCCGCATTATTGACAACTTTGACGTCGCCGCAAATATTTTGCCGGTTGTCGAAAATATCCTTGGTGTGTCTTGGCGCGATGCGGTCCGGTCTTGCGACGTTACCGAATCAAAAATGTATATTAAGGTAGTCCGAAACGATCTGGTCGCGGAAATTCCGCCGCCGCCGGGCGTTGAAATGGGCCGGGGACATACCTTTTTTGTCGACAAGGTCCAAGCCGGGATCAAAATTTCAAATTCCGAAATCGGCCTTGGCCGGGTCATTATCAGCCCGGCGATTTTTACCGAACGTTGTACTAATTACGCAACGTTTGAAAGCGACAAGTTTGCCGCCGTCCATTTGGGCCGCAAGCAAGGCGAAGGCGCGGACATAACCGAACTTTATAGCGACGAAACCAAGGCCCTTGACGACGCGGCCATATTTGGCAAAATCCGCGACGTAACCCAAGCCGCGCTTGACGGGACCCTTTTTAAAAAGCACGTTGCGCTTTTGACCGAAGCGCGAAGCGACGAAATACCGCAAGGCGTCAACCCGGTCAAGGTCGTCGAGGTCTTGAAGGACAGCAAGGACCTTAACGAAATCGAAGCCGACGCAATTATTGCTAACCTAATGGCCGGGGGCGACTTGTCCCGCTACGGTTACCATGCGGCAATTACGCGGGCGGCGGAAGGCGTCGACAGCTACGACCGGGCGACCGAACTGGAAGCGTTGGGGGGGGAAATCATCGAATTGGCCCCGACCGAATGGCATACCATAACCAAAAAGGCGGCATAGCAAAGGGGGCGACAATGCCAATACAGGGCCGGGGGCTTGGGACGCCTTCGGCCCCTAACCTTTACAACCGAATCGGGGAAGCATGAACGAACCAATAAAAACAGTTTGCGCAAGTTGCGGCGTTGTTTTGCGCGAAGGGCGGCTAATCGAAGGCCGCTTTGTTTCGCATGGCAGTTGCCGCGTTTGCGCGCTATATACAATCAACCAGTTAGATATAGACACTTTCGAAGGGGGGCTAAATGCCAAAGAAAAAATCGAAGTCAAAGACCAAGGAACCGCTAAAGCTTGAACGGGTCAACGAACGGGTAAAGCATAATTATACCGACGACGAAATGGTTAGTTTTGCTTATCTGTTGGGCCAAAAATACCGGGCAATTCGCGCGGTCCAGTCCGAAGCCAAGGCGGTCAAAAAGGACTACGCGGCGCGCGAATCGTCAATTGAAAGCGATATTGACGAACTTTCCGAACGGGTCAACACGCGGTTTGAAATGCGGCAAAAAGAATGCTTAAAGTTTTTTGACTACAAAGGCGGACAGGTTTATTGGTTTTTATGCGACGACCTTGCCGACGTTAAAATGGATTTGTTTGACGAAGCCGACGAATTGCTACAATACTTAATAATGGACGAAGCAATTGACCCGGTCAAGCAACGCGGCATAACCCAAGACGAACGCCAACAAAAACTTGACGAAGGCGTTAACGAAGGCGAAGCCGGGGACGAAGGCGAAACCGGGGACGAAGCCCAAAAAGTCGAAACCAGTTAGGGGGCGGCAATGCGATTTTTGCACGTTACCGAAGTCCTTGGCAAGTATATCGATTTTTCGCGGATACCTGATTTGCGGCTTTACGAAGCTTGCCAACGCGGGCAAATAGTCCATGCGGCTTGCGGGGCGACGGCGCTTGGCGGGTACGTTGCGCCGTTGCCCGACCGCTTTGCCGGTTATCTGGAAAGTTTCAAACGATGGTTTACCAACAACGTTAGGCGCGTTTTGATGGTTGAACAAACGCTTGTTTGCGAATCCTTTGGCTTTACTGGTCGGCCCGACATGGTCGTTGAACTAATAAACGGCCTTGTTTTATTGGTCGACTTAAAAACGCCATTGGTCGAATCAAAGACTTGGGCGGTTCAACTTGCCGCCTATTGGTATTTATTAGACAAGCCAAAAATAATTAATGTTGATTCGTCCGCGTCGCTTCGCGTTAGGCCCAACGGGGCCGAAGCGGTTGCGGTCCGATATGACGATTGGCTTGCCGATTTTGACATATTTTTAAGCGCGCTAAACGCGCATAGGGCCTTGATTGGATAGGCCCTGAAAGGGAAATAAAAAAATGAAATTACCCGGAATGGACGAACCAAGAACGCCGGACGTTGTCGGGCGGGTCGAATTTGAACCAAGTAACGCGCCGGGGCCTTCACAATTGGCGGCGACGGCCAAGGCCCCGAAGCTTTTTGACGTCGCGGAAATTGAACGCCGCCTTGTCCCATTTAAAGCGGACATTGACCGGCTTTGTGAAATTGCGGAAACCTTTAAAATCGAAACCGACGCCGACTTTGAACGCGGGGCGGAAATGGTCGGACAAGCCAAGGAAATCAACAAAAAAATTGACGCGGCGGTTAGGGCGGTTGTTACGCCATATTACGACTTTTACAAAACCGGGCTTAATACGGGCAAGGCGTTGACCAATCGCGTTGATTATGGCGTTTTAGCCCGCTTAAAAAGTAAATCCGACGGTTATGCCTACCAAAAGGAACTTGACCGCCGGGCGGCTGAAAAAAAGGCCAAGGACGAAGCCGCCGCATTTCAAAAAAGGCTTGACGCCGACGCCAAAGACAAGGGCGTTGCCCCGGTCAAGATGCAAACGGCCCCGGTCGTCAAGACCGAATCCGGGCCGGTCAAGACGCAATCCGGGACAATGTCGGTTAAAATGGTTTGGGACTTTGAATTTACGGACTTTAAAACCAAGGACATTTTCAACTATGTCCTAAAGGTTTGCGCGGGCGATTATATCAAGGTCGCAACCAAGGCCATTAAAAAGATGGTCAAGGCCGGTATTCACGAAGGCATAAAAGGCGTCCGGTTTTTCGAACGCGCGGAAACAAAGCACCGGGCAAGGTAAAAAGGGGGGCTACATGATTGAAACAGCCTTAAAAATCGCTTGGAAACTTTACGGGCAAGCTTACCGTTGGGGCGGCGACGACCCGCTTGCCGGGTTTGATTGTTCCGGGTTTGTTATAGAAATTTTAAAGTCGGTCGGGGTCTTGCCGCGTCAAGGCGATTGGACCGCCGAAAATTTATATCAACTTTTCGCGCAAAGAAGTTGCGACCCAAAGCCCGGCGCGCTTGTATTTTTTCCGGGCGCTTCCGGTAAAATGCGCCATGTTGAATTTTGCATTAATGAAAAATTAACAATCGGCGCTTCGGGCGGCGGGTCCGGCACGCGCGGGATTGAAGTGGCGGTTGCCGCCAACGCTTTCGTCAAGGTCCGGCCAATACGGACAATTGAATTGATTTTTACCGACCCGTTTACACCAAACCAAAGGGCGGCTTTTGAAAAATAAAGCCGGGAAGGGGGGGGAAGCATGAAACAACGACAATTTGATTTTTCGGCGGGGCTTGAATTTCCGCTAACAACCAAGGTCGCCGGTATTTCGCGTCACCAAAAGGCGCTTGAAAACGTCTTTAGAAGCACGTTTTTTATTCTTTGCCGGGAACCGGACAACCCGCATGATACCAACGCAATCGCGGTAAAGGCTTGGGGCAAATATCCGCTTGGATACATTCCGAAGTATTTGGCCGAAAATATTGCCCCGCTATTGGACGCGGGGCGGGTCAGTCGCAAGGCAACGTTTGTCAGGAAAAACGTTTCGACCAAGTCGCCGGATTTGCCGATTGGTTTAACAATTAAGATTTTTGCAAAAGGGGGCGGTTGATATGTTGGCGCATAGGGTTCTAGCAGATATTGAAAGGCAAATTAATGGCGAACAAATCGACCATAAAAGGGCCGGTAAAAATTACGTTGAATATTTAAGGTTGATTCGCAAGCCGCTAATTGAGTCGGTTAAGTTTAGGATGCCGGAATTAAACGCATTTTCAAAATTTACCGAACCGCTTTACGACGACTTTATAGGCGGAAAGCTTGACGACTACATAAAAGCGCCAAGCCATACAACTTGGTTTGAATACGATTACGAACCGGAAAATAAGGCCGTTGAATTTAAAGACAGCCCGACATATCGCGGCGTTTTGGTTACCGATCACGGCGACAGGGTATATAGTAGTTTCGTTTTTAATTACTTTCCAACATTTGATTTTTGGGCGTTGCTACCGTCGGTTTATTTTACTTCCGTCGGTTGCGACATTATAGAAAACGCGGCTTATATGAAATCCAAAAACCGCAATATGTTAGAATTTGCAAAATTGGATGTTGGCGACCGCGCCTTTTTAATGCCAATTAGTCAAGACATGGCAAACGACAAAGATTTTGAAAAACAAATGAAGCTTGAAGTCGGCGCGCTTTCCGAATACGCGCTTTTGTCAATGATTGTGCTAAACACCCGAAACGTCGAAGTCAAAACGATTGGACCGCCTAAAAAATTGAATAAAAAGCGGGTTTCAAGGGGCAAATATCCAATTTTTAGTTATAAAGTTTTGGCAATTGATTTGTCGGGCGGGTCAAGAATTGCGGAAGGCCGCAAGGCAGGGGCAACCGGCTTAACACGCTTGCACTTTTGCCGGGGACATATCAAGAATTTTACCGAAGAAAAACCGCTTTTTGGGAAGGTTACCGGGCCGGTTTGGTGGCAACCGCAAATTCGCGGCAACAAAAAGCGCGGCGCGGTCTTAAAGGATTACCAAGTCAATTAACCAACACTTCAATAAACCATAAAACCACAAGGGGGAAGTAATAATGTCAAATTTACCAGAAATCCAACAAAAGGCCCGAAGCTTGCGCGACTACATGAACGACGACAAAATAAAGGGCCAGTTAAAAGTTGCGTTGCCTAAATGGCTTTCAATCGACCGCTTTTTAAAAGTCATATTCGGCGCGCTTGTCGACAACCCTAAATTAATGGATTGCACCAAGGAAAGTCTTTTGCGGGCGGTAATGCAATGCGCGCAATTGGGCCTTGAACCAATCCTTGGCCGGGCGTATTTGATACCGTATAGCAATAGCAAGCAAGTAAACGGTAAATGGGTAAAGGTCCCAGAATGCCAGATGCAAATAGGTTATCAAGGCTTGGTTGTTCTGGTCAGGCGGACCGGTGAGATTAGAAATATTGCAACCGAAGTCGTTTACGAAATGGACGACTTCGACCTTGATTTAAGCCGGGATCATATACCGCACAAGCCGTATTTATTCGGCGACCGGGGCAAGCCGGTTTTTGCCTACACAAAATGGCAATTTAAAGACGGCGTCAAGGGCTTTGCCTATATGACAATGGACCAAATCGAAAAGCGCCGGGATATGTCCCAAGCTTATCAGCGGGCCATGAAATTTAAAAACGACCCTAACGCCCAAGAAACGCCTTGGGTAAAATGGCCCGACGAAATGATTAAAAAGACCGCGCTAAAAAATCATATTAAAATGTTGCCAATGGCCATTGATTTTATGGCGGCGGTTGAAATCGACGACGCAAACGACCTTGACCCTTCCCGTCAAATCGAATCCGGTTACGGGTCCCCGGCCATTACGTTGCCGGAATCAACGACCGTCGACGACCCGGCGCTTTTCGACAAGGAATTTGCCGACATAATCAAGGCGGACAAAAAAGGTAACCCCAACCCGGCCTTTGCGGCCTTTTGGGAAATTGCGCGCGAAGGCAACACCGTCGACGGCAAACCGCCGACCGACGACCAATTAAAATTGTTGGCCCTAAACGACAAACGCGGAACCGGCGCTTTTAGGGACGCATACAACGCCTTTGCCAAAGACTTTAAGCCCAAGCCAAAGCCCGGCAAAAAGCTAACCAATGACAAGGGGGCGGGTAAAAAAACCGCGTCAGGGGGCAATGACAAAGCCCAAAAGGGTAAAAAAGGCAAAAAGGCCCCGGAATCCGGCCAAGACGATATTGCCGACGAATACGAAGCATTGCAACAATCGGACGAGTGGCAAGAAATGGCGCTTATACTCGAAACCAACCCGGACATTTTCCAGAAATACAACGGTAAAGATGTAAGGACTTTTGACGACGCCAAGGAATTTTTGGACGCCGTTAACTCCGACCCGGACTTTTCAAGCGAAATGCCGGGGGCGTAAAATGCCGAAGATACCAAAGCAAACCAAAAAGGCTTGTTGGAATTGCCGCTTTTATAAATTGGGGCAACCCGGCGGGCCTTTTTGCGCATTTTTCAAGCGCGTATTTCCAGAATATAATAAATGGACCCGCGACCCTTCGGCCAAAAAGCCGGGCGAACGGGTTTGTAAAAATTGGAAGGACCGGGGGGGGTATAAATGAAATGGTTTAAGCATTTGGTCGACAGCGGCGACGACCCGGACATTGACGGCGCGGTTATCCTGTTTGGAACCGACGGTTATTATGTTTTTTTCCGAACCTTGGAGATTATGAGCCGCGAATTTGATTACCAAAACCCCGGAACGAACGTTTTTTTGTGGGATTTTTACCGGAAAAAGTTTCGAATTTCCGCCAGAAAACTTCGAAAAAACTTGAACTTTTTCAATGAAAAACAACGAATTTTTTCACGGTTTTTTAAAAAAGGGCGGGTCGAATATGTAGAACTTAATTGCCCGAAATTAAAAGCTTTAAGCGACGAGCATACGCGCAAGGTTTTAGCTAAATTGTCAGGAGTCAGTCAGGAGTCAGTCAGGAATGAATCGCATACAGATAACAGACAACAGATAACAGATAACAGATTATTAAAAACGGCAAAAACGCTTCGCGGTCAAATTATTGAACTAAACGAAAAAGCAAAAGCTTCGGGCGTCGATTTTAAGGCCGAAGCTTTTTTTGCGCCGTTCATAAAAAAGAACGATTGCTCGCTTGAATTGGCCATTGAAGTATCAAGCGCGTTGTTAAACGGTTGGGAAACGATAAAAACAACGCCTTACGCTTACGCAAACGGCGTTTATAAAAACCGCAAACAAAACCGCAATGAAAGGGATTCGGTCGAAAAGGCCGAAGCCTTCAAGGCCCAATGGGCGGACATAACCAACGAAATTAAACAATTAACCAAGGGGGTCGGGTAATGGAAAAAAAACAATTAAATATAGACTTGGCGAAAATTCCAAATATGAGATGTTACTGCGGTTGCGACGTATTTATTCATGTTCATAATTTGAAATACATTTCGCCTATTTTATGCGGCGACCCAATGGGTCGGTCCGGCGTTGTGTCAATGTTCCGTTGCACGCTTTGCATGGCCATGTACCCAAAGGCAATGACAGCCGACGAAGTCAACCGCATTTATCAGAAACTTGACCCGGAGCATAAAGCGCGCATTGACGAATTAAAGGCCAAGTTAAAAGAAATGGGCGAAAAAATGGAAGCCCAAGCAAAAGGCCAAATTGACGCAATAAAAAACACGGTCGGGGGCAATAAGGGCGGGGACAAATAGAAATGGTCAAAGCCTATGTCGGAATCGACCCCGGAAAATTAGGCGCGGCGGCGTTATTGGCCCCCGATAAAATCCATTTACACGATTGGGCCAACGCGGCCCGGTCCGGCGAAGTTATGGCCCAATGGGCTAATGAATACGACCTAACGGTTGCAATCGAAAAAGTAACCAGTCAAAAGACCGACAACCATGCCTTCGCGTTTCGCTTCGGGGTCAACTACGGTATTTGGCAAGGCATTTGTGCGGGGCTTTTAATTGACCCGCATTTAGTCCATTTTTCAACTTGGCAATCAAAGGTTTTGCCCGGTTGGAACAAAAAAGGCGTCGACAACAAAAAAACGGCTATAAAAATTGTTCGGGAACTTTACCCGGTTGTCAAAAATTCGATTTTTCTGCAAAAACACAATGGCCGGGCCGACGCCTTATTGATTGCGACCTTTGCAAAGGGAAGGGGGTTGTAAATGACAGATGTAAATAAAATTATTGCTTTGCCACTTGACGCTTATCTAATCCAAAAGGCCAAAGAACGCGCCGCCGAAATGCCGCCTTTGAAAAATTCAATATTAAATGGCAAGGGGGTCTTGGCGGGCAAGGTTGGCGAAATTTACAACCATTTGATTTATGGCGGCGACGATTCTAAAAATTGTTGGGATTTTGATTTTATAGACGACGACGGCAAAAAAAACGAAGTCAAGACAAGGCAGACTGAAAAATATGCCGCCTGTCACCATCATATGGGGGTTGCCGGTTCAAATTCAACACAAAAATGCGACCGTTACAGTTTCGCAATGATTAATTGGGGCTTGGGGCTTGTTTTTGTATTGGGCCATTTGTCTGAAAAACAATTTTACAACAAAGCGCGTTTTTATAAAAAAGGGGCCAAGGACGAATTGGGTTATTTTTCAAAATGCGACGAATACAAATTACTTGTTTCCGAATTAATCGCGCCGCCGACCCATAATATCAAAAAGGCCCGCGCCGAATTGGCCGCAAGGGCTTATTTTTTAACCGGAAGGGGGTTGTAAATGAAATCACGCGAAAAAATCGAAAAATTTATTAATGAAAGACAACCGACCAAAGGGGGCGACCCCGTCCAATGGGACAAGGTCGCAATTGCAGACGTATTGTTACATAAAAAATATGGCTTGGTTTCAAACCAACCACGACCCGGCGCAACGCTTCAAGATTTTATCAGGACGCGCGATATATTTGGAAATGAACGTTGGATTTGCGCAAGCGATTGTATTTGGCCGACAGGGGAACAATTCGACCAATATTGGCGCGAACTTGACGAAAATTTAAAAAAACAGGGGGGGGTATAATGAAAGACGCATTTAATGGCGTTTTAACTAATAAAGAACGCGCGGACGGGGCCGTTGCGCGCGACTATATGCCAAGCGGCGTTAAATCAGTTGATAAAAGCCGGGATTCGCGTTTTAAGGCGCTTTTAAAGGTCGCCTTTTATAAAACCCTTCGGAAAATCGGGGTTTCGACTACGGGCAATATATATACCGTCCCAATCACCGTCGGCGATTTTAAGCTTTACCAAATGGGCAAACGGGTCGTCCTAATTAAAAACGATAAAATAAACTATAAAATCGGCGACATTATCCGACTAAGGGAATATGAAAGCGAATCAAATTGCTATTCGGGCCGGGAAGCGCATTTTTTCATAAAGGATATTTTAGATTTTATACCGCATTTAGACGCGACGGTTTATAAAATTTTAACGTTGGAATAATTAACCGGGGGGGGGGGAGCATGAAAAAACGAACAAAATTGACAAAGGCGAAGGTCCTTAACGCATACAAGACAATTGAAGAATTCAGGGAAGCCATAATTGACGAAGTCGTTAGGCGGGATTTGAGCCGCTTTAAAGAAAAAGTACGGGAAATGGTACGGTCGGCGACAGACGAAAATTACCGTTTTCGAAAATTTGACAATATAGAAACGGCGGACATTGAAAAGGAATTGTTAAACCCGCGCCGCCGGACATATATATTTTGTTCAAAATATACAGTTAAGGAAATCGCCGACGCTATTTTTACAAGAAAAAAAAACAAGGTAGGGGGGTATGATGCCGAAATGTAAATCATGCGGCGCGTCCATAAAATGGGTTGTAACGCCGTCGGGGAAATTAACGCCAATCGAAACCAAGGGAATTAAAGTTTGGGTCATTGAAAACGGGGCGGCTAAATTGGTTCATGGTTTCCAATCCCATTTTGCAAATTGCCCCAACGCGGACAAACACCGTCGGCCAAAAATCAAAAATCAGGAAATAGCCCCTTTGACAAAACGGGAAGGGGGGGGTTAAAATGGCCATTTTTGGAAAAACCAAAAAAAAGGCCAAAACCCTAATTTCGACTACAACCGCGCGGGTTTGCGCCATTATAGTCAAATCAACCCTTTATTTGCGCGGGTTTGCGCCATTTCTTACAAGCGGGCTAACCACGCGGCTTTACAAGGACAAGGGGCTGAAATAGCGGATTTGTCCCCGTAAACGCCCGGCCCGTATGGGATTGCGGCCATGCGGCTTTACAACGATTGCAAATTTTTAAACCCGCGCCAGTTAAGGGTTTGCGGGGACGTCGCCGGAAAATCAGCAAGACCGTTTTCGACGAGGTTAAACGATATTACAACGAGTAATATACGGATATGGGTAAAAAAAAGTCCCCATATTTCGCAAATTAGGCCCCATTACGGCGATTTTTGGAAAAAGCGCAAAATATGTTAAAATGGGGGGTAAAAATGCAAAAAATTGATAAAAAAACACGGTTGGGGGTAATTTCGGTACGGGTTTTGCTAATGGCTTTCGTTGCGGTCGCAATCGGTTTTTTGTACGCGACCCCGGCCAAGGCTTTCGATTGGGCGCGGTTTACTTTCAAATGGGAAAAGCCCGACGGCGAAATAACCGCCGAACTTGCCTTTATGTATCAAGGCTTTAAAATTATGGGTCCTAATTTCGTCAAGAAAACATACGGGGGC
>Ga0180437_10003697_pt1 | contig 22463 bp, 13 predicted proteins | sample SS_ome_4_FD_132410 | JGI IMG/M metagenome (GOLD analysis project Ga0180437, IMG submission 132410) | Hypersaline lake sediment archaeal communities from the Salton Sea, California, USA - SS_3_D_1 metaG | ecosystem: Environmental > Aquatic > Non-marine Saline and Alkaline > Hypersaline >...
GCAATCGCGCTGTTGCGACGAGACGGCATCCTGCTGATGACCCAGGGCGGACACCACAAGCCCGGAGCCTGGGTGCTCCGGCAGGCCCTGATCGACCGCAAGGACCGCAAGACCGTGCTCCGACAACAAGCCGAGCCGTTCCTGTTCCCGCAGCACGAGTGGGAGAAGCGGGGAATGACCGGCCGCACCACGGTCTCCAACGGCCTGGTGCACTTCAAAGGCAAGTGGCTGCTCTACTACGGCGCCGCGGACCGGGTGATCGGCTTGGCGAGTTGCGGCGGACAGGACCAGGAGAAGCGCGATGAGTAAACGCTTGGACCGCAGGGAGTTTTTGAAACAGTCGGCTCTCGGGGCCGTTGGAGCGCTTGCGCTGCCTCATCTCCCTGGCGGCAAGGCGGCCGGGGAGGTCCGCGCCGCGAGGCCCGGCGGCCGGCGCCCGAGCGCCGAAGGCGGCGGCAAGACCAACATCATCCTCTGCATGACGGACGACCAGGGCTGGGGCGACACGAGCTACAACGGCCACCCGGAGCTGAAGACCCCGCACCTCGACGCGATGGCGGCGGCGGGGATCCGCTTCGATCGGTTCTACTCGGCCCACCCGATGTGCTCGCCGACCCGGGCGAGCTGCCTTACCGGAAGAAGTCCGGTGCGCTACCGCTGCATGACCTGGGGTCACGACCTGCCCCTGCGCGAGGTGACCATCGCCGAGGCCGTCCGCACCGCTGGGTACGCCACGGGGCATTTCGGCAAGTGGCACGTGGGCGGCATCCCCCACGCCGACGGCGGGACCGGGCGCGGGCTGCCCGAGAGCTTCTGCCCCAAGCCGCGGCATCCCGGCAACCAGGGCTTCGACGAGTGGTTCTCCGCGGGCAACTGGTACGACATCGGCCACGAGCACATCTACCACAACGGCCGAAAGGTCCCGCCGCGGAAGGGCGACACTGCGGACGTGGTCATGGACGTCGCGCTGGCGTGGATCGGCCGGCAGGCGGCGAGCAAAAAGCCCTTCCTGGCGTTGATCTGGTTTCCCTCGCCCCACGGGCCGCATAAGGCGACGCCCGAGGATGCCGCCTCGTACGCTAGGTACGGCCAGAAGAAGGCGAATTACTACGGCGAGATCGCCGCGGTGGACCGCAACATGGGACGGCTGCGGAAGGCCCTGCGGGAGATGAAGATCGCCGACAACACGATGCTGTGGTTCTGCTCGGACAACGGCGGGGCCTTTCCCGGCTCGACGGGCGGGCTGCCGGGCGGCAAGAAGTGGCTGACCGAGGGCGGCACGCGCGTGCCGGGCATTCTCGAGTGGCCCGCGAGGGTACTCACCCCCTTCGCCACCCCTGTGCCCGCCTGCACGATGGACTTCTACCCGACGGCCCTCGACCTGCTGAGCGTCAAGATGCCGAACCAGATCGAGCCGATCGACGGTATGAGCCTCTTGCCGCTGATCGACGGCAAGGTGAAGCGTCGGCCCAAGCCGATCCCGCTGGTCTCCGGGCGCGCGGTGCGGCTGGTGGATAATGAGTACATCCTCCAGAGGGGCAGGCTCTTCCGCTTCGATGAGCGGCAGAAGAAGGACGTGGACATCACCGACGAGCATCCCGAGGTCCACAAGCGGCTGGCCGCCCTTGAGAAGGAGTTCCAGGAATCCGTCAAGACGGACCAGACCGCCTACACCGTCAAGCGCCGCTGAGCCCCCGGATTCGGCGGGGCGAGCGAGGTCTCTCTCATGTGGAGACGTATGCAATGACACATGCCGTTGCCCCGAAGCGAACTCACGCCCTGATCCTGTCGGCCGGGATCGGCCTGGCGCTTTTGGCGCCCGCCGACGAGGCTAGGGGGACGGGGTGGAAGCCCAACGTCGAGGCGGGTTCCGACATCGTCATGAAGGACCACCGCTGGCCCTTCTGGGACCAGGGGACGTACTACTGCTTCTGGTACATGAGCTTCGTCCCTCAGCATCCGCGGCTGGGCAGCTTCTACGGTGGGATCGCCGTCAGCGGGGCGAAGAAAGCGCCCGGGATGTTCATGTCGTACTGGGGCGAGGTCCGGCCGGTGCACGAGGGGAGGTACTTCTATCCCCACGGCTACGGGGCGGAAGGCGCCTCGGGCGGTGCGCACGGGGACCATGTTGGCTTTGGTCGACGCTGGGCCTCTCTTGCCGAGGTGGGCCGAGCCGTCGCACTTGCGGGCGATGAGCATGCGATGCCAGCGGAGGATCGTCGCCGGGGAGAACAGCGTCCCGAACTGCTCGAGCAATCGCTGGCCAAGAGCCTTGCCTTTTACGGCGAGGTGTCGTTTTTGCTCGGCGTCGAGGAGGAGTCGTTTGCCGCCCAGCTTCTCCCGCAAGATGCGGTTCTCCGTCCGCAAGAAGTCGATTACTGCTTGCTGCTGCCGATTCATCCAGCCGGCAACAGCCACGACAACGAAATGCCAAGGTGTCCAGGTCATGGGCGGAGAAGATACAGGCCAATGTGCCGTGGCTCAAGAGAGCTACGGGAGGAGCCGGATGGAACCTGTAGGGCTGCGGGGACAACGATTGCGTCCATGGCCGCGAGTCTCGTGACAGATGCTCCCTCGAGAGTCGCGTGGGGAGCGTCTGAAGACAGCGTCGATGCCTTCCTCAGCCTGAAACGATCTTGCCGAGGTCGGGAGACACGGTAGGATCACCACACAGACCCGGGATGGTCGTGGGCCAAAGTCCGTGCGGAGGCTCATGAATGCAGCGGGTCAGAAAGGAATCCTGATGTCAACGATCGACGTCGCCTGGATCCGCGGGCAGTTCCCTGCGCTTGCTCAAGAGGTCAATGCTCAGCCCGCCGTGTTCTTCGACGGTCCGGGCGGCACGCAGGTGCCACAGCGGGTGATCGAGGCGATTGGGCGATACCTGGCCACGTCCAACGCCAACACGCACGGGGAATTCGCCACCAGCGCCCGAACCGATGAGGTGATCGCGGCGGGACGCGAGGCCATGGCCGATCTGCTCGGCTGCGACACCGACGAGGTCGTTTTCGGCCCGAACATGACGGCTCTGACCTTCGCAATGAGTCGGGCGATCGGTCGGGAGCTTCAGCCAGGCGATGAGATTGTGCTGACCTTGCTCGATCACGACGCCAACTATTCTCCGTGGAAGGCGTTGGAGGAGCGCGGCGTGGTGGTCCGCGCTGTGGACGTCCACGTTGAGGACTGCACGCTGGATATGGACGATCTCCGGCGGAAGATCGGACCGAACACGCGCTTGGTGGCGGTCGGCTATGCCTCTAACGCCGTTGGCACGATCAACGACGTGGCCGAGATCGTGCGCGTGGCGCACGGTGTGGGCGCCCTGTGCTTTGTGGATGCAGTGCACTATGCGCCCCATGGCCCGATTGACGTCCGGGCGCTCGATTGCGACTTCCTCGTCTGCTCGCCGTATAAGTTCTTCGGGCCGCACATGGGGGTGCTCTACGGCAAGCGCGAGCATCTGGCCCGGCTGCGTCCCTACAAGGTCCGCCCGGCCGGCGATGAGGGCCCTGATCGTTGGGAGACCGGTACGCAGAACCATGAGGGGATCGCGGGAGTCGCGGCCGCGATCGACTACTTGGCGGACCTGGACGGCCGTGTTGAGGGACATGACGGCCCGCCGGCCAGTCGTCGCGAGTCGCTGCTTCGGGCGATGGATGCCATCCGTGATCATGAGTCGAAGTTGGCTCGACGGTTGATTGACGGGCTGCTCTCCTTGCCCGGACTGACACTCTACGGCATCGCCGATCCGGATCGGTTCGGATGGCGCACGCCAACCGTGGCCGTGCGGATCGAGGGCCACGAGCCGCGAGCAGTGTCCCGGGCCCTTGGCGAGCGCGGGATCTGCACGTGGGCCGGCAACTACTACGCGATCAACCTGACCGAGCGCCTCGGCGTGGAGGAAGAGGGCGGCATGCTCCGGATCGGATTGGTGCACTACAACACCCCCGAAGAAGTGGACCGTATGCTTACTGCACTGCGAGAGATCTTGGGCCGAGATGATTGAGGCCGGCCACAAAGCCAAGAACGCGGGGATCCGGGCCTCGGCTGCGCTGCGTCCAGAGCCGTGGCGAGCGCTGTAGCTATCGGCTCCTCAAAGGAACCCAGTTGTTGTTCGCACGCCAGGTTGTCGCTTGCGCGCCGACCACCGCGCGACGCAGACTAGCGCGAGGACTTGGCGGTGACCCATTCCAGCGGGAAACGGGCGAGGACGATGGTCCGGTACCCGTCCTTCTCGTACAGGCAGCCAATGTCGCCGCCGGGGAGGACGGTCAGGCAGGAGTAGGCGCTCCCGCCGGTGTAAAGGACCTTCGACACGGGCCAGGTGCGGCCCTCGTCACGGCTCATGCGAATGGTCATGTGGTCGCGTCCGCGGCCGCCGGGACCCGAGTAGAGGAGGATGTTCTGCCTGCCGTTGGCGTCGACGGCCGAGTAACGGAACACGCTGGCCTGGCAGACCGGGCCCGGCTGGTCCGGCTCCATCGTCACGGCCGACCACGTCGCGCCGCCGTCGGAGCTGGTGGCGACGGCTCGGCAGTGCTTGCCGTGGTAGCTCCGCATGTTCAAGTAGACCCGCCCATCGACCAGTTCGACGGCCTGGCACTCGTTGGTCTTCTCGTCGGCTACGCCGCCCAGCTTCCAGGTCTTGCCGTGGTCGTCGCTGTAGATCACGTGCGAGCGGTACGGGTGCTTGCCGTCGTCATGGATGCTGGTATCGCAGGGGATCAGCAATCGCCCCTTGTGCTTGCCCCGCTGTAGTTGAATGCCCACTCCCGGGCCGGTGGCATACCAGCGCCACTGGGGCTTCTTCGTCGTCGCGGTAATGTCGACGGGTTTGGACCAGGTCACGCCATCGTCGTCGCTGTGGCTGACGTAGACGCGGCGCGTGTCCTTGCCTCTGCCGGCCTTGATGCCGCCCTCACCATCTGAGCCGAGGTTCCACGTCAGCAGCAGCCAGATCGTGCCTGTGCTCTGGTCGACGACCGGGCACGGGTTACCGCAGACATTCCCCGCGTCGTCCCAGATGATCCGCAGTGGCGACCAGGTCTTCCCGCCGCCGGTGCTGCGGCGCATCACCAGGTTGATGTCGCCGGTATCGCTCCGGCTGTTCTTGCGGCCCTCACAGAAGGCCAGCACCGTGCCCTTGCCGGTGACGATGATCGCGGGAATGCGGTAGGAGTGATGGCCCCCTTCGCCGCTGGTGAACAGCACGGTTTCGGGCACGGGCTTCGGCAGAGGCCGGAGGTCGCCCTCGGCGCTGAAGTCGGCGATCTCCATCGTGCTCCTCCAAGGGCGAAAGCCAAACGTCCCGAGCGACCCGGCCGGGACCTTGGTGCGATACACAACCGCGCCGTCGATCTGAAAAGCCAGCTCATCCCCGCGCCGGGTCGCCTCCAGCAAGAACGCCTTACCTTCGGCCACCAGCGCCTTGCCGGGCCGCACGTAGCCTCTGGCACCGGTCTGACGGAATAGCGGCCCCTCCACGAACGGCCGTCCGTGGCGGCCCTCAAAGCCGAAGTGCCCGCCGCCGATCTGGAACGAGGCGGCGCTCTTGGCGAGATTGCGGATCGTCAGCTTCGCTCGGATTCGGAACGCACCCTCGCCCAGCTCCCGCGCCGCCATCAGCACCGGCCCCGTGCCCCCGCAGGACAGCAGGCCGCTCCTCGTTGTCCATGTCCTACCTTCCTGCCGGACCTCAATGGGCGTGCCGTTCCGTACGAAGATGGCGCGAGAGACGGGCTTCTCCGCCCGGGCAGACCCCAATGCCGCCAGCATAGCCGTGATCCAACAGAGGCTGATCCGTCTGACTGCCGATGCCATGTCTACCGATTCTCCTCGTCTAGAGCAACTTGAGTTTTTCCGTAGCGATACTCACAGGACGTGAACCATCCGCGAGCATCTTGCGCCGTGACCGTTGCCAGGGCAGCTCCGACGCCTCGATAAAGGGCTTCCGTCCCTCGGGCCTTGATCGTCCGAAGGTACTCCTTCACCTTCGACCACATCTTCTCAATCGGGTTGAGGTCCGGCGAATACGGAGGGAGGAACCATCGCGTCGCGCCGGCCGCTTCGATCATCTGCCGTACCTCGGCGCGCTTGTGACAACCCAGATTGTCCAGGACGACGATCTGCCCGGGCCGCAGAACCGGAACCAGCACATGTTTGACGTACGCCCTGAATACGGCCCCATCGGTTGCCCCCCGAATCACCAGGGGAGCCGCAGGACCGTCCAAGCTCAAGGCGGCGATCATCGTCGGGGTCTGCCAGTGCCCCTGTGGGGCCGCATCATGGACCCGGCCGTCACCCTTGCACCGGCCACGCAGTTGCGTCATGTTCGTCTTAGCACCGCTTTCGTCGATGAATAGGAAGCGAGACGGATCGACCTTCTGCGTCTTGGTCGCCCACGCTTGTCGCTCCGCTTTCACGTCCGGGCGGTCTTGCTCAGCAGCCCGGAGCGTCTTTTCTTTCGGCGGTAGCCCAAGCGGGCCAGCGTGCTGGACACTGTCACCAAGCTGCACGAGACGCCACAACGGTCGCGCAGTTCCGCCAACGTCGCGTCCGGTTGCGCTTCGGCCATGCGATCCAGGCGTTCCAGCGTCTCCGCGGTGAACGCGGGCTTTCGCCCTCGCTTGGTCCGCCTGGGGCCGTAATGCCCATGTTCACGCCGCCGCTGCAGCAGCCGTCGGATCCAGGCCGTGGAGACCCCAAACCTCTCAGCAATCTCCTGACGTTTCCACCTTCCTGAATCACAAGCAGCGACGACCCGATCCCGTAAGTCCATCGAGTAAGTGCCCATGCCCATAGGATCGGATGTCGCTACAATATTTCTTAAACTGCTCTAGCGTTTGCGTTGCTCACCCCCCCGCCGCGGCGGCGTATTCGCGGAAGAGGCGGAGGTAGAGCTGGTAGTCGTCGTAGCTGACGCCCGGGGGGGTCTGGTGATCGCAGCTTATGATCAGCCCGCCGCCCCGGGCGGTCGGAAGAAGACGCTCGAACTCGGCTCGCATGGCGGCTTCGCCCCGGTTCATCGTCATCTTGTCGAAGCAGCCGATGAAACGCATCCGCGGATGGGCTGCGCGGATCGCGGCGACGTCCACGCCGGCTTGTCGTTCGAGCGGCAGGATGCCGTCCAGCCCGGCCTCCTCGAACCACTCGGCCGGAACCGTCACGTCGCCGTCGCTGTCGACGATCGCCAGGATCCCGCGCTCTTTCAGCCGCGGCGTGACACGGCGGTAGTACGGGAGCATGAATTCGTCAAACAGCTCTTTCGACAGCATCGGCCCGTGGTTGTAGCTCATGTCCTCGGCGAACGTCATGAAGTCCGGCACGCACGCTTCGCACAGTTCGTCGATCCTGCGGATCATCCAGTCGGCCAGATCCGAGTTCATGCGGTGCATCAGCTCCGGCTGATCGTAGAAGGCGTACAGGTGGCGCTCGATCCCAAAGAGCGTTCGCGGGAACCAAAAGAACCCGTCCATACTGAACCACAGGGCCGCCTCGCCGCGGCGCTGGATCCGGGCCCACCGGCGCCAGCGGCCGTGGTCGATCGGGCAGTTGTACAGGTGCTCGCGGATCCGCTCGTAGCCGTCGGCGTCGGCGAGGATGCCCACCCCGTGGCTGGGCGGGAGGGGGCAGTCGTCGTCCCGCGGCCGGAGCCAGTCCTGAAGGTACACGTCGAGTCCGAAGTGGCGGCAGATGTCGTAGCGGTCGGTCAGCTCGGGGGGCAGTTTCTCGGCGTGCCACCGCCGGATCGTCTGGTCCCACCACCCGGCCCACTCGACGATGGGCAGGCGGTCGAACGGCTGGAAGCTCATGACGGCTTGGAGGCGCTCTCGCGTGGTCATCGCTTGCATAGGCTCACCGGCGTCGGTCGGGGGCGTTGCGACTGTCCATGGTCGGCGGCGGGCGGTAAGATGCCCGCGGCACGAAACGGCGCGACGAGTATACTCCGGTCGGTCGAGGGAGCCACGATGAAACGCAGCCTGATCCTTATCGCCGTGCTGGCGGGAGCCCGCCCGGCCGAGGCGGGGGAAGGGGAGGACTGGCCCATGCCGACGATCGCTCTTCCCAAGCGGGCAGCCGGTCCGGTCATCACGGCCACCCCGGCCGAGCTGAAGCGCTTGCGGGCGGCCTACAAGGGCGGGGGGGCCGAGGCCGAGGTCATCGAGGCCGTCGTCGCGCGGGCCGACCGCGCCGCCGGTAAGCCTGTCGAGTTCCCGCCGCGCGGCGGGCAGCACAACCAGTGGTACCAGTGCGAAACGTGCCAGCTCGCGCTGAAGACGGTTGATCCGACGCACCATCGCTGCCCGGGGTGCGGGAAGGTCTATTCCGGCGAGCCGTACGACGACGTGATCTACTCGAGGGTCCACTCCCGCAACCTGCGCGGCGCCCTCGACGCCGCATGGGCCTATGCCGTTACGGGCGACGACAAGCACGCCCGATTCGCCGCGTCCGTCCTGCGGGGCTACGCCAAGCGCTATGCCACATACCCCTACCACTCCGCAGGGCGAACGAACGACTCCTGGGCCAGGAAGAGCGGCGGGCATCTGTACGAGCAGACGCTCACCGAGGCCAGTGCGCTCGCGACGCAGATCGCCCCGGCGTACGACCTGATCCACGCTTCGCCCGCCCTGTCGGCCGCCGATCGCGCGGCGATCCGCGACGGGCTGCTGCGCCCGATGCTCCGCAACATCGACAGGAACAAGAGCGGCAAGAGCAACTGGCAGACGTGGCACAACGCGGCGATGCTGTGGGGCGGGGCGGCCGTCGGCGAGGCGGCGTGGGTTCGCAAGGCGATCGCCGACCCCGCCAACGGGTTCGCACGGCAGATGCGGATCTCCGTCACGTCCGACGGGATGTGGTACGAGAACAGCTGGGGCTACCACTTCTACACGCTCCGCGCGATGGTGCTCATCGCGGCGGGCGCGAAGCGGCTGGGCGTCGACCTGTGGGGCCACCCGGCCCTGAAGAAGATGTTCACGCTGCCGGGCCGATACGCGATGGCCGGCGGCTGGCTGCCGCGCTTCGGCGACGACGTGAACAGCTCGACGCGGCACGCGGCCTCGCTGATGGAGGACGCCTACGCCGCATACAGGGACCCGGCGATCGGGCGGCTGTTGGGCTCGAGGTCGTGGTGGGATTCGATTCGCCTCGGCCGTCGGGCGGCCGATCGCCCGGCGACGGCCGAGCCGCTCGGCAGCGAAGTCTTCGCCGGCGCGGGGCACGCGATTCTCCGAACGCGAGGCCGGGCGGGCCTGACGGCGGCGATGACGTTCGGCCCGTACGGCGGCTTCCACGGTCACTACGACAAGCTGAGCTTCGTGCTCTTCGGCCACGGGCGCGAACTGGGCGTGGACCCCGGGCGGGCCGCCAGCCAGGCCTATCGGCTGCCCATCCACCGCAACTGGTACAAGGCCACCGTCAGCCACAACGCGGTGCTGGTCGACGGCGCCGGCCAGAAACCCGCCGCCGGGAAGCTCGAGCTGTTCGCCGCGACGCCCTCGTACGCCGCGGCGGCCGCGAGCTGCGGTCAGGCCTACCCCGGCATACGTCACCAGCGGCTGCTGTGCATGACGCCGAGCTACCTGCTGGTCTACGACGACCTCGCCGCCGACAGCGAGAAGCGCTTCGACTGGCTGTACCATCACCGCGGTTCGTCCGTCCGCTGCGGCGCGGCCGACAAGACGGGCGAGCTGCCCACGAATTGTGCGGGGCGCGAGTACGTCCGCAACGTCCGCGCGGGCGGGACGGACGGGCCCGCCCGGGCGGTGTTCGGCGCGAAGGGCGTCACGACGTACGTGACGTTCGACGGGCAAGCGGCCACGGCCGTCCGGATCGGCGACGGCGTGGGCGCGTCGGTGCTGGACCGCGTGCCGATGATGATGGTCTCGCGACGCGGGAGGCGGGTGCGGTTCGTGTCCATTATCGAGCCGGTGGCCGACGGTGAGAAGGCGGCGGTTTCCGGGGTCGCTCTCGAATCGACGGCCGCGGGTATTCGCATCGCCATCCGGAACGGCAGGCGGACGGATGGCGTTCAACTCACTGCGGACAATCAACTGACCGTCACGAGCGGCGAGGCGACCGTACTGACGGGCCGGCCCACGAGGAGAGGATCATGAAGAAGGCGAATCGGCGGCAGTTCCTGATCGATGGTGCGGCTGTTGGGGCGGCGGCCGCGGCGTTTCACATCGTGCCCCGACACGTCCTCGGCGGGCCGGGCAAGACGAGCCCGAGCGACAAGCTCAACATCGCGGGCATCGGCGTCGGCGGGATGGGGGCGGGCAATCTCCGCAACGTTCGCAGCGAGAACATCGTCGCGCTGTGCGACGTGGACCACGGCTACGCCGCTGGCACGTTCCGCGCGTATCCGCAGGCGAAGCGATACCGCGACTTCCGCGTGATGCTCGACAGCCAGAAGGACATCGACGCGGTGATCATCGCCACGCCGGACCATACACACGCAACGGCGTCGATGGCCGCCCTCCGGGCGGGCAAGGGCGTCTACTGCCAGAAGCCGCTGACCCACGACGTCTACGAGGCCCGCAGGCTCACGGAGGCGGCCCGCAAGGCGAAGGTCGCCACGCAGATGGGCATCCAGGGGCATTCCGGGGAGGGCATCCGCCGCATCTGCGAGTGGATCTGGGACGGCGCGATCGGCGAGGTCCGCGAAGTCGACGCCTGGTGCGCCCTGACGTACTACCCCTGGGGCCACGCGAGCTGGTCCACCAAGTGGGGCAAGCGGCCGAAGGACACCCCGCCCATGCCGGAGCAGCTCGACTGGGACCGCTGGCTGGGCCCGGCGCCCAAGCGGGCGTATCACCCGGCCTACCATCCGCGGGTCTGGCGGGCGTGGTGGGAGTACGGTTCGGGGATGATGGGCGACCGCGGAGCCCACACGTTCGACGCGATCTTCTGGGCGTTGAAGCTGCCGGCCCCGACGACCATCGACGCGACGTCGACGGGCCTGAACGGCGACATCCACCCGCTGGCGTCGATCGTGACGTACGAGTTCCCCGCCCGCGACGGGCTCCCGGCGGTGACGGTCAGGTGGTACGACGGCCTCCGCCCGCCCCGCCCGGCCGAGCTCGAGCCGAACCGCCGAATGGGCGACACGGAGGGCGGGGTGATCTTCAAGGGCACGAAGGGCAAGCTGATGTGCGGCACGTACGGCCAGGGGCCTCGGCTGATCCCCGAGACGGCCATGAAGGCCTACAAGCCTCCCAAGCCCACGCTGCCGCGCGTCCGCGGCGGGCACGAGCAGGACTGGGTCCGTGCCTGCAAGAGCGGCAAGGACGCCGGGGCGAACTTCGACTACTCCGGGCCGCTGACGGAGATCTGCTGCCTCGGCAACGTCGCCAAACGCGTCGACACCCGCATCGAATGGGACTCCGCCGCCATGAAGGTCACCAACCACGGCGAGGCCAATCGCTACGTCCGCTGGCCCTACCGCGAAGGCTGGTCGCTCTGATCGGGTTCGGCCTCCAGCCGCGGCGGGCGCGGCACGGGCTTCGCCCGCAACCCAACGCCGAATGCCGAACCTGCCTGCCGGCAGGCGGGCGCCGGATGCCGAAGCGAGGAAACAGCCGCCGGCGGCTCGACGGGTCCGGTGGTTCGCCTTACGGCTTGCCGCCGAGGCAGTAGAGGTGGTTGAAGGTTCGCAGGTACATTCGGCCGCCGGCGATGGCGGGGGTGGCGTGGGTGCCTTCGGGCAGTTGGCTGGTCGCGAGGACCTTGAACTCGCCGCCGGCCGACACGACGGTCATCTCGCCCTTCGTGTTGATGCAGTAGATCCGTCCGTTGACGCTGACGGGCGAGGCGTAGAACGTGCCGGTCATCTGCCCCTCCCAGAGCACCTTGCCGGTTTCGGGCTGGACGCAGGTGAACCGGCCGCGATCGTGCAGGACGTAGACGTGCTCGCCGACGACGATGGGCGTCGGGACGTAGGGGACGAACTTGCCCAGCCGGTAGGCGACTTCGGCCTTCTTGCCCCCGGCGGCCGGGCGGACGGCGGCGCTCTCCCGGGCCGAGCCGCCCTGGCCCGCCGAAGCGAACACCAGCCCCCCCGCCACGACGGGCGAGGCGACACTCTTGAGCCGGAACGGGCCGCCCGCCTCCCAGTTGACCCGCCCCGTGCCGGGATCGAGGCTCGTCACGCCGTGCGAGGAGCTGACGAGCAGCACTTCCACGGCCCCGCCGGGCGGGCGGTAGATGCCGGGCGTGACGTACGAGGTCGGCCCGCTCTTGCAGTCGCGCTTCCAGCGGACCTCGCCCGTCTTCGCGTCCAGGCCGATCATGAAGCTGCTCTGGCCGATGTGCGTGTTGCCCGCGATCACCACGTCCCCGAGCACGATCGCCGACGCGCCCGCGCCGTGCCTGGCCCGAAAGTCGCCGATCTTCCTCCGCCAGGCCGGCTTGCCCGCGTGGTCGAGGGCCACCACTTCGAACGTCGCGCCGGTGACCCAGGAGATGTACGCCCGGTCGGCGTCGACGGCCGGCGTGGAGGCGGCGAAGCTGTTCAGCCGATTGTGGCGGTAGGGGCTGAACTTGTCTTTCCAGGTCCACAGCAGGCTGCCGTCGGCTGCGCTGAGGCAGACGACCTGCCGCTGCGGGCCCCTGGTCGGCGAGCAGGTCAGGAAGATCTTCTCGCCCCACAGCACGGGGGAGGAGTGGCCCGGGGCGGGGAGCTTGACCTTCCATCGGCAGTCGGCTTCGACGAAGGACGTGGGGATCGACTTGCCCTTGCCGATGCCGGTCCCGTCCGCCCCGCGGAAGCGCGTCCACTCCTGCCCCGCGGCGGCCGACCAGGCCAGGGCGACCGTCAGCAGGCATCCAAACATCGACGTTCGACTGCGCATCAACAGGTCCTTTCCGTAACGTCGGCCGTCGCGTGTGCCGGCCGTGGCAGGAAGTGAAGCGGATCGGGCCCGAGGAGTCAAGCGCCGGGCCGAGCTCCCGGGCCGTCGGCCGATGCGTCCGGCCATGCCGCTGCACGCGTCGGCAGGAGCTTTGCCGGCGGGCATCGGCCTTTGGGGGCTGCCGACGGATCGGGTAGAATCGCTGCCGCAAGCAGGCCCGGATATCAGAGAGGCGATATGAACGCGAGAAGAATCATTGCCGCCGCGGCCCTGTTGGTTGCCGCGGCCAACGTCGATCACGCCGCGGCGGCCCAAGGCGAGCCGTGGGCACGACGAGCAAGGCAGATCCTGGAGGCGACCGGCGTCAAGGGTGGGTTGGTCGTCCACGTGGGCTGTGGTGACGGCAAGCTCACGGCCGCACTGGGAGCGGGGGGGGGCTATCTCGTGCACGGCCTGGACGCCGACGGGGCGCAGGTCGCCAAAGCCCGCGCGCACATTCGCTCGCGCGGATTGGCCGGCAAGGTGTCGGCCGAGACGTTCGGCGGCCGGCGGCTGCCGTTCATCGACAACCTGGTGAACCTGCTGATCGCCGAGGACCTCGGCGGCGTGCCGACGGCGGAGGTGATGCGCGTGCTGGCGCCGCGGGGCGTGGCGTACGTCCGGAGGGGCGGCGGGCCCGGCGGCCGAAGCCTTGGCGAGGGCGGCTGGACGAAGTCCGCCAAGCCCCGACCCGACGAGATCGACGAGTGGACGCATTATCTGCACGATCCGTCCAACAACGCGGTGGCCCGGGACAGCCGGATCGGGCCGCCGCGGCACTTGCAGTGGCAGAGCGGCCCGCGTTGGAGTCGGCACCACGATCACATGGCGAGCATGTCCGCGATGGTCTCGGCGCGGGGGCGGGTGTTCTACATCCTGGACGAGGGATCCCGCATCTCGCCGCAACTGCCGCCCGACTGGAAGCTGCTGGCCCGCGACGCCTTCAACGGCGTGCTCCTGTGGAAGCGCCCGATCGCGCAGTGGCATCCGCACCTCTGGCCGCTGAAGAGCGGCCCGGCGAACCTGCCGCGGCGGCTGGTGGCCGAAGGGGAGTCCGTCTACACGACGCTGGGCATCGCCGCGCCGGTGACGGCCCTGGACGCGGCCTCGGGCCGGACGGTGCGCGAGTACGCGAAGACGGCCGGCGCCGAGGAGATCCTGCTGATCGACGGTATGCTGCTCGTGCTGGTCAACCGGACGCCACTGAACCTGGAGGCGGACCTGGCCGCCGACCCGGAGAAGGGCAAGTCGCGCGACGGGCGGACGACGTACTCGCCGCACATGGGGCGGATCTGGGCGGGCGTCCGGTCGCGGCGATGGACACACGGCGACCGCGTTCTTCGCGCGTTCGACGCCCGCGGCGGGCGGCAGCTCTGGCAGCAGGCCGGGCGCGTCATCCCGCTGACGCTGGCCGCCGACGCCGAGCGGGTGTACTTCCACAACGGCGAGAGGATCGTCGCCCTGGAGCGCGGCACGGGCAAGACGGCGTGGGCGTCGCAGCCGGTGCCCGTCTGGCAGGGGCTCGCCCAACACGGACTCCAGTCATGGTTCGCCCCGACGCTCGTCGTTTGCGGCGGGAAGGTCCTGTTCGCCGGCGGCGAGAAGATACACATGTCCTACGTGGGGTGGGGCACGAAGGACATCGGCGAGGACACGATGACGGCCTTCGCCGCCGAGACGGGCAAGACGCTCTGGACGGCGGAGCATCCCTACGGCGGCTACAACTCGCCGGAGGACCTCTTCGTCATCGACGGGACCGTCTGGGCCGGCGCGACGGCCAAGGGCGGCGGGCAGGGCCGATACGTCGGCCGAGGGCTCGGCACGGGCGAGCTGACGAAACAGTACCCGCCGACGGTGAGCACGTTCTGGTTCCACCATCGCTGCCACCGCGCCAAGGCCACCGACCGATACATCCTCTGCTCGCGAACCGGCATCGAGTTCGTGGATGTTCGGACCGGCGAGTGGACGATCAACCACTGGGTCCGCGGGGGCTGCCTGTACGGCATCATGCCCTGCAACGGCCTGATCTACGCGCCCCCGCATCCCTGCGCGTGCTACCCGGAGGCGAAGCTGAACGGCCTGACCGCCCTGGCCGCCGCGTCGACCTCGCGCGCCGTGCCCGAGAACATCCCCGCCGACGGACGTCTGGCACGCGGGCCGGCGTTTGGCGCGAAGAACCCGCAATCCGCAATCCGCAATCCGCAATTGGCGGGCTGGCCGACCTACCGCCACGACCCCGCCCGCAGCGGCGCCACGTCGTCGCAGGTTCCCGCCTCGTTGCGGCAGGCCTGGCAGGCCGCGCTGGGCGGGCGGCTGACGCAGCCGGTCGTCGGCGGGGGCCTGTTGTTCGTCGCCGACGTCCACCGCCACGTCGTGCACGCCGTCGACGCGGCCTCGGGCCGGAAGCGGTGGAGCCACGACGCCGGCGGGCGGGTGGACTCGGCGCCGACCTACGATCGGGGTCGGCTGCTGTTCGGCTCGGCCGACGGCTACGTCACCGCGCTGCGGGCGAGCGACGGCGTGCCGGACTGGCGGTTCCGCGCCGCCCCGATCGATCGCCGGCTCGTCGCGTTCGAGCAGCTCGAGTCGGCCTGGCCGGTCCACGGGTCTGTCCTCGTGCAGGACGGTGTCGCGTCTGTGGTCGCCGGCCGATCGATGTACCTCGACGGGGGCCTGCGGCTGTGTCGGCTGGACGTGGCGACGGGCAAGCTGCTCGGCGAGAAGGTCCTCGGCGACCGCGACCCGGCCACCGGGGAGGACCTCCAGAAGCACGTTCGGGGCCTGAACATGCCGGTGGCCCTGCCGGACATCCTCTCCAGCGACGGCCGGTACCTCTACATGCGCTCCCAGGCGATGGACCTCGAGGGCAATCGCCTGAAGCTCGGGCCCGGCAGCGGGCCGGATCATCTGTTCGCCGCCTACGGGTTCACCGACGACACGTGGTTCCACCGAATCTACTGGCTGTTCGGCGACGGATTCCAGGGCGGGGTGGGGGGGTTCGGCAACGGCAGGAAAAGGCCCGCCGGACGTATCCTCGTCAACGACGAAAGGACGGTCTTCGGCTACGGGCGGAAGCCCAGCTACTACCGCTGGTCGTCGGTCATCGATTACCAGTTGTTTGCCTCGCCCAGATCGGGCGGCGCCGGCACCGGCGCGCCGCGGGGCATCTCGTTCCGGAACTCGCCGTCCCTCGACCCGACGGGCAAGCCGCTGACCATCGCCGCGTGGATCAAGCCGCAAGCGGCCGACGGGACCATCCTCGTCCGTGGTGCGAGACAGAACGGCTTCGCGTTGATCCTCACCGACAGAAAGCCGCGGATGCTCCTCCGCACGAAGGGCAAGACGCACGAGGCCGTCTCCGCGAAGCCGGTGGGCGACGACTGGACTCACGTGGCCGGCGTATTGGGCGAGGACGGGCGGATGCAGGTGTACGTCGGCGGCGAGCTGACCGGGACGGTGAATAACGTCCCCGCGCTGGCGGGCGAGCCGATGATCGCGATGAAGATCGGCTACGACGACACGAACCAGCTCCTGCCGAAGCCCCTCGCGCCGTTTCGCGGCGGGCTGGACGAGGTGATGCTCTTCCATCGCGGGCTCTCGGCCGACGAGATCCGGCTGGCCGCCGGGTGTCGGGCGGAGCTGGGCGAGAAGCAGCGCGAGCGGCTGTCGCTTCATCTGGACTTCGCCGGCGGCAAGGCGCGCGACCGCTCCGCCCGCGGGAACCACGGAACATTCGGCGGCGGGAAGGTCCGGACCCTCCGCGGGCCGGTCGGCGAGGCCCTGATCCTCGACCAGCCGGCCAGGATCGCCGCCTCCGACCGCAGGCGAGGCCGGTCGAAGTCCACCGTCGCCTATCGCTGGACGCGCAACGTGCCCATGATGGTGCGGGCGATGGTCCTGGCGGGCAGAACGCTGTTCGTTGCAGGCCCCGAAGATCTGCTCGACGAGGAGGAAGCGTTCCAGAAGTACCCCCTGCCGGCCGCGCAGAAACAGCTCGCCGCGCAGAAGGCCGCCCTCGCAGGCGAACGCGGCGCCCTGCTGCACGCCGTCGACGCCGACACCGGCCGAACGTTGGCCGAACTGAGGCTCGACTCGCCGCCCGTCTTCGACGGCATGTCCGCCGCCGGCGGCCGACTGTTCCTGAGCACCACCGACGGCCGCGTCATCTGCCTGGAACCCGGGAAGTAAATGCCGACCTGCTTGTGGTCGACCTGCTGCTGCCCGCGCCGCGAGGCGTCGACCACGTCGCTCCAGGCCTGAAAGAGCCAACCGCCCCAAGCCCGGAGGGCGGCACATATCAGCCCACGGCGCGAGCCGTGGGGCGCCTCCGCGGGGCAACACACACGGGAGCGCCACGGGGGCGGTACATCGTCTTGCCCCGTCTTGTGTCGCCCCCTGAAGGGGGATCGCTCCACGACGAGGAATCGCGGACCCGCCGCTGCCGCGGTGGGCTGCTATGTCTCACCCTTCGGGCTCAGCTCTGGGGCGGCTACCTGGCCGTGCAGAACGGCAGGGCGGGGAAGCCGGCGCGGTTGTACAGGTTGGCGGTCTTCGGCTGGGCCGTCCAGGCGTAGCGGGCGGCGGTGGGATGCTTCACCTTGGTGCATGTGATGACGACGGTGCTGCCCTCGATCGCGGCCGTGGCGTCGTGCCATTGGTGGTCGGCCCCGGCGAGCTGAAAGCCGGCGAGCGCGGCGTCGGGTGTGGGCTTTACGGGCTTGCCCGTGGCCGACTCGCCCACGATCAGGCCCGCGCCGACGTGGTCGAACTCGATGACGATGCTCGCGCCGTCGGCGCGGTGCTTCCTGTAGGTCGGGCCGGTCTTGATCGGCGCGCCTTTGACCAGTGCGGCGGCCCATTGGGCGGCGCGGAGGCCGGGGTCGCCGTCGCTGCGGCCGGGGCTCTTCAGGTCGTACGTCGCGATGACCGTGGTGTGCGGCAGCCGGGCCAGTTCGTTCTGCGCGGCCCGCATCGTCACCCAGTCGTTCGGGTCCTCGGTCTCCTTGAACTCGTAGCAGCCGGGCGTGTGCATCTGGATGAAGCAGACGGGCAGGTCCTTCCGCCCGCAGGCCTCGCGCAGCCCGCGGATCAGGGCCCTTGCCTTGATCGCGTACATCGGGTCGCCCAGGCTGAACGTCTTCGGCTGGATGATGATCCCCCGCATGGCGGCGGGCGTGAAGCGGTGTGTGACGAAGTTGTACGCCGTCGTCGCCCCGCGGAGGTAATCGGGCGGCCCGGGCAGGCGCGGCGGCTGGGTCACGTCGCGGAACGTGACACCGTCGCCGCGGAGGATGCGGCGGGTCTTCTCGATCCAGCCGTCGATCGCCTCGATCCGATCGAGGTACGCCTGCCTGCCGCGTTGGGTCCGGGGCGTCCAGGTGGTCACGGTCCGGCCCGGCTCGCCGAGCTGCTTCTCGAAGGCCTCGAAGCCCTCCGGCGGCGTCATCGACTCCAGCGTCGAGGCGCCCAGCCCCATCACGCCCACCGGCGCGTTGGTGACTCGCGCCAGGCCGAGGCCCAGGTAGTAGCCGTCGTTTCGGTAGTACCTCCCGGGCGTCTTGTAGGCGGTCCAGCGACCGCTCCCGTCGCCGCCTGCCTGCGGGCGCCGGCTATGGTTTCTGTGCTCCCACACGCCGGCCGAGGCGCTGGCGCAGATCGGCGGCAGGGCGTTGTGATCGACCCTGAGTTCCTTCGGCCCGCCCAGGTGCCAGCTCTGGGACAGGTACAGCCACACGTCGCCGACGTACACGCCTTTGACCTCGGCGGTGTTGTTCGCCCCCCGGGCAGCCAGCGTGCGCGGCTCGGCGGAAGCGGGCATCGCGTCGAGTTCGACGCGCCACCGCCCGAAGCGGTCGGCGGCGGCCGTCTTCGTCTGGCCGGCGAACGTCACGGTGACCTTTTCGCCGGCGGGGCCTTGGCCCCAAACGGGGACCTCGACGCCGCGCTGGAGGACGGCGTTGTCCCCGAACGCGCCAGCCAGCCGCACCTCGCGCCGGGCCGCATCGTCCCGCCGACGCCGCCTAGAGCCCGTCCGGCCGTCGCCTCGCTTCGCCGCCGCAGGCCGCCGGCCGCCGAAGGCGTAGTCGGTCGTGCTGTTGAACTGCGCCGCGGGCAGGCCGGCCTGGTTGTAGAGGAACGGCTCGTCGGCCTTCGACTTCCAGCAGTAGCGCACGTCGGTCGGCTTGCTCAGGCGGTCGGCCCACACGATCAGCCTCTCGCCGTCGATCTTCGACTGGGCGGGCACCCAGTCTCGCCCGTCGGCGGTGATCTCGACGTTGACCAGCTTGCCGCCGGGGATCGCCTTCGGCGGGTCGAGCTTGTTCTTGGCGCCGATGAACAACCCGCCGTGGGTGTGCGTGAACTCGACGACGATCCTCTCGCCTTCGACCCGCCGGCCCCTGTAGAGCGGGCCGGAGTGGATCACCTCCCTGCCGTAGTCCCTCGCCAGCGCCCACAGGGCCATCCGCCGCCCCGAGTCGTACTTGTTCGCGGGGTGCAGGTTCATGTCGAGGTCGAGCAGCACGGCCATGCCGGCGTTCGGGATGGTGAAGTAGCTCTCGAACTGCTGGTTGCGGATCTCGGGGCTCATGTAACTGCCGCACCGCTGCATCTGGACGAAGTAGAACGGCAGGTCGGCGGGCCTCTCGCCCGGGCAGGCCAGCAGCGTCCGCCACGACTCGGCCATCGCCTCGATCTCGGGCAGGTAGCGGCGGTTGGCGTAGTCCGACTCGCCCTGGTACCAGAGGATGCCCTTGACGGCGTAGGGCACGAGCGGGTGGACTCGGCCGTTGTAGAGGATCGTCGTGCCCCGCCCGCTGCCTCGAGCGTCATCCGGCTGGGGCAGCAGCGGCTGGGGGTAGGGGAAGGGGTGGCCCTTCTTGACGGCGAGGGCGGCTTGCTTCGTCCAGGCGGCGATCTCCTCGACGGCCTGCCGGAAGGCGGCCCGGCCGAGCTGCGTGCTCGGGTACCACGAATCGACCATCTCGGCGGTCTCCGCCAACTGCGGGCGCAACGACCAGCCGAACTGCGGGATCCACTCCTTGGCCGTGCTGCCGGCCCAGGCGTTCCAGAGCAGCCCCTGCGGGATGCCGGTCTGCTTGTAGATCCGCTCGGCGAAGAAGAAGCCCACCGCGCAGCACTCGGGCGTGGTCCGGTCGGTGCAGACGTGCCAGCGGTTCGAAGCCGTCAGGCGCTTCGTCCGCGGCGGCTTCGACGGCGGAGGAGGGGGGACCAGTTCCCGCTGCGGGTACTTTCTACCGCGGCTTCTGACGGTCAGGAAGCGGATGTGGGGGTAGTCCATCCGCTGGCCCTCGGGTGTCCACGACCTCCTGACGTCGCGGCCCATGTTGGACTGCCCGCCGGCGATCCAGACGTCGCCGACCAGCACGTCCTTGAGCGTCACGGACCCCGACGGGCCCTTGACGGTCAGCTCGCGCGGCTTGGTGCTGGCCTTCAGCGGATCGAGACGGACGATCCACCGCCCGTCCTTGCCCGCCGCGGCCGTCTTCGCCTGCCCCGCGAAACGGACGGTGACCTTCTCGCCCACCTCCGCCGTCCCCCAGATCGGTGCGGGCTTGTCGCGCTGAAGGACCATGTGGTCGCCGAGCGCGCCGGCCGGCTGGGCCGCGGCGGCCTGCCCGGCCCACGCGGCCGACAGCAGGGCAAGCGAACACAGCATCCACGGCCTCGACGACATCCGGTCTCGCCTCCGGCCCGGCGACGTGTTGTTCATCGTTGCTTCTCTTTCAGCGGGGCCCTGCCGCGGCTCGGCAGCAGCAGCGCATGCTGCGCCATCACGCCGCGCTTGTCGGGCCGGCCCGAACAGGACCTCAGGATCTTCACCCCGCCGGGCGAGCGGCGCAGGTCAATGGCCTCCTGCCGTGCAGGCAGTGATGGCCCGACGGCGAGGACCACCAACGCCACCGACAGCGGATGCGCAAGCTCCATGGCGGCTACTTCGCCTTGACGTCGAAGCAGTAGAGATGCGTGTCGTAGCGGAGATAGAGGCGGCCGCCGATGACGACGGGGTGGGCCCAGCTCGGGCCGCTGCCTTCTACGCTGAACGTGCCCTTCATCTCGAAGCCGTCGGGCGAGCAGGTGGCCAGGCCGGCCTTGCCGCCGCTTTCGCCGAACAGGAACAGCATCCCGTCGGCCCAGCAGATCGAGCCCTTGCCCACGCCGCGCTCGGACCACTTCTGCCGCCCGGTCTTCAGGTCCAGGCAGGCCCAGCCGCCGCCGTTGTTGCCGTAGACGTGGCCCTCGTGGATGACGTAGCCGCCGTGGTGGGTGACCATCTGCTTGGTCGTCCAGGCCTCCTCGGCGGCCACCTTCCCGCCGGCAACCTTGAGCTTCATGCAGATGCCGCCCTTGCCGTATCCGTTGGCCCAGAAGACGTGCCCGTCCGCGTACGCCGGGTCGGGGCAGTTGGCCGTGTTGTTCCTGGACCACGGGTTCGACCAGAGCAGTGACCCGTCGGCCGCATCGACGCACACGATGCCGCTGCGCGTCCCCGTGGTGATGCAGAGCTTGTCCTCAAACGTGAACGGCAGGCACGAGCTGTACTCCGGCCCCGCGCTGAAGCCGCTGCTGGTCCACACCGTCTCGCCGGTCATCTTGTCGAGGGCGACGATGCACTTGCTGCCGCCGGGCTTGACGATCGCGAGCTTGCCGAGGATCAGGACGGACTCGGCATAGCCCCATCCGCCGCTTCGGCCGCTGAATTCGCGGGTGTTCTTCGTCCACTTCTCCTCGCCGGTCTTCGCGCTGCGGCAGGCGATCACGCCGTTGCCCGACAGCAGGTAGAGGCGGTCGCCGTCGACGGTGGGCGTGGAGCGTGAGCCGGGATGGCTGCGCGTCCAGGCCTTGTCGATCGCCTGCTTCCACTGAAGCTCGCCGTCCATGTTGAAGGCGAAGAGCATCAGGTTGCCCCCCACGACGGTGGTTCGGCGCCGCCGGCCCCCGCTGCTCTGCTCGCTGCGGCCCCCGGCGTCGCCGGTGACGTAGATCAGCCCCTTGCTGACCGACACGGTGGAGAAGCCCTTGCCGATGTCGTCCGCCTGCCAGAGCTTCTTCGGCCCGCCCTCGGGCCACTGCTTCAGCAGGCCCGTGTCGGGCGACTTCCCGTCGCGGTTGGGTCCCCGCCACCAGGGCCACTCGCCCGGCTCGGCCGCCAGGGCGCCGGACTGAAACGCCGGCCCGATCAGAAGAGACACCACCGTCACCGATACTGCGATAAGCGCTGTTCTCATGTGTTTTTCCTTTTCGTAAGTGTGCTTTGCTGCGAAGACAACTGGCCGAAGTTGGGGCTCTGTGGCGGATCCTTCGATGGATCGGGTGTCGTGGGTTGCGCAGTCCCGGCAGGGACGGAGCAACCACCCGGGGACGGCGCCGCGTGGCTGCTCCACTTCGCTTCGCAACCCACGGTACCCATCGATTCACCAGCGACAGAGCACTAGGCTCTGTCTGAAAACCCGTGGCTGGCTTCGGGCGGCTACATCGCCCGCTGGTCTGCGTCGGCCTGCATCGGCGATTCGCAGGGGAATCGCCTGCTTCGGCCTCCTTGCCAGCCGGCGA
>Ga0180437_10003698_pt1 | contig 22457 bp, 16 predicted proteins | sample SS_ome_4_FD_132410 | JGI IMG/M metagenome (GOLD analysis project Ga0180437, IMG submission 132410) | Hypersaline lake sediment archaeal communities from the Salton Sea, California, USA - SS_3_D_1 metaG | ecosystem: Environmental > Aquatic > Non-marine Saline and Alkaline > Hypersaline >...
GCGCAGTAGAGGCGCCATGCCGTACACCATCGTGGTGATGTCCAGCCCCGATGACCCGCCTGCGCTGCGTTACCTAGCGCCCTACACTGGCTGCACCATGGCCGAGTTTCTGATGTATGAGGGCCGTGACGTGCTGATCGTCTACGACGATTTGAGCAGGCACGCCGACGCCTATCGCGAGTTGAGCTTGCTGTTACGCCGGCCGCCGGGCCGCGAAGCCTACCCCGGCGATATCTTTTACCTGCACGCGCGGCTGTTGGAACGTGCCTGCAAGTTGAGCAACGATGTGGGAGGCGGTTCGCTGACGGCGCTGCCTATCGTGGAGATGCAGCGCGGCAACATCGCTGCCTACATTCCCACGAACCTGATCTCGATCAGCGATGGGCAGATTGTGCTGGATGCCGACCTGTTCAACCGTGGGACAAAACCTGCCGTGAACGTGGGGCAGTCGGTTTCGCGCGTGGGTGGGGCAGCCCAGACGACAGCGATGCGGGCTGTGGCAAGCGAGCTCCGGCTAGAGTTGGCGCAGTTTGAGGAGGTGGCCCGCTTCGCCCGTTTCGGCACCGAGGTGGACGAGGCCACCCAACGCCAGATACAGCGCGGTGAGCGTTTGCGGGCCGTGCTCAGGCAGCCCGCCCATCAGCCCCTCTCGCTGGCTGCGCAGGTCGTGGTCCTGTTGGCAGTTACCGAAGGGTACCTTGACGACATCGCACCTGAAAAGGTGCCTGCCTTTGAAAGCGGCCTGCAGGATCGCTTCAAGGCCGAGCACCCGGGGATTCTCAGCCAAATTAATCGCAGCGGTGGACTGACGGACGAGACGCGAGAGGTGTTGACAGAGGCAATCGCCGAATATCACACTGCCTGGCTTGAAGTAGGCGTCTCTCACAAGGCCAAAGGGCCTGCCCTGCCTGTCCCGAGCGTAGCCGAGGGGAGCCCAGCCGAAGGGAGAAACAAGCAATGAAAATGGTGATGGCCGTGGTGTCGCGAGATGAGGCGGAGTATGTCCTGGAGGCGCTGGTGGCTGCCGGCTTTGCGGCAACGTTCACCGAGAGTCGTGGCGGTATGTTGCGCCAGGCCCAATATATGCTCTTCATCGCCGTGCAGAAAAAGGACCTGGAGCAAGTTCTGTCCATTATTCGCGATAGCTGCCACTCACAAGTCTGTGTGGAGCCCAGCGAGCCAGGAGAGCTGTCCTCCCTTAATCACGCACCCGTGACGGCACAATTGGGTGGGGCGGCGGTGTTCATTTGGGATCTCGACCACTTTCAGATTTATTGAGTGTGGCTGATGGAAGACCTGGAACGGGCCCAGGCCCGTCTCGATCACATTCGTACCGTGGAGCCTATCCTGAGTGCTCTACGTACGATTTCGCTAGGGAGTTGGAGGGCGACGCTCAAGCAGAGAACCAGTGTGCAACGGTATGGAGAGCGGTTGACGGCGCTGTTGTCGCTGCTCGCGCCTCATCTACAAGCCGGCCGACGCGCCAGGCTTGAAACTGGCCCGACATCTGATCGGGTTGTAGCTCTGGTGGTTGGGAGCGAGCGGGGTTTGTGTGGCCGATTCAACGTGGCGGTCGTCGAGCGCGCCGAGCAATACCTGGCCGAGCAGGAGATGGCTGGTGTGCAGTTAGAACTGGTGGCGTTGGGGACTCGGGTACGTCGCATCTTCCAGCGACGTAAGCGGCCACTGGCCTGGTCGGGCACGCTGTCCATAACCGCACTGCCGCCTTTCCATCTGGCCTTTGATTTAACCCACCGCTGGCTGGTGCGCTACGAGGAGTGCAAACTGGACGCGGTTGATCTGGTCTACAACGCCTATCGCGGTACGGGGCCCTACGAACCGACGGTGGTGCGGCTGATTCCTCCGCAATTGCCTCCTGGAGGACAAAACCTTCTGAGCGAGCCCTGGCCGCCCCCGATTATTGAGACCGATCCTCTAAGCCTCTATGCCCGTGTCGTTGAGCAATGGGCAGCGGTCAGTCTGTATGGGCTGCTGCTGGATTCGGCTGCTGCGGAGCACTCGACACGCTACCAACTCATGGAATCAGCTACTCAGAACGCTGACCGGTTGATCGAGGAATTGACGCTGGCTGTCCAGGCAGCTCGTCGCCATGCGATCACGCGGGAGATGCAAGAGTTGGCTGTCGGGGCTGGGTTGATTGGCCCGAGGTCAAGTTGACAATCCCGATCTGTTGGGTTGGATCAGGAACTTTTCCTACCATGAGAGAGCGATAGAACGATGGCGGAGAGAAATCTTTTGAGCGAAATTCGCTTCAGCCGCGAGTTGGGTCTATGGCGAGCGATCACCCTCGGCTTGGGAGTGATACTCACTCTTTTGATCTTTGTGATGATGGGTGGAGCAGTGAAAGTAGCCGGGCCCCTGACGCCATTAGCCTATCTGCTGGCTGGCCTGTTGCTGATGGTCAACGCCCTGGGCTACGTCGAGTTAGCCGTGACGGTGCCCCGGCCCGGTGGGGCCTACACCCTGATCCACGAGGTCCAGGGCGGATGGCTGGCCTTCCTCACTGGCTGGATGCTCACTCTGTCTGGCTTGGGGGTGTGCGCTCTCCTGGCTCAGGGATTCGCCGTCCAGGTGACCACTTTGTTAAACGACTACCTCGGGCTGGCACTCCCCGTTTGGCCGTGGGCGGCGGGTCTCGTGATCCTGTTAGCCATCAGCAATGTCCTGGGCACCCGGAAGAGGCGACGCAGATGGATCGCTGTCTTGCTGATGGTCGTCATCCTGGGGTTCGTCCTGTCAGCCGTACCTCGCATCAAATTGATCAACTATGTGGCCGTCCATCCGAACTGGAGACAGGCGTTACCCTTGTTGATGGTTTCCTTCGTAGGGCTGGAGGTCACAGCCAGCCTCCAGGGTGAGATGCGCCAGCGGACGACCAACGCTCCTCGCGCTCTGCTGCTGGCGCCATTGCTGGCTGCTGTGCTCGGAGCTGCCATCGTCGCCGTAGCCATAGGTGTGATGGGCTCTAAGGCCCTGGCCGGTTCTCAGGTTCCCCTGGCTCTACTGGGAGCCAGGGTGGCCGGGGAAGGCGGTCGGTCGTTCGTTCTAGTCATGGGTGCTCTGATCCTGGCCTTGGCCCTAAACAGCACTCTGACGCTGGTCGTGCGCCAGGTCTATGTCATGAGTAGAGACGGCTACTGGCCGGCCGCCTTGCGACGAATACAGCCGCGCTTCAGAACGCCAGCTTTGCTCATTGTCCTCGTCGCCCTGCTGGTGTTGCCGCTGGTCCTGCTACCCGTTGATTTCCTGGGCAGGCTGGCTGGCCTGCTCTACCTGCTGGTTCTGATGAGCGCCAACCTGACCCTTTTCCGTCGTTCACAGCCAGAGTCCTCTGCCTTCGCTTTGCCCTTCCATCCCTGGGTGCCGGGCCTGACCCTGGCCGTGGATGTGCTCATCGGTCTGCTTTGGGGGCCGATTCACTTGGCCTGGGCGGCTGGCTGCCTGGGGGTGGGAGCTCTTATTTATTTGCTGTACGCGCAAGGCCATCACGTTAGGGCCCAGGAGGGGATCACCGTCTTTAAATCGCCGCATGAGAAACGGGTTGAGGTAGGCTATCGTGTGTTGGTGCCTATTGCCAACCCGGCCACGGCCAGCACGCTGCTGCGTCTGGCAGGTGTGCTGGCCCAGCAGCAATCAGGTGAAGTGCTGGCCCTGGGGGTTGTGGTTGTGCCCGATCAGGTACCTTTAGAAGCAGGTCATCGTCGAGCGCAGGCCAGCCAAACACTGCTGGAACGAGCCATGACCCAGGCGAACGAGGAGGGGTTCGCCATCCAACCCATGACCCGGGTGGCCCGCAACGTGGCCCAGGGTATCCTCGACACGGCCCATGAGGAGGATGTGAAACTGATTGTGCTGGGCTGGCGAGGTGACACCCGTTCTGTCAGTGCTTCCATGGGGCCGGTCATTGACGCTGTCATCCGCGACGCGCCGTGCGACGTCACGGTCGTCAAAGGGCATGAGTGGGCGCAGGTGGACAAGATCCTGATCCCCACGGCTGGCGGTCCCAACGCCGCACTGGCGGCGCGGCTGGCCATGCTTCTGTCGGAGAGCTATGGCTCTCAGGTGACGGCGCTTTACGTGCAGTCAGGACAGGCCAGATCCGAGCAGATGGATGAGAACCGGCGACGTATCGCTCAGACACTGGCGGACCTGGAGTTCAGTCGTCCGCCGGAGCAAAAGGTGATTATCGCTGATGGCGTAATAGATGGGATCGTCAAGGAGGCTACAGAGTACGACTTGGTGTTGCTGGGAGCGTCTGAGGAAAATCCGTTCGACCAGTTCGTCTTTGGCAATATCCCGCAACAGATCGCCGCCCGCGTGCCCAAGACGGTGATCATGGTCAGAGAATACAGCGGGCTGACCGAGTTTTGGATCCGTAAACTGGTAAGAGGGGTGTTCAACCTCTTCCCAACCCTGACCATCGAGGAACAGTGGGATGTACGCGAAGAGGTCAGCCTCGGTGCACAGCCAGGCGTTAATTACTTTGTGCTGATCGTCCTGTCGTGTATCATTGCCACCCTGGGTCTGCTCCTCAACAGTGGGGCGGTGGTCATTGGAGCCATGCTGGTTGCCCCGCTGATGTCGCCTATTTTTGCCTTTTCGCTGGGGCTGGTGCTGAGCGATGTGCGGCTGCTACGGCTCTCCATCGAGGCGGTGTTCAAGGGGGTGGCACTAGCCGTCATCATCGCCGCTTTCATCGGTGTCCTGTCGCCCTTCAAAGAGTTGACCAACGAGATTATGGCCCGCACCCAGCCTACCCTGCTTGATCTGGCGGTGGCCCTGGCCTCGGGGATGGCCGGGGCGTATGCCCTGGCCCGCAAGGATGTGAGCGCTGCTCTGCCAGGAGTGGCCATCGCCGCTGCGCTGATGCCTCCCCTGGGGACAGTGGGGCTGGGGTTAGCGTTAGGAGATGCACGGGTAGCGGGCGGTGCCTCCCTGCTCTTCGTCGCCAATATTGCGGCTATCAGCCTGGCTGGGGTGATCGTCTTCATGCTGCTGGGCATTCGCCCCCATATCCGGCAACCGGACGCGCAAGAGCAAATATCGCGCAGGCTGATTGGCTTCATCGTTCTGCTGGTGGTAATCGCCATCCCTCTGGGGATCATCATGAGAGGCGCCATCCAGGACGCGGCCCAGGAGCAGGCGGTCCGGGAGATTCTCACCGAGTATGTGGAGGCCGAGGAAGGCCGGCTGGTGTCCTTGGAGATGGAGCGACGAAAGGCGGACCTGCTGGTCGTAGCGACAGTGCACGCCATCCAGCCTTTGGACCATGAGACGGTAGAGGACCTGGAGGCCCTATTGAGTGCACATCTCGATCACCTGGTGCAGCTAGAAATGATCGTCCTGCCGGTTGTCCGTGCAAGGGGAAGATAGGAGATGTGAGGGTATATGGACGAGAAGAAAGGAGAGCTGATCCGCGAGTTAGGACTCAAGGAGGGGCTGGCAGTCGGTCTGGGCACAATGATCGGCGCGGGCATTTTCGTGCTTCCTGCCATCGCCGTCGAACGAGCCGGTCAGGCCGCTGCGCTGTCTTACCTGATTGCCGGGCTGATCTGCCTGCCGGTGGCTATGATCGTCTCCGAACTGGCGACGGGCATGCCTCGGGCCGGGGGGAGCTACACCTTTATCACCCAGGCGCTGGGGCCGCTGGCCGGCTCGGTCGTCGGCCCTGCGAACTGGCTGGGACTCACCTTCGCCAACGGCTTTTACCTCATCGCCGCCGGGCGCTACCTGGCGCTGTTTATCCCCATCCCCCCCTGGGTCGAAGCGATTGTCATCGGTCTCCTCTTTACGCTGCTCAATTACCGGGGGGCCAAGATCTCTGGCAGTGTGCAGCACTTGGTCGTTGTTGTTCTCGTCGCGATCCTAGTTCTCTTTGTCGTCGTAGGAACGCTGCAGGGCCCTGAGATACCCCGTGAGACCTTCCCTCTTCATGGCTGGGGAGCAGTCGTGGGCACGGTGGGGTTGATTATTGTCTCTTTCACTGGTTTTGAGAAGATCTCAACCATCGCTGAAGAGATCAAGAACCCCGGGCGCAATTTGCCCCTGGCGATCGTGAGTTCGGTAGCGATAGCTACCGTGCTTTATGTGCTCATCGTCCTGATAGCCGCTGGTTTGGCAGCACCTGCAGAAATCAATCTCGAGAAAGGCTTGCTGGTCGAGGCGGCTGGCCGGGCCGTTGGGCCTATCGGGGAAACGGTGATGGTGATCGCTGCGCTGCTGGCGACGCTCTCCTCGGCCAACGCGGCGATTATGGCCTCCTCGCGCATCAGTTACGGCATGGGGCGGGACCGGGTTCTGCCAGGCTGGTTCAGCTACGCTCACCCCAGGCTCAACACCCCCTCGCACGCCATTCTCTTCACCGGCGGACTGGGCACACTGCTGGCGATGACGGGGCGGGCCGAGACGCTGGCCGAAATATCGAGTGCGCTGTTCATGGTCTCCTATGCCCTGCTATGCGTTTCGGTCGTCGTGATGCGTGGCGCCAAACGTCGCTGGTACCAGCCGTCATTTCGTGCACCGCTCTATCCGGTATTACCGGTGGTGACAGGATTGCTTTGCCTGAGCGTCATCCTGACGATGGATCCCTTTTCACGGACGGCAGGGATCGGGCTGGTGGCACTGAACTTGATTTGGTACGGCGTCTGGGTACGCAGACAGGCTGTCGTGACCGGGGAAATCGGGCCGTTATGGGAGCGAGAACGTCCCCTGGAGGGGGTGATCGAAGCGGCTGAAGCGGCGGTGCGGGGTGAGAAGAACGAGGTGTTGATCCCACTGTTGGAGGACTCTGATCCCGCCTCATTGCTGGAACTGACCACAGCACTGGCCCTGGCCGACGAGGAGATGGTGATCACTGTCCTCGATATTAAGGTGGTGCCCACCCAGATGCCACTGGAACTGGCCGAGACGCGGCTGCAGCAGCAACGGGGAACGCGGGAGTACGCACTGACGCAGATGGTCGCCCAGGCAGCGACGAGAGGAGTGCCAGTGCGTACCCTCCGCCGTGCCGTGCGTGGCCTGGACTCGGGTGTCCTGGCCGTGGCCGAGGCCCGCCCCGCAGTAGGGTTGATTCTGATAAGTTGGCACGGGGCCCTGTCGGCGAGCCGGATCTACGGCAGCCCGACCAAGCGAATACTGGAGGAGGCCGAGTGCGACGTAGCCGTGCTGCGTGCGCGGGAACTGAGACAGATCAAGCGTGTATTGGTACCCATCGGGGGGGGGCCGCACGCTCGGCTGGGGCTGCGCCTGGCCTCACAGATTGCCCAGGGAGACGAGGCGGCGCTGACAGTGCTCCGCGTGTTGCGCCCCAGCGAGAACATGGACATGGAAGTGGAGATGCATGGGCTGCAGCACGTGACCAGAGACGTGTTAGGCGAGGCCGCGTCCAATGTCTCGGCCCGCGTTCAGGTCCATGAGGCGGTCATTGAGGGTATCGTGCTGGAGGCCCAGGAGAGAGAGTACGACCTACTGGTCATCGGCGCTTCCGAGGAGTGGCCGATCAAGAGCCTCCTTGCGGGGGCGTTGCCCGACGCGGTGGCCGACCGTGCCCCCTGTTCGGTGTTGATGGTGCGACGGTACGAGCCAGCAGGCATCTCCACCACCCGGCGCATTGTGAGCAGCCTGCGAGGCTGGAGATAGAAGAGCAACGATACGAGCGCGGCTTGCCCTCAAGGACAAGGAGTGAGGCCACTTGACAACTATGGGACTGATAACACCTGAAATCGCTCTCACGCTGGCCGTCCTCGCCGTTGCGGTTGTGCTCTTTGTCACCCAGCGGCTACGAGCGGACGCAGTGGCCCTGCTGGTGCTGGTCAGCCTGGCCCTGACGGGCCTGGTCACACCGGCCGAGGCATTGTCAGGTTTTAGTAACCCGGCCGTGGTTACTGTCTGGGCGATGTTTGTTCTCAGCGGCGGTCTGTCCAGAACCGGCGTGGCGAATCTGATCGGCCGCCAGGTGCTGCGTCTGGCTGGTCAGGGCGAGAGCCGACTGGTGGTGGTGATTATGCTGATTGGCGGTGCAATGTCGGCTTTTATGAACAACGTCGCCGTGACGGCAATGCTGCTACCGGTGGTCGTGGAAATCGCCCGGTGCATGGGCCGACCGCCCTCAAAGCTCTTGATACCCCTCGCCTTTGGCTCACTGCTGGGCGGCCTGAACACCCTCATCGGCACACCGTCTAACCTTCTGGTCAGCATGGCCCTAGGCGACTATGGTCTGCGCCCCTTTCAACTGTTCGATTACACTCCGGTCGGTCTGGTGGTCATGCTGGCCGGCGTGGCCTATATGGCCCTGGTGGGACGACATCTCCTGCCGACGCGAGAATTGGCTCGAGAGCCTCCGGGCCGGAATCTGGCAGACTTGAGACAGTTCTACGACCTAGGCGGGCGGCTGTTTATCGTGCGTGTACCGCACGACTCGGCGCTGGTCGGCAAAACCCTAGCCGAAAGCCGGCTGGGCGCAGCCCTGGGCTTAAATGTCATGGGCATCATCCGCAACCGCCACACCCTCCTCTCGCCGGGGTCGGAGGAGCGACTCGAAGCCAGAGACACGCTGCTGGTCGAAGGCAACATAGAGGACCTGCGCGCAATACATGGCCTGCAAAGCCTGGAAATAGAGCGCCAGGCGACGCAGGAACCCCCTGGCCTGGGGACTGCCCTGGAATCGGGACGAGTCGGCTTGGTAGAAGCCGTGCTCTCCCCTCACACGACCCTGGTCGGCAAGACGCTGCGCCAGCTTCACTTCCGCGAAAAATTCGGCTTGAATGTGCTGGTCATCTGGCGCCAAGGTCGGACTTATCACTCTGACCTGAGTGACTTGGCTTTGCGTTTTGGCGACGCCCTCCTACTCTACGGCCCGCGCGAAAAGTTGAAAGTGCTGGGCCGCGAACCGGATTTCCTGGTGCTGGCTGAGGAAGCCCAGGAACCACCACGGCGAAACAAGGCCCCAGTGGCCGCGCTGGTGATGGGAGCTGTCTTGCTAGCGGTTACGCTAGGTTGGCTGATCATCCCCATTGCCGCTGTTGTAGGGGCTACGCTAATGATCCTGACCGGCTGCCTGAATATGGAGGAAGTCTATCGCTTCATCGAGTGGAAGGCTGTCTTTCTCATCGCTGGCATGTTACCTCTGGGCATCGCCATGGAGCAGAGCGGTGCCGCACGCTTCCTGGCCGAAAGCATGGTGGCTACAGTAGAGAGATTAGGACCGCTGGCGGTGCTTGCTGGTCTGTTTGTCGTGACCGCCCTGGCTGCCCAGGTTATCCCTACCCACGCTGTGGCTGTGCTGATGACGCCCATTGCTTTCAACATCGCCAGCGACCTGGGCATTTCCCCTTACGCTTCGGCGATGGTGGTGGCTTTTTCTACTTCTGCTAGCTTTCTGCTCCCGATCGGTCACCCGGCCAATGTGTTGATTATGGGGCCTGGTGGTTATCGCTTCACTGACTATGCCAAAGTAGGGATGCCACTCACCCTGGTGGTGATGGTGGTGGTGCTGCTGGTGGTACCCCACTTCTGGCCCCTTTTCCTATAGCTGGAGGTAGGAGAAGGAGAACCTTGTAGAAGCCTTGGGTAAGACACGGTCTCTCCTGCGGCAGACGCAGCCGATCGTCGCTTCGCAGCAGTTCGAGCAGCGACTGAAGCGACGGATTGAGTGCACCATATTGGACACGCTGAGTGAAATCTGGGCCAATAATGTATATCGCAAACTGATCCTGTCGGCCATCGTCCTGCTGATGTCGATTGGGCTTCGCCGCCTGCTTTACCTGCTGGTTGTCACCCGTCTCCCCGATGAAAGCCAGCACGTTTACACTATCCGCAAGGTCACCAACTACCTGATCAACACGCTGGTGGCCCTCATCATCTTCGGGATATGGGTGCAGCGCCTCGGCGACCTGTCAATCACGCTGGGAATTCTGGGCGCCGGCCTGGCCTTTGCCTTGCAGGAAGTCATCGGCAGCATCGCGGGTTGGGTGACCATTATCATCGGCCGACCATTCACCATTGGCGACCGTGTTGAGACCGGCGGCATCCGAGGCGACGTGGTGGACATTGGCCTGCTACGCACCACGCTCATGGAGACCGGTAACTGGCTGGCTGGCGATCACAATACCGGCCGGATCGTAACCGTATCCAATGCCTTTATTTTCAAGGAGCCACTCTTTAACTATTCCCGTCACCTGAAATACATCTGGGACGAAGTGAGCGTGCCCGTGACCTATGAATCTGATTGGCAACGGGCGGTTCAGATTATGACGAATGCTGTACAACAACATCCGCTCTACCAGGAGTTGCTGCCCAAAGCCCAGGAACAGCGTCGCCGGACACGGCGCGAGTTTGCGATCAAGATCACCCCTCTGGAACCCCGGGTGTTCGTTCGGTTGACCGATAACTGGATCGAGTTGGGCTTGGTTTATCCAGTGGATACAGACTCACGGCGCACCTTTCGCAGCGAGATCAGCCAGCGCATTTTGGCCGACTTTGCCGAGTCAGATATCACCGTCGCTTCTCAGACCGTGGCCATCGTGCAGTTTCCATCCTTGAGAGGAGAATCCTATCGTGAAACGTAGAATGCGAATCCACGCGTCACTTTTTGCAGGAGGGTGAGCAATGACTGAACAGAAGGTAAATTTGAATACCGCTACCGTCGAAGAGTTGACGCAACTGCTTCACATTGGGCTCAAAATGGCCAGACGCATCATCGAGTACCGCGAGACAGTGCGCCCCTTTGAGAAACCGGAAGACCTTATGGCTGTGCCTGGCATCGGTGGGGAGACTTATCGCCGCCTGGCCGACCGATTGACTGTCGGCCCGGCGGCACAACCACTGGCAGAGGAGGATAAGCCACGCCCCACTATAGAAGAAGTCGAGGAAAGGATACAAACCATGAAAGCCGAGATCAACGCCGTCAGCACTGCTTTGGGAGTACCACCTGTTGAGGGGGAAAAACCACCTCCTCTCACCGAAATGGAGCCTCTAGTCGAAGAAGAGCGGGCCGAGGCAGAGAAGCCACCACCCAGAGAACCGCCTCCTCCCCGCCAAGTGCCACCTGAAGTGAGACCACCGGCGGTCGCGCCGCCACCTGCGCCCTCTACCTGGCGCGGGGGTCTGACTTGGCTGGCAGCCGCTTCCCTCATCGGGGCGGTGATGGGGGCCATCTTGGCCCTGCTGGTCATTAGGGGGATCAACGGCACTTTGGATCTCAATCAGAGAGCGGCTGTGGTGGAACTCAGCGCCGAGGCCGACCGGCTGAACCGCGAAGCCGGGGCTCTCCAGGCCGACCTGGATGGGCTGCGCGGACGATTGGATGCCCTGGAAGGCTTGACCGGTCGGCTGGACGATGTGGAGCGGGACGTCAAGGATCTGGACAGCAGCCTGGCCGAGGCTCAGACAGACATCGTGGGCCTGAATGTGCGGGCTGAGGCCCTGGGCCAGGATATCGCTACGGTGCGCGCAGCGGCCGATCGCTTCAACACCTTCTTGGATGGCCTGCGGGACCTGCTCTTCGAGTTTCAGGGGCCGCCGCCTACGCCTACACCGACGGCCACAGCAACGGCCACGCTCCGACCAACTCGCACGCCGCGCGCGACGCCTACACCGACGGCCACAGCAACGGCCACGCCCCGGCCAACTCGCACGCCGCTCGTGACGCCTACACCTGGTAAGTGAGGAGGGATGACCTATGGCTATGAATGAGAAAACACAACAACCCGGTTGCTGGAACTATCTTGGGCGGGCCATCGCCGTGTTGCTGCGCCTTGTCTTTGTCGTCGTTATCGCCGCCCTTATCGGGGTAGGGATCTACTACGGCGTGCCCTGGGTTTATTGGCGGCTCGTTGTCCCGATACAGGACACCGCAGCACGGGTCGAGATGCTACAGCGGGATCTTGAAAGCACCCGCGCCAACTGGAACACCGAACTGGCCGGGCAGGGCCAACGGATCTCTGGGCTGGAGAGCGATCTGGCGGCTCAGAGGGAAGGCATTGCTGCTCTGGAAGCGGACATGGGACGAATGGATGAGCTTCTGACCGTTCAGGGGGAAACGCTGAGCGAACTGCAGACTGCTTTGGATAGCACTGAAGAAGCGACGGGGCAGCTTGGAGGCGACGTCGAGGCTCTGTACGGGGAGTTGGACACCTTGCGGGTCGAGATAGCCGATCCCAATCGGGTGGCCGCTGCCTTCGAGCGGCGGCTCATCCTCCTACAGGCCTGGGGGGAAATTCTCAAAGCCCGCTTGCACCTATTGGAAGACAACCCTGGCAATGCTCGCCAGGCACTGGCTCTGGCCCGTGCCAACCTGGAACGGGTCATTGTCCTCAGTCCTGAACCCGAAGCCGAAACCTTGGTCGCCATCCGGGAACGGCTGGACGCGGCTGATACGGCTATCGAAGAGCGTCCTTTTGTAGCCATGAATGAACTGGAGATCATCTGGCGAGACCTGGACGCTTTCATCACCGCAGAGTAGAACAAAGACCTCCGAGGTTTACCCGATGCGCTTGTTATACGGTTTCTGGTCAGCCTTTCCTGTCACAACACACTCGAACCTGAGGGCAAAATCTCGGGGGTCTGGACGCCTGCGGCAGAAATATGAGCCCGCCGTCGTCTCTTGACTGCGGCGGGCTCTGAAAAGGCTATTGGGACGGGATTTGACTAAATGCCTGTTTTGATTTATACTTTTTGTAGGCCGAAGTGGCGGAATGGCAGACGCGGCGGTCTCAAAAACCGTTGAGGGTCAACCTCATGTGGGTTCGACTCCCACCTTCGGCATCACAGGTATCTGGCAATAGGCGCCGGGCTATTATCAAGGACGCGCTCGGGTTCCATTGACAGCAGGGCTCCAAGCCCTGCTGACCCTTGTAGGGCTCTTTTTGAAAGGGATAGTCCTTCGCTTCTCGAGTTGGGGTTGGTGATGAGCGAATACGATCACAAGATCCTGGTCATAGCGTTGCTTGCGGGGACCGTGGTCGGCCTGCTTTTTGGCGTGCTGGTAGGCTGGGTGATCTGGCCAGTACAGTATACTGACACTGACCCTGTTGATCTAAGGCCGGAGCACAAGGACGATTATGTGGTTATGGTCAGTGCGGCCTATGCTCTTGACGGTGACCTTGAGCAAGCAGAGGCTCGTTTGGCCAAACTTGAAGTGGAGGACGCCGGTCAGGTAGTGGCGGATCTGGCAAGCCGTTACATCAGCATTAGGGCTGGTCTGGTTGACGTCCGCAATCTGGTTTGGTTGGCTGACGCGCTGGGGAGCAGTGATCTTGCGATGTTGAACTATATCGCCACATCCACTCCAACTCTTACGTCAACGGTGACCAACACACCAACTTGGACACCGACAGCCACGTCCACTGCCACACCGACACCGACACCGACCGCTACGCCGACGTCCCTTCCACCTACCCCAACCGTTACACCCCAGCCGCCCACGGCTACTCCTACGCCGCGCCCGCCCACTCCTGCGCCTCGCCCTCCTACGGCCACCCCGGTGCCCCAACAGCCTTCAGCACCGCCGGCTACTGAGCCACCTGTGGCCATTTCCGCTGCGCCTCCTCCGGCCGGTGTGGACTTTAAGGTCGTGATGCAGCGTATGTTCAGCAATGTTGAGAATGGCGGCGATAGTCAGGGCTGTGGATATAACCATACATTGTATCTCATCGTGCAGGGTGTCAATGGTACACCATTGGATGGAATTGTCTTAAGGATCTCTTGGTCAGGGGGAGACGAGGAGGTTGTAACAGGCGAGAAAGGACCCGGCAAAGCAGACTTTCCAATGTATGGTTCGTATCGGGTGAAAGTAGTAGGAGATACATCGGGACGTGAATACAGTAGCGAGCAGACTCGGGCATTGGACTCGCACCGCCCGACGGTGGATGATCTGATAGCGGGGGGGTACTGCTCGGATCAAACCGTCGAAGAGTGCGCTGAAATGAGAAGGCTTGGCCCTGGATACCTCTGCTGGGGACATTACTCCTATGAAGTTGTCTTCCAGCGGCAATGGTGAAGGGAATGACGTGACAGGTTGGTGAAAGGTGATAGGGAGCCGTTGGAAAGTTGGGGCAGGGGTACTGGCAGGAATAGTCATTGGCCTCCTTGTGGGCCTGTGGCTGGTACGTGACATCCGACCCACAGAGGACTATACGGCAGCTCTCACCGATTTGGAGGAGCAACGCAGAGAAGATTATATCGTGCTGGTCAGCGCCCTATATGCTCTGGAGGGCGACCTGGACAGGGCTGGGGAACGGCTGGCTGGGCTGAACGAGGGAGACACGGCTCGACTGGTGGCTGATCTGGCCGTCGCGTACATCGAGGGAAACAAGGGCTTGGAGGTGACTCAAGACTTGGCCACATTGGCCCACGCTCTGGGTGCTGACGATGAAGAATTGTTGGCCTACGTGGTCACTCCTACCTATACACCCACCCTTGTGCCGACGGCGACTAACACAGCGTTACCCACTCCCACACCCACCGAGACGGCGGGACCAACAGCAGACCCTACATCAACGCCTGCCGCCCTGCCGACATCCGCCCCGGCTCTGGTGCCGCCTGTGTCCACGCCTACGCCCATGCCTGTTCCCACTTTGCAACCTCTGCGGTGGGATAGTCGGTTGGATATCTGGCTGTATCCGCCGGTCCGCCTGGAACCTGCGGCGGCTGAGCCCGGCCAAACCTATTGGCGGCTGGTCGTGGCCGAATGGCGTAGCCCGGATGAAAGCGGAGGTGTGCACTATATATACATTAGTACGATTGATGGGGATGGAAACCCATTGCCTGGTCAGCGGGTCTTTGTTGACAATGGTGGCCGGACTGTCCTGGTCACTGAGTACAAAGCTGGTACTGACTATGGTGTGACCTTTCCCATGTATGGTACGCTGGGGTCCTATACGTGCCATGTTGAAGGCTTAAGCGATAGGGTAGTGGGTCTGGGACTCGGTACAGCTAAAGGGGATGAGACGCACACTGCTTTCCATCTCGTGTTCCAGCAAACGGTGAAGAGATGATTGCCCAACGCGGGTCTGGAATTTTGTTGATAGCGCTTTTTGTGGGGTTGGCAGTAGGGCTGGCTCTGGGCCTGACGCTAACCTGGGTGGTCTGGCCAGTGCAGTATTATGATACCGACCCCGTTGACCTGCGACCGGAGCACAAGGAGGATTACATTGCCCTGGTCGGGACTGCCTACGCCATTGATGGAGACCTGGCCAGGGCTGAGGCCCGCTTGGCCAAGCTCGAAGAGAAGGACATCGGCTCAGTAGTGGCTGGACTGGCAGAGAGATATTTGCGGGAAGGTCGGGACGTGGAGAAAACGCGGAGTTTGGCCAAATTGGCTGACGCCCTTGGTGTCAGTACCAGTGCCATGTTGGTTTATATTGCTACCCCTACGCCCTTGCCGACCCTTGCCACGGAGGAGGCCTCTGTCGCCCTGGGGCCGCCACCTCCGATGGTGCCCACACCTACACCACCGGCGACGGCTGGGCTGCCTGGGGTTATAACCACGTCTGAGGCCATCTTTCACCTGTTGGAGAAGCGACGCTTCTGCGAGGGCCAAGACGGCGGTCGCATCCTGGTCTACGTTAGAGACGAGGAGGGGCAGGGTCTCCCTAGTGTCAGGATTGCAGTCTTTTGGCCAGAGGGCGAAGACGAGTTCTTCACTGGTCTGAAGCCTGAAGAAGACGCAGGCTACGCTGATTTTGAAATGCAGCAAGGAATAGTGTATAATTTGGCTGTTGCTGGGGCTGAGGGAGTTGAAGGACTCAGCACAGAGTTTTCGGCGGCCGATTGTTCCAACGTTGAGCAGCCTGTGCCATCTTCCTGGCGACTCGTGTTCCAACTCGGGAGCTGAGACACTCATCCATCGGGTGATTCTATTGGAGGTTAGAGAGTAGAGTGAAGTTAAAATATGTAAAGAACGCTGTCCTCTTCGTGGACCTTTCGGAAGAGGAGCAGAAAAAGGTTTCGGAGAGGATACGTCTTGTCCGGTACCGTGAGGGCCAGACTATTTTCGAGAAGGGTGACACCAGTGATGTCTTGTACCTCGTCAAGTCAGGTTGGGTCAAGATTATCACCGCTAAATCCACGGTTCTGGCCAGCATGGGACCCGGTAGCCTGTTGGGCGAGGCGGACTTGTTCATGGGGCGGCCTCGTTCCACGGGAGCCTTGGCTGCCACCAACGTCAGCCTGTGGGCCTTTTCTGACCAGGATTTGGAAAAGTTGATCGCTGAAGAGCCCAAAATCGGCGTCAAATTGAGTCTGACCTTTGGCTCGCGGATAGCTCAGCTCAACTACTATCTGGTGGAAAAGTCCTTAAAGAAAATTACGGCCTTTGCTGACCTTTCTGAGGAAGAATTTTTGTCCATCGCTACACGTTTGACGGTTGAAGAGCGCCGGCGGGGTGACGTAATTTATCGAAGCGAAGAGAGAGCAGAGGCCCTGTACATCATCGAGTCGGGTCGAGTCAAGCTCATCCCTGCTACTTCCGGGGAAGAGGTATCCTTTGTGGAGCTCGATGCAGGGGCCATCTTCGGTGAGATGGGGTTGTTGACAAGCAGACCCCATGCCGAGTCTGCTCAGGCGATAACTGAGGTTACGCTGTGGGCGCTGCCGCGTAAGGACTTTTGGGAACTGACCGGTGAGTACCCTGCCATTAGAGTGGCCCTCAGCGCGCGGCTGAGAGCTCACCTCAGCCCCGAAGATCAGGCTTTGGCTGTGGAGCACTTGAAAGGGGTGCCTCTCTTTGCCGATCTGCCCAGAGATGCTGTACAAGGTATCTCGAAGGCGCTACTCCTGCGGCACGTTCCTAAAGATGAACTGGTTTATGCCGAAGGGACACATGGCAATGCGCTTTACATTATCGAGTCAGGCCAGGTCAGGATTGTCTCCGACGCTGAGGACGAACGGGAGGTCTTTGCTCATCTGCAAGCAGGTGATTTCTTTGGCGAGATGGCCCTCCTGACAGGTAAAAGTCGTTCTTCTGCGGCGCGGGCTGAGACCAATACCAACCTTTGGATGTTGTACCGATCCGATTTCGATGAACTGCTGGTCCAATATCCAGCCGTCAGTCTGGCTCTCAGCCGGACGCTCAGCGAACGTCTGGCTCAGGCCGACCAACGCTTTGTGGAGAGACATTTGAGAAGGATGTCTCTCCTGGTGGGCCTTTCCAGCAAGCAATTGGAAGATGTCTCAGCTAGGCTTCGGCCCGTAAAGTACAGGTCAGGGGAGGTCATCCTCATCGAGGGCACGCCCGGCGATATCATGTATCTCATCGAGTGGGGCCGGGTGGAGGTCCTGAGCAAGACAGATGGCCGCGGCAGGGTTTTGGCTGTCCTCGGTGAGGGCGACTTTTTTGGTGAGATGGCTCTTCTGACCGGTAACCCTCGCTCAGCCACAGTGCGGGCTGTGACCGATGTTGACCTCTTGGCTCTGCACCAGTCTGATTTCGACGAGTTGGTTCTCAAGTACCCCACTCTGGCCGTCACCGTTGGCCGGGTGCTCAGCCAGCGGCTGAATCAAGCTGGCGAACATCTGGCAGAGTTAGCAGGAGTCGCTGAAGCTAGAGTTGCTCCGGCCCGAGCTGGGGTGAGGCCAAGGTCGAGACCTGGCAGGGAGGTTGTCCCCGCTACGGCAGCCGCATGGGCAATGAGGCCCAGGGGCAGACAAAAGCCTCGGCTGTTGCCTGGGCCAACTCTGCAGCAAGGTCTTGGGAATGTAGCGGCCTGGTTTGCTTTGCGGAGCGTGGGAGCCAAGCTGCGTCTGGTAAGTGTGTTTTTGCTCTTTGTCTGGCTTTGCGGTATCAGCGCTCCGGCTACAGTTATTTCGGCTTTCCCATCTAATTCTCTCGGCGATGGAGCACTGGCTTTTTTGCAGACGCCGACAGCCATACCTACTTTCACTCCAACTTCTCTGCCTACGCCGACAGCCACCCTGGTGCCGACCGACACACCCGTACCTCCTACGCCTGCACTCGAGTTGGCAGCCATTTTTGCTACTGACACCCCAACGCCAGTGCCACCCACAGATACACCCATACCGGCACCGCCTACCGACACGCCTGCCCCGGCGTCACCTGCGGATACCCCGACGCCGGAACCGCCGACGTCTACCCCCGCGCCAGCTCACGATTTCGTCCTGGTGGCGGGATCCCCTCGACGCCTGAGTCCCTGCGAAAACGAAGGGGGACACCACATCTTTGTCAACGTGATTGATGCACAAGGCAATGGCCTGCCGGGCATCAAGCTTGAGGTTGCGTGGGGGGGAGGCTCCGCCGAGATCGAGACCGGTCACAAGGCGGAGAGAGGACCGGGGTTTGTTGATTTTCCCATGTACCACGGCACCTACTCTGTCAGGGTGCTGGGCGCTCGCAGCCAGGTAGCCGAGGGCATAACCGTGGACATTGATAGAAATGAAGTGTGTCCTACAAGTGGTAATATGGAAGCCAATTCCCTTTACCACCATTCTTATGAGGTGACATTCCAGCGGACGTATTGATCATTTGTGTACGGCTTTTATCAAAGGGGAAGGCAGAGCGAGAGCTAGAAAAATGTTAGTTGAGGAAAGTAAAGATGCCACTGGTGACAAGTAAAGCGATACTGGAACGCGCTCTAGCGGAGGGCTTCGCTGTAGGCGCTTTCAATGCAAACAATATGGAAATGGTGCAGGCTATCGTTGAGACCGCTCAAGAGGAAAGAGCGCCAGTTATCTTGCAGGTGAGCCAGGGTGCCATCCGTTATGCGGGACTGGCCTACGCTGTTGGCTTGGTCAAAATCGCGGCCAGCCTGGCTGATGTCCCCGTTGTTTTACACCTGGACCATGGCACCGACTTTGATCAGAACGTCCGCTGTCTGCACGCGGGTTTCACCTCGCTTATGTTCGATGGTTCCAAGTTACCTTATGAAGAGAACGTAGCTATCAGCAAGAGGGTTTGTGAGATCGCTCACATCGCCGGTATCCCTGTCGAGGTAGAGTTAGGTCGCGTGCTTCAGGCCAAGGATTGCGTGACGTCCGAGGAAGTGGAAGCGGCCATGACTGACCCTGACCAGGCTAGAGAGTTCATCGAGCGGACTGGAGCCGATTCTCTGGCTGTGGCTGTCGGCTCGGTCCATGCCATGCAGTCATGTGAGGCCACCCTGGATATCTCTCGGATCGAGGCCATCCGTCAGAAAGCTGGGGTGCCGTTGGTCTTGCATGGCTCATCAGGCGTCAAGCACGAGAGCGTGGCTGAAGCTATTGAGCACGGCATTTGCAAGGTTAACGTGGCGACTTATCTGAATCAGGCTTTTGTGCGAGGAATGAGAGAGGGTTTCGAGAAGCACCCTGATGAAGTGGATCCGCGCAAGTACTTGGGTATCTCTCGCGAAAATGTCAAAGAAGCAGTGCGGGAAAAGATCCGCCTTTTCAAGAGCAATGGCCGCATTAACTCCAGTGGCGGATTCGTCGCCCTCCCTACTCAACATCGCAGTGTAGATATTGGGGGGGCTGAGGAGTAACCATGTAAGAAGCACTTGTTTCCGTATCTAATAACTTGACCTTTTTCTAATCCTTTGCTTACCATATTCTAACCACTCTATGTTAGAATTAGAATATGAACAAGAATTGGGTAGGGGCCGGGGCAAGAGTCTGGCCTCTTTTTGGCATTGATGTACCATGTGAGGAGGATTAAAGATGAGAATCGGAATTCTAACCGGCGGCGGGGATGTCCCCGGTTTAAACCCTGCCATTAAGACAGTGACCTACCGGGGCGAAAGCGAAGGCCACGAAGTGATCGGCATTCGGCGTGGTTGGATGGGGCTGCTGAATTACAACCTGGACGACCCAGAAACTCACAAGGCTTTTATCCAGCCTCTGAACAGAGCCAACACACGCACCATTGACCGGACCGGCGGCACCTTTTTGCATACGTCACGCATTAACCCGGGCCGTGTGCTGCCGGGAAAAGCACCTGCCTTTTTGAAGCCAGAGGAACAAGAGCCTGACGAAGAGGGTTTCTTGGACTTTACCCCTCATGTGCTCAAGAACCTGGAGCACTTGAAAATTGACGTGTTGATCCCCATCGGGGGTGAGGACACTCTGGGATATGGCGCACGGCTTCACCGTGAAGACTTTCCGATTGTATCCATTCCCAAGACAATGGACAACGACGTCTTTGGGACAGATTTCTGTATTGGCTTTTCGACCGCGGTCACCCGCAGTGTCCATTTCATCCACCAACTGCGCAGCACCGCCGGCTCTCACGAGCGCATCGGTGTCGTTGAACTATTCGGTCGCCACTGTGGGGAAACATCGCTCATTTCTGCCTATCTGGCCGGCGTAGACCGGGCCATCATTTCCGAGGTCCCTTTCGACATCGAGAAATTGGCCGATTTGCTGATGCGAGACAAACGCGCTAATCCCAGCAATTACGCCATGATGACTATCTCCGAAGGGGCTCGGATCACAGGTGAAGAGATGGTCCATAAGGACCATGAGAAGGTTGACCCCTATGGACACAAAAAGCTTGGCGGCGTCGGTGCTGTGACCGCTACCAAGCTGGAGGCAATAACTGGCGAAAAGACACTGATGCAGGAAGTCGCTTACCTGATGCGCTCCGGAGAACCGGATGCTTTGGACGTTATGGTCGCCGTTAACTATGCCAACACGGCGATGGACCTGATCACGGAAAAGAAATTTGGGCGCATGGTAGCGCTACGTGATGGGCGTTATACCGATGTGACGGCCGAGTCGCCATTGCTGGGGGTCAAGACTGTGGATGTGCGTTCCCTGTATGATGTCGAGGAGTATCGGCCCAAAGTCTGGCACGCTCACGGCAAGCCGATGTTTCTGTACTAACTTATTTTGAATGGATTAAAGTCTGTTTCGTAATCGTAATAGTCCTCTTTTTCAGCGCTTTTCAAGAAATTGATGAGACGATAGGTGAGGGGAGTCACCGTCGCCTCCAACCCGGTCTTGAAGAGATAATTGGAGACCGCGATTTTGACCAGCAGGTCCCTGGGCCACACACCGTAGAAGGCGATGCATACAAAGAGCAGAGTGTCCACGAATTCGCCGACGACGGTGGAGCTAATGGTGCGTGTCCAGAGCCATCGTCCCCCGGTGCGCACCTTCATCTTGGACATGATGAAGGCGTTGGAGAACTCGCCAGCGAAATAGGCGATGAGAGAGGCAGCGATGATGCGGCCGCTGGCCAGGGTGCCCAGCACCCTATCAAAGGCTCCCGGACCCACTTCGACCATCCACTGGGCATCACCGGGCAGCCAGCGCACGACCGCCAGGGTAACGCTCAGCAAAGCGGCGCAGAAAAAGCCCGTCCAGATGACCTTGCGCGAGCGGCGGTAGCCGTAGACCTCCACCAACACATCGCCGAAAATGTAGCTAACTGGGAAGAGCAGCGTACCGGCATCGAAAGTCAGCACCGGCAATCCCAGGTTCACGATCTTGGCTGCGGAAGCGATGTTGCTGATGAGCAGCACCGAGACAAAGAGGGTCATAATGGTGTCAAAGTACTTGTAGGGCTTATCCATCGTTCCTCCATATGGGGGGCGGCACCACGTGGCCGCCCCTCATTCATTCGCGCGGGAAGAACCCTCTAGCTCACTATCCCCAGTTGCTTTAACTGGGCCCTCAGAAAGTCCAGTTCCACTCGTTTCCGTGCCAGATCCCTTTCCACGTCTATCGCCATCTCGGCCAACAGGTCCCGCCCCCGCTGCTGGGCAAACTTTATGTCCAGGTTCATTTGCATCGTTGGGCTGTTCATCAGTTCACGGATCTCCTGCTCCACTTCCCAGAGCCGCCGCTGGATCTGTTGCAATCTGTCACGCAAGGCAGCCAGACGTTGTTCGTCTGCGACGATCTCGGCCGACGGGGAGCGATCGGGCTTTTCGGCCATGGCCTGGAGCTCCACCAGGCTCCGCACTGCATAGGCGGCATTGACGGCCGTCATCATCTCCGTCCGCCAGGCTCGCTCCGTCACATCCTGAGTTAGGTCGGGGTGGAAACGGCGGCATAACTGACGGTACAGCTTTTTAATTTGGGCCTCGGTCGCTGCATCCAGTGGCTCAGCGGGGGGTGGAGACGGCGGCTCCTCTGGCTGCTGCCAGGTCCGCCTGTACTGCTCCTCAACGGGAACGTAGGCCGCACCGGTCCTTGCCTGGGGCGGGCCGCCTGGCCCCCACTGGCGGTAGTGGCTGATCCATTGTTGGCAGCGTTTGATCTCCGCCTCGACCTCTTCCAGTTCCGCAACTTGGCGACCGACCCGGGTGTCGTATTGCAGCCGGAAGGCGGACAGTTCCACACGCAGGTCTACCAGTTCGGCTTCGCGGTTGGCCAACTCGGCCTCTGCCGCTTCGATCTGCTGCCGCAGATAAACCAATTGCTCTTCTGTCGTATAGAGGCCATGATGCCACCCGCTCGTTTTGCCCATTGCGAACACCCCGATTCGATAGACAGTCATAGCA
>Ga0180437_10003699_pt1 | contig 22451 bp, 23 predicted proteins | sample SS_ome_4_FD_132410 | JGI IMG/M metagenome (GOLD analysis project Ga0180437, IMG submission 132410) | Hypersaline lake sediment archaeal communities from the Salton Sea, California, USA - SS_3_D_1 metaG | ecosystem: Environmental > Aquatic > Non-marine Saline and Alkaline > Hypersaline >...
GCTAGATTCGCTACTAATGTGGTCTTCCCGACCCCGCCTTTTCCAGAAGCCAATGCTATTATCCGAGTCATGCTTATATTTTATTTTCTAAAAGTTATAAATATATACTCTTTCGACAGGTGACCTGAATTATAAGTCCAAGTCATCACACGTTCTATACGGACCTGGTGGGAGTTTCGAACCCAGCGGTTGCTGGATTGATGGAAACCTGCTGGAGGTTTCCAGATTCGAACCCACGACCCCTCGCTTAGGAGGCGAGTGCTCTAATGCCGAGGTTAGAAAGAAATGGACAAGTCCATTTCAGATTACCTTTCCAACTGAGCTACAGGCCCGTTTGATGCGCATCAATCTGCCGTTGATTTTATTTATAGATTAAAGAGGTTTTTAAAGAAATTGATCATGCTTTCCATGAAATTTGAAAACCAATTCTCTTCAGTTCTTGATATTATCCTTCCTGTAGGTATTTCCGGTTCACCTGTTCCGTTTTCCGGTCCAGGAATATACGAAGTTTCGTTCTCATCTTCGGTTTCCTGGTCCGCTGGTTCCGGAACCGGTTCATTTATTGATATTTCCCTCGTTAAGTCGTGTTTTTTCTTGTCATCCCAGATCCTTACCCTCAGCCTGTATTTGCCTGGATCAGTGTCCTCAGCGACCCTGTTCTTGAGTTCGATGATAACGGAGGAGTTTCCAGGTATGCTGACGTTCATTTTGTTCGCATCCCAGGTGTTCAGCCAGGAATTCCCGTCGAAGCCCGTGGAGAGGATTTTGTTCCCTTCGTAAACATAGGAGTAAACAGTGTAATTTACCTCCTGATCTAAGATGTTTTTTATTTCAAGACCTATTTCGATTTCCTCATTCTTTCCGATCTCCTCCGGGCATGAGACTATTCGAAATTCCTCCTCTTCTTTCTCCTCTTTATTTTCAGAGGGGCATACTGAACAAGGACCGCAGGAACAGGCTGTTTCCTTTGTCTCGCAGGGAGGGCATTCTTTCGGATCGTGTTTTTCGCCCTTAACGACTATTAGTTTTTCAGCGAGATCGTTAGAGTGGTCTGAATCGTTGCATGTTGAATTGGTTATATTCGCGATTATGTAGAAGGCCTCGGATCCCTCTATCCCCTTAGGTGTCCATTGCCTGGATATGTTTTTGGAGCAGGATATTACCTGAGTTGTGGTGTATGGGGATTTTATTGTTTCCCCGAAGAGATCCGTTATCCAGTATTCTATGCTCACTTCCTTCTCTGATTGATCGCAGGTTTCGTCCTCGACATTTAGGTAGTAAATGTGCTTCTCCCCTGAGATGAGGATAAGATCGGACGTTATGGAAAGCGAAAGATCGCAGGTTTCATTTGTGATGTTTGTCTGGTTTCCATCTGTCTGGTTTACTGATGTATTTGTCAAAAAGTTTGGTTTTCCTGGCGTAGGTGAATCGCAGTAAAGCCAGCTCACGTTTTCTGCGAGTGACCAGGAGTATCCTTCTTTATAAGAGAAATCAGGATACGATATTTGATCTATAAGGGAAGTTGAATTGTGGATGGTTATATTTTCTCCTTCATTTCTGAGCCCGTTACCTATTTTTCCGTTGGTTGTGCGGAAATAGATCAACTCATACTCCGTTATTTCGCTTATGTTGGCATCTTCGCCCACTATTAGGAAGTATGTGGAGTTTAGTAATGTAGAATTATGGAAAAACAGGCTGTCGTTGTAATTTTCGTCGCTCACCATCCAGTCGGAAAGGTTCAGTTCGATGTTTTCCGGGTTGTATATCTCTATCCATTCGTTGCTTTCATTTAGAGGGTTAGGCATTACCTCGTTTATGACCAGCGCCTGGACATTAGAAACCAAAAATGACATCAGGATTAATGATATAAAGCAGACCCTCATGAAGAAATCTGGAATTATATACTAAAATATCTATGTTTAAACATATGTTTAAACGTCTTCGCTTATGTTCAGGTATATTTTGGGTAACCATTCCTTCTGCTCACCTTTGTTTTCTTTTAGGTGATCTATGTATTTGTCAAGACCTCTGGCGTACTTCCCGTATCCGGCGTAAAATTCGTGATCTTTGAATATCTCGCGAACTTCCGTTTCCAGTCTTAAAAGCTCTTCAGGAGATATTTCTGGCATTCCATTAATTTTTTTGTAATCATCTCCGCATATCCAAGGAAGTTCCAGAGAAGGGGCAAATGGCCCATGGAAGTAGTAGTCTCCATTCCCGCATATCGCGCAAGTAATTTTGTCTCCTCCGCAGTGGTCCCACTCGTCAACCTTGCTTATATTAAAGAAGAATCTGTAAAGTTTTTCTACCTGCTCTGGAGAATAGCTTGGCATAAAAATAAGTCTGCACGTAAACCTTTTAAGCCTACTCTTCTGTCCTTTCGCTGCATTCCGGGCAGACCCATCTTCCGTCCGTGTTCCTCAGATCGTCCGAATACGAATCGCACCTCTCGCATAGACCGGAGATCGTCTGATCGGGCCTGGCGACAGCATCCACCTTCGCCTTCAGCTTCTCTGAAAGGACTTCTATGAGTTCGGGCGAGACCAGGAGAATTTCCTTGGTTGATATTATGCCCTTCAGCTTGCCGTCCTTTACGATGGGAAATCTTTTCAGCCCGCTCTTTATCATCTTTTTAGCGACGCTAAGGACGTTCTCGTCCGGGGAAACCGTCATGAATGGTTTCCTCCTTTCCTTCCAGAATTTACCTGCTTTTATCTTCTTTGGGTCCCTATTGTTTGCGATAAGGGTTACTATGTCGTTTGTGGTCACCATCCCGATCGGCTTTTCCTTCTCGACTATAACAGCTGAACCTATCCTGTTGTTGGTCAGGATCTTTGCCACCGTCGACATATTAACTTCAGGATCTATCGTGACCACGTGCTTCTTCATTATCTCCTTTACCTTCACCATAATCTCACTTGATTTTTAATATCAATGGAAGTTATTTAAGCATTTTCGTGCTGGAAAATTTCTATTGAAATCTATATTATCCATTCTTGATTTTTGCCTGCGCTGCTGCGAGGCGGGCTATGGGAACGCGGAATGGGGAGCATGAAACGTAATCCAGGCCTATAAGATGGCAGAATTCGACGGAATTCGGTTCTCCCCCGTGTTCGCCGCAAATCCCTATCTCGATCTCAGGGTTGGATTTTCTTCCCAGTTTAACGCATGTTTTCATGAGTGACCCCACCCCGCTCCTGTCCAAAACCTGGAAGGGATCGTTGGCAAGGATTCCTTTCTCCACGTATTTAGGAATGAATTTACCTGAGTCGTCCCTGGAAAACCCGTATGTAGTCTGGGTGAGATCGTTAGTCCCGAAGGAGAAGAAATCGAGGATCTTTGCAAGTTCATCCGCCACAACGCATGCCCTGGGGAGTTCGACCATGGTTCCTACCCTGTATTTCACTTTGACCTTTGATTCTTTGATCAGATCCTTTGCTATCCTGTCCACAATACCTTTCATGACCTCTGCCTCCTCCAGGCTCCCCAAAACAGGTATCTCAATCTCCGGCAACGCCCTGCCTCCTTTTCTGATTACTTCTATTGACGCCCTGATTATCGCTTCGACCTGCATCTCGGAGATCTCGGGGTATACCACCCCCAATCTGCACCCCCTGAAACCGAGCATGGGATTGAATTCGCTTAAGGAATTTATCTTGCTCTTGAGTCTCTGATAACTGGTTTTCATCTTACTTGAAAGCTTTCTTATATCATGGTCTTCCTTCGGGAGGAATTCGTGAAGCGGCGGGTCGAGCAATCTTATGGTAACGGGCAAGCCGTTCATCTCTTTGAATATTCCAACGAAATCTTTCATCTGCATGGGGAGTAGTTTCTTCAGCGCCTTCCTTCTTCCCTGCTCGTCATCTGCCAGTATCATCTCCCTCACGGAATCTATCCGGTTCCCCTCGAAAAACATGTGCTCTGTCCTGCACAAACCGATCCCTTCGGCCCCAAAGTTTATCGCCCTTCTTGAATCCTCGGAGGTGTCGGCATTGGTCCTTACCTTCAATTTTCTTTTGCCGTCAACCCATTTCATCAATATTTTGAAATCGTCCTTCATCTCGGGGTCTATGGTGGCAACCTTTCCCTTCATAACCTCTCCGGTCCCCCCGTCGAGCGTGATCCAGTCTCCTTCCTTCATTTTAATGTTACCGGTTTTCAGCGTCTTCTTGTTCTCATCAATAATGATGTCTTCGCAGCCCGCGACGCAGCAGGTTCCCATACCCCTCGCGACCACGGCGGCGTGAGAAGTCATTCCTCCCCGTGCAGTAAGAATTCCCTTGGAAACGGACATTCCGCCTATGTCCTCAGGGGAGGTTTCTTCCCTGACAAGAATCACGTTGTTTCCCCTGGATGCAAGTTTTTCCGCATTTTCTGCTGTAAAACATATGATCCCTACGGCAGCGCCCGGGGAGGCTGGAAGTCCTTTTGCTATCAGGGTTGCCTTTTCCTTTTCTTTTGGATCAAGCTGTTTGTGCAGAAGCTGGTCGAGTTGAGCGGGATCTATTCTCATTATCGCTTCTTCCCTGCTTATCGCTCCTTCCTTCACCAAATCCACAGCTATTTTAATCGCTGCCTGTGCGGTCCGCTTCCCTGTTCTCGTCTGCAGAACGAAAAGCTTCCCGTTCTCTATAGTGAATTCCAAATCCTGCATGTCCCTGTAGTGTTTGTCGAGCAATTTGTAGACTTTCATCAGCTCTTTGTAAGCCTTAGGAAGGTCTTTTCTCAGGTTGGCTATGGGCTTGGGAGTTCGTATACCTGCGACCACGTCTTCTCCCTGGGCGTTCAGGAGATATTCGCCGTACGGCCTGTTTTCGCCTGTCGCGGGGTTCCTGGTGAATCCCACCCCCGTTCCGCTGTCCCATCCCGTATTGCCGAAAACCATCACCTGAATATTCACAGCGGTTCCCATGTCATCAGGTATGCCGTGAAGTTTCCGGTAGATTTTCGCGCGCTTATTGCCCCAAGAGCGAAAGACCGCATCTATCGACATGTTGAGTTGCTTCTTGGGGTTTGAGGGGAATTCCTTTCCCGTCTCTTTCTTTACAAGATTCTTATAATCGCTGACAATCCTTTTCAGTTCCCCCACCTTTAGATCGGTATCCTTCCTGCCTCTTTTGTATCTCTTAAGTATCTTCTCGAACTTTTCATGGTCAACTCCCAGGACGACGTCGCCAAACATCTGCATGAACCTCCTGTAAGAATCCCATGCAAATCTTTGATCTCCGCTTTCCCTTGCAATTCCCTCGACCGTCTTATCGTTAAGGCCGAGGTTGAGAACCGTATCCATCATGCCCGGCATGGAGACCGGAGAACCGGATCTGACAGAAACGAGCAAAGGCCTTCTTTCGTCCCCGAATTTTTTTTTCATTTTTCTTTCCAGTATCTTCAGGCCCGATTCTATCTGTCTGTCGAGATGTCTGGGGTACTTCTTGTTTTTTATGAAATCCATGCACACACGGGTCGATATCGTAAAGCCTGGCGGGACAGGCAGACCTATCCTGGTCATTTCCCCCAGGTTTGATCCCTTGCCTCCCAGCAGCTCTTTACTCTCCTTTCCCCTTTCACCGAAAAGGTAAACCATCTTCTTCATAAGGTCCACATAAATAGAGAATTGGGGTTTCCAATTATTTAAATTTTTATATCATAAGTTCGCTGGTTGTCTTAATTTCCCTTAAATTGCTTTTTAAACTTTTATTAGTGAGATAATTCAAATCTTATAATATGGGCATGAAGGGTATTTCTCCCATAGTGGCTGCCGTCATACTGATAGCCATAAGTGTTGCAGTCGGGGTGATGATATCCTCATGGATCACCCATTGGGTTACAACGCAGACCGGGGTTACAACCCAGTGTGTGGCACGTACGAATTACAACATAGAATCAGCTAAATATACAAGTAACGACAATAATATTACGATAAGGGTTAAAAACCTGGGTTCGATACATATATACGGGTTCAGCATACAGATAATGAACAGCACGGATATAGTAACTTACAACGATACCAGTCCTGACATCAAGGTCACACCATCTTTGAGCGAAGATAATCCACTTACCGAGCAGAGGTCTGCCATGATATTCATCAACATAAACGGGACCCAGGGAGATTATTCGGAGCTCGGAAAGACGGCTGAAGAGATAACAGTCTTCAATAAGGCATGCCCTGGATTTTCAGCCAAGATACCTGAAAAGGATATAATTAAGGAGTGATAAGGATGAGAAAAGGTATATCCCCTCTGATTGCAGTGATAATGTTGATAGCGTTTACAATGATAGTTGCAGGGATACTCGCAGGATGGGCAACCACCTTCGTAACCCAACAAAGGGAAGAACTGCAGTTCTGCGCAAAGGCTCAACTGTTGATACAAAATGCGAACTACAACGACACGACAAAAAACCTGACCATTGCGTTATTCAACACGGGTGACGTTCCGCTTAGAGGATTTGTGGCGAGACTGACATACGTTAACAATACGGTAGCATCTGAAAGAGGTGGTCTTGAGGGTCTAACGATAGAATCCCAGGATATAAAAACAGCTACCATACCCACGAACGATAACCTTGAAAAGGTGGTCATACAATCCTTGCAGTGTAGGGGGGCACAGGATCTGATAGGTAAGTACGACATACGGGGGCTCGGTTTCCCAGCGTACTAATTAAACCCCCTGTTTTTTATTTAAGTAATCGTAAGTCTTTCTAGGATATTCATGAGGTACAAGTTCATAGATGATCTGACTTCAGATGTTCTTTTCGAGGCGTACGGGAATAGCCTGGAAGAGCTGTTTGTCAATGCCGCACTGGGATTGTTCAGTGTTATATGCCAACTGGGGAAAATCAATCCCAAGGTGAGTAAAGAGGTTGAAGTCAGGGGTAAGGACGTAAAGGATCTGATGTTCAACTGGCTGCAGGAATTGATAAGCCTTGTGGATATAGAGGAAATGTTTTTCTCGAAATTCAAGATAACCAGAATAAGCGAAACGCATCTGAAGGCCGAATGTTGCGGGGAGGGGATAACCAAAGGGAAGGGAGGTACGCTGGTAAAGGGCGTCACCTACCATAAATTCGGTGTTGAGAAAACAAAAGGAGGGTATAAAGCTGTCGTGAGTTTGGACATATGATTGGTTTGCTTCTTTTCGTTTCCTATCCCTTGCACACCCCGATCGGAACCGCGCGTGCAACCTTCAGGGAAATTCCCATGCCGTGTACACTGTCTATGACGTCGTCCACGTTCTTGTACGCTCCCGGGGCTTCCTCTGAGAGGACCTTTGGATGGGTTGATTGGGCAATAATCCCTTTCTTAGCGAGGTCCTCCTTTACCTTCCCGCCCCAGAACTTCCGGATGGCTGCATGTCTTGACATAGAACGCCCCGCCCCGTGAACCGTAGAGCCGAATGTATTTTCCATTGCCTTTTCTGTTCCCTTCAGGATGTAGGAAGACGTGCCCATGGTCCCGGCTATTAGAACCGGGTCGCCTGGAAAAGAACGCGTAGATCCCTTTCTGTGAACAAAAACCTCTTTCTTCTCTCCGTTTATGACGTGGTTTTCGAGTTTGACAACATTATGGCATAGCCCGTATATAGTATGCATATCCATGGATTCCCAGTCTTTCCCGAAAACCTTCTCGAAGGTATCGCGAATCCACTGGGTCATTACCAGGCGGTTGGTGAAAGAGTAGTTAACAGCGCACACCATGGCTGAAAAATAATCCTTACCTTCCTGGGAGCCTGCGGGCGCGCAGGCAAGCTGCCGGTCCGGTAGCCATATGTTGTACTTCTTTACCGCCTGTTCCTGGATCTTCAGGTAATCACTCGCGACCTGGTGTCCAAGACCACGGGAACCGCAATGAAGCATGATCAAGATCTGATCCGGGTTCTTGATCCCCCATTTACCGGCGACATCCTTATCATGGATATCGGAAACCTTCTGTATCTCTAGGAAATGGTTTCCCGCCCCGAGGGTTCCAAGCTGCTGTAGGCCACGCTTCTTCGCGAGGTCCGAAACCTTTGAGGGGTTTCCCCCTTCCATGTGTCCTTTCTCCTCCATGCGTTCCTTGTCCCTGGAAACCCCGTAACCGTTTTCGATCGCCCAGTCTATCCCCCTGGTCAAGACCTGGTCCAGCTGATCATGGTTGAGTCTCAGCTTTCCTTTGGCCCCCACGCCGCACGGGATGTTCTTAAACAGAGCCGAAACAAGTTCATTCAGCTTTGGCTTGACCTGATCGTAAGTTAGATTGGTTAGTATGGAATTCACGCCGCAGTTTATATCGAACCCGCAGAGACCGGAGGAGATTATCCCTTTCTCGGAATCAAAGGCTGAAACCGCGCCCATGGGCAGGCCGTATCCCCAGTGCATGTCCGGGAGTCCTATCACAGGTTGTATAACGCCTGGGAGGCACGCGACATTCGTTAACTGCTCAACAGCGGCGTCTTCAATTGCATCAACTACCTTTTTATTCCCTATTACCTTGGCGTCCACGTTCATCCGTTCTCTAGAACCCTTCGGAAGGAGCCATTCATATTCGTTCAGTTTTTTTAATTTTTCTTTCATCAGGCCACCCTTAAGCTGATAGCATGTCCTTATTTAAATCTCTTATATATTCTATCGGTTTATATATTAAATTAGAAGCAGAGGTGTAATCACTATGGGAAGAAAGGATTTTTACAAAAGAGGATGGCATCACACAAAGACGAGAGGGAAAGAGACAATGGTAACGTGTGGTTTCTGCGGAAGAAAGGTCCCTAAGTACAAAACTTTCGTGGTTTACAGGGGATTTTCCATATCGGACCCTTCACTGAGGAAAGAACTGGGAAGAAGGAGATTTTCACTGTCCTCTACCAAGATACATGCCTGCCCTGGATGCGCGAGGCACAGGAAAATTGTCAAGAAAACAAAGGGGAAGTAGGTTTTATGAAGCTGAGGGGGGCTCTTAGGGATAAGATAGACAGGCTTAAGGGTAAGGGGAGAGTGAAATACCCTGTTGTCAAGATCAGGGAACCCAAACACCTGATAGTTTTCCCCTCTTTCAAGAAGATGACAGAAGTTGACGTGAAATATCCTCTTCTGGAACCGTTCGTCTACGCAAGAATATTTTGGGATAAAGAAAAGAGGGGACTCGTCTACGATTTGATAGAACCTGAACTTTCAGAAAAGGAAGAAAAAGTTCTCGAAACAATAAAAAAAGACCTGCTGGAAACCATAGATGTTGAACTTTCGACTGTGAAGGAGAGTGGGGAAACGTTTGAATACATACAAAAAAAGCTAACAAAGATATTCGAGGATGAAAATATTTTCCTGAGCCAGGAAAGCTATGTGAAGATAAGCTATTACATATACAGGAACTTCGTAGGGTTCAACGAAATAGAGGGTTTGCTTCATGATCCTTACATAGAGGATATAGGATGCTCCGGCCTGGGGATACCCGTTTTCGTTGTTCACAGGAAATTTGGTTCTACAGAAACCAATGTAATTTACAAAGACGGCGGTTATCTTAACAACTTCGTGATAAAGTTGGCGGAGAGGTGTGGTAGATACGTTTCATATGCAAAACCGCTTCTCGACGGATCGCTTCCAGACGGCTCGAGGGTTCAGGCCACGTTGGCCAAGGACGTCACCACCAAGGGCCCGACATTTTCCATTCGAAAGTTTAGGATAGAACCCCTTTCACCTATAGACATATTGAATTTGAAAACCGCATCAAACGAATTAATGGCATATCTCTGGGTGGTTACGGAGGCGAGGGCTTCAACGCTTATATGCGGTGGTGTTTCCAGCGGGAAAACCACCTTTCTTAATTCCATAAGCATGTTCATCCCCCCGGAAGACAAGATAGTTTCCATAGAGGATACTCGAGAGCTGAATCTGCCCCATGAAAACTGGATACCGAGCGTCTCGAGGATTGGGTTCGGCATTCCGGAGGCTTCAGGGAAGAGATACGGTGAGGTCACGCTATTTGAGCTGCTGAAGGAATCGTTCAGGCAGAACCCCGATTACGTTATAGTGGGGGAGGTCAGGGGGAAAGAGGCCTACGTGATGTTTCAGGGAATGGCTTCAGGACATTCATCCATCGGGACTATACACGCTGGTTCAATAGAAGACGTTATAAAACGTTTGGAGACCCCGCCCATCGAGCTTTCCCCAAGCCTGATAGAAACCCTCGATCTGGTGATAGTCATGGTCAACGCAAAAGAGAAGGGGAAGTCGGCAAGGAGGGTCAAAAATATAGTGGAGATAGAATCCGTTGATCCGAAAACCGGTAACCCTCATACGATAAAGACCTTTGACTGGATCCCTTCAAATGATTCCTTCGGGTCCAATCTGGAGGGATCGTACCTCTTGAAGAGGATTGCCTTCGACAAGGGCATGAAATACGAGTATATGGAAAATGAAATAAAGAACCGTGTGAAAATCCTGCAGTGGATGAGGAAGTTCGCGGTAACCGATTACAAGGAGGTTTGCAAGCTCATCAACATCTACTACAAGGAGCCCTCGATCATAATGGAGTGGGTCGATAAAAACCTCCCTCCCTACAAGACAAAGACCGAAGAGGTCAAGAAGATACTCGAGTCTTCCACTGGGTTGAGGATCATCGAATAGCTGATTTGATCTGAAATGTTGCCTTCATCTCTAATAATTTTACCCGGATCCCGAGGGTTTAAACATAATCTTTTATAACTAATTTTCAATTCTTTATTATCATTAGTGATGGTCATGCATTCTATAAAGGACATAGTTCAGGATATCATGAAGGCGGCGGACCTTTCCGAGGATGAGGTTAAAAAGAGGATTGAGGAGAAGCAGACCGAGCTCTCCGGCCTGGTTTCACCTGAAGGGGCCGCCTATATTGTAGGCAAGGAGCTTGGCGTTAACCTACTGAAGGAAGCCAAAAGGAAGGAGCTGAAGATAAAGAATGTTGTTTCCGGTATACGTTCGGTGGATCTGCTGGGCAGGGTTGTGAATATTTCAGAGAAAAGGGAATTCGAAAAGGAGGACAGGAAGGGAAGCGTCGTGAATGTCCTGCTAGGGGATGAGACCGGAACGATACGTTTGTCTTTATGGGACAGAGAAATAGATGTTCTGGATAGCCTGGGTATAAGTGAAAACGATGTTGTAAAAATAGCGAATGGTTACGTGAAGGAGGATAACAGGGGCAACAACGAATTGAGGTTGGGGAAATTCGGCAAGATTGAAAAAATTGAAGGTGCGGATATCGAAAGGGGTTTCGATGAGATTAAGGTTAAGGATATCGGGGACCTGAAGGAGAGGGAATACAGCGAGGTTCGTGCCTCAATTGTCCAATTGTTCGGAAGGAACCCGTTCTTCGAGGTCTGCCCCGAGTGCGAAGCCAGGATCGAAAAATCAGGTGATGACTGGGTGTGCAAAGATCACGGGAACATCGAACCCAAATACCATCTAGTTGTGTCGGGGGTCATTGATGATGGTTCAGGGAACATCAGGGTGGTTTTTTTCAGGGAAGTTGCCGAAAAGGTTTTGGGCAAGAAAACGGGAGATCTGACTAAGTTGTTCTCGAAGAATTCAGACCTGTCATCAATTTATGAAAATCTGGGCGTCCTCGGCAAGGAGTTCGTTATCAGGGGGAAAGTCAGAAAGAACCAGTTTACGGAGAGGATGGAATTTATCGCAAATGAAGTTGAATCGGTGGATGTCGGTAAGGAAAGCGAAAATCTTTTGGAACGGGTGAAAGGGGTTAAAGAATAAATGTTGAAATGTTAAATATAAAGGATCGTGAGGTGATCGTATGTCGAAAGATATGGCTGATTTGCCCGGGGTTGGGGATAAAACCCTAGAGAAACTGAAGGAATCCGGTTATGATAATTTGATGAGCATTGCAGCTGCCTCTGCAGGGGAGCTTTCTGCTGCAAGCGGACTTGGCGTCGAAAGCGCCGGTAAGATAATAGCAAGTGCTAGACAAAAACTTAAAATGGGTTTTGAGCCCGCAAGCGAGGTTTTGAAAAGGAGAGGTCAGATAGGGAAAATAACAACCGGTTCCAAAGAACTGGACAAGTTGCTTGGCGGTGGCATTGAAACACAGGCGATAACAGAAATGCACGGTGCATTCGGTTCAGGGAAATCCCAGCTGGCACATCAGCTGGCTGTTAACGTACAGCTACCGAAAGATAAAGGGGGTATGGGAGGTAAAGCGATATTCATAGATACCGAGCAGACATTCAGGCCTGAAAGAATCCAGCAGATGAGCGAATCCTTGGGTCTGGATCCAAAGAAAACAATGGAAAACATATTTGTTGCAAGGGCATACAACTCGGATCACCAGGTTCTTCTGGCTGAAAAAACCGAGGAGATACTTAAAAAGGAGAACGTCAAAATCCTGATAGTCGATTCTGTCACATCCTCTTTCCGTTCGGATTACACGGGAAGGGGGACGCTGGCAAACCGCCAGCAGAAACTAAACAGGCATCTACACAAATTGCAGAGATTGGCCGATGTCTACAATTTGGCGATATACATAACAAACCAGGTAATGTCAAGACCTGACGTTCTGTTCGGGGACCCGACCGCCCCGATAGGTGGTCACATACTGGGACATCAGGCGACGTTCCGCGTGTATCTCAGGAAATCTAAAGGCGAGAAAAGGGTTGCCAAACTCATAGACTCCCCCAACATGCCTGAGGGTGAAGCTGTCTTCAGGTTGGTAACAGATGGTGTAAGGGACTAAAAAGTGAGACTTCGGAGCTTAAGGAACCTCAAAACCTGTTCCTTCGTTACGCCGGTTCTTTTGAGTCTTACGAATTTTATATGTAAACCGACATCTTCAAAGCCGTCCGGGATGGTTATTTCAACGAAATTTTGCATGTAGAGATCGAGCGTTCTAGATACCGTCCATTTGTGCATGCCTGTCAATTTCGAGATTTTAGAAACAGTCAGCAGTTCGCCTGTTTTCTCGTATTTTTTCAACAAACTTAGTATCTGCATAACGTTTTTTGTTGTATTTCTGTAGTATCCCTTCCTTGCCATGGATATTATATTGACGGGGTCAAATTTATATCTATCCCAAGTCTAAAAGTAAAGGTTTTTTGATCTTAAATTATGTCCCTTTCTGTAACTATTACGAAATCCCCAACTGATTTGACCGCGGAAAATGGGACGAGAACCCTTCCTCGATCATCCTCCTGAAGATTCAATTCAGTTGTGTGTTTGGTTGGTTCAATCAGGACCAGATTTATCAGTTCCCCTGATTCTATGATGTAGTCAAGATCACCAACCACACCGAACTTCTTTCCCGTTTCCTCAGAAACCAGTATTTTCCCGACCAGTTGCCTGCTCCTAACTCTTTCCTCCATGTTACCCCTCCTATAAACATTATGCTATATATTTAAAGATAAAGTATTTAAAAATTATGCATTGACCATCATTGTCTTTACCTTGTCAGAAAGTCTGTATTGGAATGTCTTTCCTGTTCTATTTCTTGCTATCAGACCATCCTTCAGAAGTCTCTTGAGTATGTTGTTTATTGATCTCAGCGCATTCTCCTTGTCCTTGTAGGAATCTGTCTCGATCTTTGATACCAATTCAGAAGGTGTGAGTTCTTTGTGTCTATTGATTATCTCCAAAATGAGTTTCTGTCGTGAAGGAAGGTTGTTTACGCTTCCTAGGGAGACCCTTTTCGGGATGTCTGTTTGGATTTCTTCCATAAAGTTAGGATCCACTGTGGAGATGTTTCTCTCTATTGCCTTTTGAACGAGATCGTTGCATATCTTCAATATCTCCCTGGGGAAGCCGCCTGTCCTTTCGTAAACAATCTCAACGGTTTCATGGGTGAAGGGGTGTATATCTTCTCCTCCGACCCGCTCTATTCTCTTTTTAATGAGCTCTCTTGTTTCCGATTTGGTGAGATTGGTCAACTCCACCTTTGTGCTAACCCTTCTTGTCAGTGTTTCAAGGTTTTCGTTGAGCATGTATTCAAGTTTAGGCAAACCGGCAATAACTATTGAAAGGTTATCTATCTGGTCTGTCAGAGTTCTTATCCATTCGAGCGTTTCTATCGTGGCCTCGTGGGCCTCATCAAGGAGCAAAACTATGTTCTTTCTGCCTGTCCTTCCTTTCACCCATTCGCCAAGATTGTACAGGTTAATGTTCTTTCTTGAAAAAACCCTTTCAAACATTCCGGATCCTATGAAATTCTTGAATATGTCTACCCAGTCCTCGGGGTTTTTCGGCGGTTTTGAAAGGTAGAAAATGCTCCTGCCGTCAAATTTATCTGCTATGAACTTCAATAAAGTGGTCTTCCCGGAACCTGTCGGGCCAAGCAAAATGGAAAATTTTTCCGTGTTTTTTATGCTTTCCATTATGGTTTCTATTTCCTTCATGTAGCCTACGAACAAATCAGGCATTATTTTGAAGCTGAAGGGGTTTTCATGCCATTTGAACAACTTCACGTATTTTTCATTCAAATTCATGTCCAAGTTCATAATTTCATATATTTGACTGATATATTTAAATACTTGGTGAAGATGGGGTGAAATTTATATATAAATTTAACAATAATCTTTATGAGGTGTTTTATTGCAGTTGATCTTGATAGGGGTCTTGCAGGGGAAATTGAAAAGGTCCAGAGGGAGATAATGAATCTGGGTGTGGGTGTGAAGTTTGTTGAACCCGAAAACCTACACTTCACGTTAAAATTTCTAGGTGAAGTCAGCGAGGATGAGATTGGCGTTATTAAGAATTCCATTGAAAGGGGTTTGGGCTGCGCGAATAGGTTCAGGATAGGGATAAGCGGTATGGGGTACTTTGGTAGCCAGAAACATATAAGGACGTTGTGGATGGGTGTGAAGGAGGGTAAAGATGAGTTTGTGAAGTTGGTTGATAATGTGAACAGGGGTCTTAGTATCGGTGAAGATGGTAAGAACGTCCATTTGACCATAGGCAGGGTGAAATCATGCAAAAACGAGGAATTGCTGCTCAACTTCATAAATGAACACAAAGATGTGAATATAGGTGAAATGGATGTGAAAGATGTGAAGTTGAAGAGTAGCGTACTAACGAGTGGTGGTCCCCTGTATTCTGATTTGGCCCTATTCAGGTTAGGAGGTAAAGATGAACGAGGCCAGACTGACTAAAATCTCCTTTGTAGGTGCTGTTTTTGGTTTGATCTTACTATATCTAATGGTTACACAAATACACGCTTTTCACGTGAACATAGGTGAAATTGATTCAAGTTACGTGGGCAGGACCGTGAACATAACGGGTAAGGTAACTGGCATGGTAACAAGCAATGGCAATGTGTTCTTTGATCTTAAGGATAAAACGGGTGAGATAAAGGTTGTTTTGTGGAAAGACACCATTGAATTGCTGGAATTGGGCGGTATGAAAGTGAATGCAATAGAAAACGAAAATGAAATCAATATTGTTGGTAACGTTCAGCTCTACAAAGGTGAATTAGAAGTTATACCAATACGTGAAAATGTCAGGATATTATAGGTATTTGTGGGCTGTTTTTACTAGTTCTGTGACAAGTTTCACCGCGTTTTTCACGTCTTTCACGTCTACAACTTCAACAGGTGTGTGTGTGTAACGTGAAGGTACCAATATCGAAAGTGAAGGTATGCCTTCTCTTATGGTGGGGGTAATTGAAGCATCTGTAGCGCCGCCACTGAGTATGTCGTATTGGAGAGGTATCTTATTTCTTTTTGCAACATCCTGGACCCATTTCTTCATCTCGTCCTGAACTCTGCTTATGGCGTCTTTTATCAGCAGAACAGGTCCTTTACCCATAGCTGTTATGGCTTCATACGGCTTGAGGTCTGGTGTATCGCCACTTATTGTTGTGTCCAGAGATATGACAACATCAGGGTTTATGCCAAATGTTGACCCCCTTATACCTACAAGTCCTATTTCCTCCTTTACTGTCCCAACTGCATATAAAGTTCCCCTGAATTTCTCAAGATTTCTTACAATCTCTATCAATTCCAGGCATCCTACCCTGTCATCGAAACCATAACCAGTTATCATGGAACCGCCAAGTTTATTCAATTCCCCGTGCTGCGTTATGAAATCGCCAACATTCACGCCCATCTTCTCAACTTCCTTCTTGTTACCGGCTCCAATGTCCATGAACATGTCCTTTACCTTTGTTGCCTTCTTTTCCTCCTCCTTTTCCTGCAGGTGAATCGCTTTGGAACCCACAACCCCTATGACAATTCCCTTAGAGCCGTGTATTTTGAATTTCTGGGCCTGCAGTATCTTCCTGTCCCATCCGCCTATTGTTTCGAACCTTATGAAACCATTGTCGTCTATGTGTTTAACCATCAAACCGATCTCGTCCATGTGTGCGTTTATCATTATCTTCGGCGAACCGGAACCCTTCTTGGCTATAAGGTTCCCTATCTTATCTATCTTTATCCCATCCACATGTTTTTTTATCTCCTTTGCTATCAGGTCCCTCACATTCCTTTCAGAGCCTGAAACAGAAGGGGACTCTATCAATTTTTTCAATAGATTTTCCATCCTATCACCTGAATATCATACAGGGCAAAGACCCGTTATTATAATATTTATTTTCACATAATAAATTTGTGATTAATTAAGATCTTGTTTTGAGAGTATGCCAACGGAAGATCTCATCCTTTCCTTTTCCATCCCGACAAGGAACTTTATATCCTTTCTCTTTGCGATTGATTCCAGTTTGTAGTCAACCTTTCCATCGAATATAACCGCATAGGTATTTTCAAGTGTTTTTAGGGTATTTATGAGCTCCTTGACCGGAACTTTACCCAGCAGATTAAAGGTAGAGTCAAAAATGCATGCGGCTCTGGTTCCTATCAGCTCTTCCAGGGTTTTTTTGAATATCCTTTTCTGTTCATCCGTAATTCTTATCCCGGTTTCAACGTATTCCTTCTCTCGTTTAGGTGTTTTTTCTTCCATTCTTTTCAGATTGTTCTTTTTTTCAAGCTTGAACTGGGATGAAGAAATCTTGTCCCTCAAGCACTTGAAAACCTCCTTTTTTGAGAGTTCCTCCACTTCTTTGCCGGGAGGGGCCATGGCGATATAATCAAGGTCAGTTGTTTCGATTAGGCTCTTCAGATTCAAATCTCCTCCGCGATCCCCGTCAAGGAAAGCTGTTGTTATCTTCTCCTTAGATATTTCTATGATTGTTTGCGGTATCGAACTGCCCTCTATTGCTATGGCGTTTTTTATTCCGTATCTTATCAGATTCATAACATCCGCCCGTCCCTCAACAATCACTATCTCGTCGGAATCGAGCAGGTTTGGACCGCAGGGTAGGCCCTTGTAACTCGTTATCTCGTGGGTCTTTATCTCCTCCTTTATGTCCTCTGTTATCTTGGTTGTATCAGGCAGTCCCTTCTCCAGCAAATCCTTCAGTATTAGCTTTGCCTTGTCCACAACGAATTTTCTCTTCATCTCCCTAGTATCTTCAACTGATTTAAGAGTGATTTTTGCTGTGCAAGGTCCCACCCTTTCGATTGTTTCAAGTGTCGCGGCTATCAAGGCAGTTTCCGTTGAATCCAGTGAGGATGGTATTATAAGTTCGCCGTATGAATTTCCCTTTTCAGATTTCATGTTGACCTCGATCCTTCCTATCCTCCCTGTTCTCTGCAGTTCTCTCAAGTCCAGATCTGGCCCGAGCAAACCTTCAGTCTGCCCAAAAATAGCTCCTATAACGTCAGGTTTCTCTATTACTCCTTTTGCGTTTATTTGCGCTTTTATCAGATACTTTATCGATGTCGGCGCCAATTTTGACATGAACATCAACCTCCTTAAAACCGATTTGGCTGTTCAAATTTGCCAAATCTTCTATTTGATTTTTTCCTAAAGACATTATTTTACCTCTTAATCTCGAATTAATGCGTTTCCTGTATTTTTGGAGCAGATATCTTAATTTCTTTTCGATGTACCTGCCCTTTTTATCGAAATCTGTGAGTATTACGATTTCTTTTCTTGTCTTTATGTTTTCGACCACTTCGTATAGCGGTCTGCCTTCTATGGCAATAATATTTTTCAATCCTAGGCTTTTTAAAGCTTTTTTGTCTTTTTTACCCTCAACTATCAGGAGCTTGTCTTCAAGATCAATTAATATCTCTTTCAGTTTCTCAATTGTTATACCTTTGTTCCTTGTCATGAAAACACTTGTTTTATTTTAATATTGTCTTTGTAAATAAAATAGTATGGATGGGGTTTTGAAAGGAGTTCTTAAAAAAATAACACCAAATGAGAAAGAGAGGAAAGAACTTTCAGACGTCCTCAAGAGGGTTATTGATGTTACGGAAAGGGTTATAGAACCCATGGGCTTGGAGAAGACCATCGCCGGCTCTTTCATCCGCGACACCTGGCTCAAGGACAAAAAGGAGATAGACCTTTTTATAATGTTTCCCGTTTCTTATTCCAGAGAAAATCTCGAAAAGCTCGGTCTTGAAACTGGTAAAAATATCGTGAAAGAACTTAAGGGTAAGTACGAAATAGCTTACGCAGAACATCCGTACGTGAGGGGGAATGTGAACGGGTTTGCGATAGACATAGTTCCGTGTTACAAGGTTGAGTCGGCTTCAAAAATAATATCATCAGTTGATCGTACGCCTTTTCATAACAAATACATAGCAAAAAATCTTAAACCCGAGATGTCCAGGGAGGTTCGCCTGTTGAAGCAGTTTTGCAAGGCCATCGAAGTGTATGGATCGGACGTACGCACTTTGGGCTTTTCCGGATACCTTTGCGAGCTTCTCATAATAAAATACAGGAATTTCAAGAGGCTTGTTCTTTCTTCCAGAAGGTGGAGGCCCGGAAAGTGCATAGATCTGGAAGGCCACTGCTCCATTAAAAGGCCTGTTTCGTTCTTCAGGAACCAGCCATTAATAGTAATAGATCCGACAGATCCTAAAAGGAACGTGGCTGCAGTTATCTCTGAGGAAAATTTCATGAAATTCGTGAAATTCTCTGAAAAGTTCGTTGAGAGGCCTAGTGAAAAATTCTTTGAGAAAAACATGAGGACCGTTAAGATCGTTGAAATGAGGAAGTATTTGAAATCAAGGGGTACCAGAATATTTGCCGTATGGTTTAGGAGGCCAAAGGTGGTTGATGATATTCTCTGGTCGCAGATGAGGAAGACCTCCCTGAGAATAATCAATCTTTTGAAGGATAACGAATTCGAGGTTTTTGACAGTTCCGTTTGGAGCGACGAGAAGAATTCGTACCTTATATTTGAAATGAAAAGCTGGTTTCTCCCGAGAATAAGAAAACTTAGTGGGCCTCCCGTGTATTCCAAGAAGCATTCAAAACAGTTCACCGAAAAATACGAAAAGGCGAATGTGTATGTCGAGGGGAGAGTGTGGGTGGCCGAGATCGAAAGGGAATACAGAAAGGTTGAGAACCTCTTAAAGGATTTTCTGGGCAGAAGGAAAAAGGATCTTCTTAAAGACGGGATAAGATCGTACATAGCGAAAAGCGTCTCGAAGGATTTCGGGATTTTGAGCGGTAAGGATTTCGAAAGGGCTGCAAAAAACAAGGAATTTGCAAGGTTTCTTAGGAAATATTTTGAAGTGAAGGCATTCAAAAAGATTTAAATATCTTTCGTGACAAATTTAAAGAATCATGCCGTTTACTGCGTAAGCAGGAGGTTATGATATGGCGGAAGAATTCTTGAAGGAAATAAAGGAAGCGAAGGAAAAGGCGAAAAAAAGGAAGTTTCTACAGACATGGGATCTTGTCATAAGCCTGAAGAATATTGATCTCAAAAAACCGGAGAATAAGTTAAACCTCGAATTCCCTCTTCCTGAAGGCAGGGGGAAGGAGACAAAGGTTATATTCATAGTGGATTCTTTGCTTGCAGAAGCAAAGAAAACAGGGGAATTGGTTATAACAAAGAATGAACTTGAAAAACTCGGCAAGAACAAAAAGAAGCTTAAAAAATATGCAGAAGGGTATGACTGGTGGTTCTGCGAAGCCCCGCTAATGCCTCTGGTGGGTAAAACACTGGGTGTGGTTTTGGGTCCGAGAGGGAGGATGCCGAAGCCTATTCCACCAAAGGGGAATGTTCAGCCATTCGTAGAAATGTCGAAGAGGCTGGTCATGATAAGACTCAGGGACTCTCCTGTCATACATGTTCCCGTGGGGACGGAGAATATGAAAGAGGAGCAAATAATGAGAAATACGCTGGCTGTCATGAACTTTGTCAGGGACAAGCTTCCAAAGGGAAAAAACAACATGAAGGTGGCATGTATAAAACTGACCATGGGGCCGCCTGTGAAGTTGAAGGTGTAAGGATGGTTTCGGAAAAGAAAAAGGAAGGCGTGAAGGAGCTTGAAGCGGAGATGAAAAAATATCCAGTCATAGGTCTGCTCGACATGTTCAAGCTTCCTTCCAGGCAGCTTCAGGAAATGAGGGACAAGCTCAAGGGAAAGGCAAAGATTAAAATGGTCAGGAAGAGCATGATGAAGCGGGCTATGGAAAACGTTGAAAAAAAGGGGGTAAAGGAATTGGAAATGAAGATACAGAACCAGCCTGCACTTTTATTCAGCAACGCTGATCCGTTCGAGCTGGCCAGAGTTATAAAATCTTCAAAGTCGTTCGGTGCTGCAAAAGAGGGGGATGTGGCTCCGAAAGATATAGTGGTGAAGGCTGGTAAAACGAGCCTGAGGGCGGGACCCGTTATAGGTGAATTGCAGAGGATCAAGATACAGGCTGGTGTTGAGGGGGAGAATATTGTCATAAAAAAAGATGCTGTCGTCGCGAAAAGTGGTGAAATCATAGAGAAAAACGTAGCTGATGTCCTGATGAAACTTGGTGTGGAGCCCATAGAGATCTCTCTCAATCTGCTCGCGGTATGGGATCAGGGTATTGTTTACCCCAAGGACATCCTGTTTGTTCCTTTGGAGGAGTATGAAAGGGACGTACGTATCGCATATCACAATGCATTCGGCCTTTCGCTTAGCATAGGCTTTCTCACGAAAGACACGCTACCTCTCCTGATTTCAAGGGCATGGAAGGAAGCTATGTCTTTGGCTGGAGAGGCCGGACTGGTAACCAAGGAAACGGTTGGTGGTTTGCTGGCAAAGGCACAATCGCAAATGCTCGCGCTTAAAGAGAAAATACCGGAAAACGCCGAAGCGAGTAAAGAGAAGGATGAAAGAAAGGAAGATGATGAAAAGATTCTAAAGGCGAATGAAAAACCAGAGAAAAAAGAGGTAGAGATGAGACATGCTGATAAAAAATCAGATGGAAAAAAGGAGGGATGAAGATGGAAATGGTATATGCAGCTCTGCTCCTTCACTCCTTGGGTAAAAAGGTGGATGAAGCCGGAGTTAAAAAGGTGCTCGAAGCTGCGGGAGCTAAAGCAGACACGGCACAGGTAAAGGCCTTGGTATCAAGTCTTAAAGAAGTTAACATAGAGGAAGCTATAAAGGGTGCTTCTATGATCCAGGCGGCTGCTCCAGTGGCAACAGAGAAAAAGGAAGAGGAGAAGAAAGAGGATAAAGAGGATAAAAAGACTGAAGAGAAGGCGGAAGAAGCGGCAGCGGGTCTTGGTGCGCTTTTCGGATAAGCTCGTTTTTATTTTAATTTAGGAGCGGCCAAGATCTCTCTGATTCTCAAATTTAAGTATAGCCCTTGAATATAATAAATTATGAAATCCGATAAGAAGATCAAAAAGGAATTTCTTCCTAAGTTCTGGGGCAATCCTGAAAAATACTATGCAACATCCGTCCTTCGGGATGAAGGATTCGTGAGGAATACCTGCGTTAAATGTAAGAAACCGTTCTGGAATACTGATCCCGAGAGGAAGGTTTGCGGCGACCCCCTATGCAGCGGGGAGGGTTTCGGTTTCATAGGAAATTCACCGGCAAGGGAAAAAATGAGTTATACCGATGTCTGGCTGGATTTCGCGAAGATGTTCAGAAGGTTTGGATACATGCCAATAAAAAGATATCCTGTTCTAGCCCGCTGGAATCCCACGATGGAGTACACGAATGCCTCGATTTCCGCGTTCCAACCTTACGTGATCTCGGGTGAGGTGGAACCACCGGCCAATCCTTTGGTCATCCCCCAGTTTTGCCTGAGATTCAATGACATAGATAACGTAGGCGTTACTCAGTCGCATAACACGGGTTTTGTCATGATAGGTCAGCATTCTTTCGTGCCCCCTGAAAAATGGGATCAGGATAAGGTTTTTCATGATATACATGTCTGGCTTAGAAAGGGCATTGGGTTGAAAAATTCTGATATAACATATCATGAGGATGCATGGGCCGGGGGAGGGAACTTGGGATCGTGTATGGAGTTCTTTTCCAGGGGATGTGAACTCGGGAATCAGGTCTACATGTTATATGAACAAACGCCTTCCGGCGTGAAGGAATTGGGTATAAAGGTTCTGGATATGGGTATGGGGCAGGAAAGAAACGCATGGTTCACGCAGGGGTGTGAAACAATATATGACGCGACTTTCCCTGGCGTTGTCAGGAAGC
>Ga0180437_10003702_pt1 | contig 22444 bp, 21 predicted proteins | sample SS_ome_4_FD_132410 | JGI IMG/M metagenome (GOLD analysis project Ga0180437, IMG submission 132410) | Hypersaline lake sediment archaeal communities from the Salton Sea, California, USA - SS_3_D_1 metaG | ecosystem: Environmental > Aquatic > Non-marine Saline and Alkaline > Hypersaline >...
CTACCACCGAGCCCCATTGACCAGCCGATGGCCGTATGTCCTGCACGAATACCCGTATGCACAATTGAGCCACGAGCACCGAACCTACCAGCGCAATCGCGGCATTTAAGTACTTATTTCCCTTGGAGTTACCTCCTGATGCCCCCACTGTAATCTTCACGCCTGAGCGTATCTTGTCTCCCACGAGGACGCCCGCAGCGCCTACGCCGACGATCGCCAGCCAAAAAACCGGCTCCCACCGCAGGCCCGATACAATCGCCAGTCGCGAGTCCAAATCAGGATTTAATGTCAGTAAATCCGCCATACTAGCCGAGCGGAGCCCCCAGACAGCCAGGCCCGCCGGTGCCGCCAGAATCCCGATTTCACGCCCGTAAGGCCACGAGACGAAATACCCGATCAGGCCCGCCAAGAACGCCAGAGCACCCAGCGCCAGCGCATCGGCAATATCAATTGTACCCAGGTAAACGGCTCCCGACGGCCCAGCAGGTGCTGCGAGCGGCCAGCCCAGCACACCTATCAGGACCGCACCGGTGCACCCGGCGGCCAGGATCCTCAATCGCATCGTCCATGTCAGTTCCACAATGTGACTCCCTGATACAAGGCGAATAGAATAACACCACCTGTGCGAGTTGGCAATAGTCAATTTTCAATTACGGGAATCCTCATTGGCCGCTCACCTTGTTCAAATTCGGCTTGACAAACCGGTTGAGTCCCGCTATCTTAAGTGGCTTTAGCATTCTGTCGGTATTTATTACTGTCGTATTTTGAGTTTAAACGGAGCCATAGAGAGAAAATGTTACCTACAAAGAAAACAAGCAGAAGCAGAACACGAACACGGAGAAGCCATCATCGCCTGCGACCCGTCAACTATTCCGTGTGCCCGAAATGTGATAACGCCAAGCTTCCGCACGCCGCCTGCTCAAACTGCGGCTATGTCAACCCCGCCATTACCTTGAAGCTCGGAAAAGAACAAGAGTAGCTTACCATGCGAATCGCGATCGACGCCATGGGCGGCGACAACGCCCCCGAACAAATCATCACGGGTGCACTTGAGTCCATCGAGTGGCTCGCCGAGAACGACGAGTTAATCCTCGTCGGCCCGCGTCACGTCATAGAGCCGCTGCTGCCGCCTCAAACTTCGCGCGAGGGGGCTATAAGCCTCGTTGACGCGCCGGAAGTGATAGCCATGGACGAGCCGCCCATCGAGAGTCTGCGCAAGAAGGTCAAGAGTTCCATCTCCGTTCTGGCCAAGCTGGCCAAGAGAGACCACGCCGACGCGGTCATCAGCGCCGGCAATACCGGCGCGTGCGTCGCGGCCTTCCAGATGAGGATGAGGAACCTGCCGGGGATTAACCGACCCGGAATCGCTGTTGTCTTTCCCACTTTCGAAGGCCCCGTCACAATCTGTGACGTCGGCGCCAATATCGCGTGCAAGCCCATCAACCTTTACCAGTATGCCGTCATGGCGGGCTTGTACTCGAAGCATCTGCTTGGCATCGAGAACCCAAGAATCGGCCTGATGAGCATAGGCCAGGAAGATGCCAAGGGTAATGAGGTCGTCAAGAAAGCCAGAGAGTTCCTCCGGGCCGATCCGAACATGAATTTTGTCGGAAACATCGAGGGAAGAGACATATTCAGGGGCGTTTGCGATGTGGCCATTTGCGACGGATTCGTAGGCAATGTTATCCTTAAGCTCACCGAGGGTCTCGTGGACGGCCTGTTCAAGGCGATAAAACACGAGCTGCAGGCGGAAAAAATCCGGCTGGCAATGAAGTTCAAACCGGTAATGACCCGCATATACAAGAAGTACGACTACAACGAATACGGCGGCGCACTGCTGCTCGGAATTAACGGCACGGCGGTGATATGCCACGGCTCCAGCCAAAGCCGAACCATCAAGAATGCCATCATTGCTTCAAAGAAGTACCACACGGCAAAAATAAACGACAAGATCATGCAGTATCTGTCCGGCTCTCCATTCGCCGAAAAATCACAAAATGACAAGCCCCATATTCTTCAGTTAAGGACGGCTGATGAACGAACCGACTAAGGAACCCTTCCCACCTTATCGCGCAGTTGTTACAGGACACGGGTCTTTTGTGCCAGAAAGGACCCTCACGAACCAGGACCTCGCCGAAATGGTCGACACCTCCGACGAATGGATCACCACCCGCACCGGCATCAAGGTGCGACACATCACCGACGACGGCCAGACGACAGCGTACCTTGCAACCGAGGCCGCCAAAAGGGCTCTCAGTGTTGCGGGCCTCGACCCTTCCGACCTCGATATTATCATAGTGGCGACCATCACACCGGAGATGGTCTTTCCTTCCACGGCCTGCTTCGTCCAGAGCGCCCTGCAGGCAAAGAAGGCCTGGGTATTCGACCTGGGCGCCGCGTGCAGCGGCTTCATATATGGAATCGCGATCGCTCACCAGTTTATCCAGAGCGGACGCTATAAGAACGCACTGGTCATCGGCGCCGAAACCCTCACGAAAATCACCAACTGGAAGGACCGAACCAGTTGCATCCTCTTTGGCGACGGCTCAGGCGCGGTCGTGCTCGAACGAACGGCGGATGGACGCCGAGGAATACTGTACAGCACTATGTCCGCCGACGGCGACTCCTGGGAGGCCTTAAACTGTCAGGCCTATGGCTCGCGCCATCCGGCCGACAAGAAGCTCGACAAACCCGACAAAATCTACATGGAGATCCACGGCCGACAGGTCTACCAGCAGGCCGTCCGCCGGATTGTCGAATCCGTCACCGAATGCCTCGAAGCATGCAGCCTCACCCTTGATGACGTGGCAATGGTCATCTCACATCAGATGAACGCAAGGATCATCGAATCAGCCGCCAAACGGCTCAATCTGCCCGACGGCAAAATGTTTTTGAACATCGCCGAGTACGGAAACACCTCTGCCGCGTCTGTACCTATTGCCTTTGACGACTGTGTCAGAGCGGGAAAGATAAAGCGCGGCGACATCATCATCTTTGTCGCCTTCGGAGCAGGCTTGACCTGGGGAGCAAACGTAATCGAGTTTTGAACGCGAACCGCTGTTAGAAGACAGAACCTTATATGAAGACAGCCTTCATATTTCCCGGACAGGGCGCCCAGCACGTCGGAATGGGCAAGGAAATCGCCGATGCCTTTGCGCCTGCCGCCGAAATCTTGGAGCAGGCCAACGAAATCCTCGGTTTCGATTTGCGACGCATCTGCTTCGAGGGGCCGGCCCAGCAGCTAGACGCCACGACCATCTCGCAGCCGGCCATCTTCGTGACCTCCGCGGCCATTTTGAATCTGCTCAGGACAGATGGTGCCGGCGACAGCCTTATTTGCGACGTGACAGCAGGGCTTAGCCTGGGCGAGTATACGGCTCTTTATGCCGCCGGCGTGATTGAGTTCGAGCAGGCACTGCTGCTGGTCAGGAAGCGAGGCCAGGCCATGCAGGAGGCCGCCGACGAACAGGCCGGCGCAATGGTCAGCATTATTGGTCTTGATGAAGAAAAGGCAAATCAACTCTGCGCCGAAGCCGCCCAGGGCGAACTGCTCAAGGCCGTCAATTTCAACTGCCCCGGCCAAATCGTCATAAGCGGCACGAAAACCGCCTGCCGGCGCGCAGAGCAATTGGCGCCAAAGTATGAAGCTATAAAGGCCTTGCCGCTCGAGGTCGCAGGTGCATTTCATACCGATATGATGGCCCCCGCCGCTGCCTGCCTCGAACGCGCCCTGGCGGATGCCGCCATCCGGGACCCCGCAGATATAAAGGTAATTGCAAACATAAATGCCGAGTACTACAAGACCGCCGACGAAATTCGACAGGGGCTTACCAAACAGCTCACCTGCCCGATTCTCTGGCAAAGATGTATGGAAAAGCTTATCGCCGATGGGGTCGAGCTGTTTTACGAAATAGGTCCGTCAAGGGTTTTGACCGGCCTTATGAAAAGAATCAACAGAAAAGCCAGAGTGGTCAACGCAAGCAGCGTGGACGCGTTAAACGAGCTCCTGCGCTCCTGAAGACCACCTTTTCGTTTGGAGATGATGATATGTCAGACAAAAGACTTGCCATTGTAACCGGTGCCGCCAGAGGAATAGGCCGCGCGATCGTACTTGAGCTGCTTAAGCAGGGCCGAATTGTCGCCGGCCTGGATATTAATGCCGACCAGCTCAACGAGCTTCAAGCCCAGGCAGGCCCAGATTGTATCACCCGCTGCGTTGACATCACCGATACTCGGAAGTTCACCGAAGTGCTCGAAGAGCTGGCTGCCGAGTATAACGGCATCGGAATTCTCGTCAACAACGCCGGAATCACGCGCGACAGGCTAATTCTGCAGATGACCGACGAGGATTTTGACAAGGTCATACAGGTCAACCTGCGGGCGGCCTTCGTAGCGACCCGCATCGCCGCAAGATCGATGGTTCGCAACAAGTTCGGTCGAATTATTTCGCTCAGTTCGGTCGCGGGCGTCATGGGCAACGCCGGACAGGCCAATTATGCGGCCAGCAAGGCGGGTCTGATAGGCCTGACCAAATCCGTCGCCAGGGAGCTTGCCCGAAAGAACGTGACGGCAAATTGCATTGCTCCTGGCTTCATAATTACCGAAATGACCGATAAACTGCCCGAACCGGTCAAAGAAGGCGCCAAACAGATGATTCCGCTCAGAAGATTCGGAACCGTCGAGGATGTGGCGACGACCGCCGCATTCTTCGCCGGCGACGAGGCAGGCTATATTACCGGTCAGGTCCTCTGTGTGGACGGCGGCATGGCAATGTAGGACGGGCATCGGCGAAATCCCACCGGCCTTCGGGGGATGGATGCGGATAGCAAAAAAATAAAAAATTATTTGTGAACGCCGGCTCCAACAGGTATATTACCTGCCCAATGTGAAGCCGATTCTGACTATAGGTTAGTAACAAGGAAAAATTGGCGCCGGCTTACAAAACTAATTTCTATTTTTGTGAAGGAGGAATAGCAAGTGAGCGCGGATGAGGTGAATGTCCAGGAAATTGAAAACAAGGTCATCGAAATTATTAGTGAACAGATGGGCGTCGACAAGTCCGAAATAACGCGAGAAACCTCTTTCATCAACGACCTTAACGCCGACTCTCTGGATACGGTTGAGCTGGTCATGGAATTCGAGGACGAATTCGATATGAGCATACCCGACGAAGAGGCCGAGAAAATCCAGACGGTCGGCGCCGCCGTGGACTATATTGTTAACGCCTTGCACGCCAAAGACCAAGAGTAACAAACCAACCTTTAATTATGAGCAAACGGCGAGTTGTTATTACGGGCCTCGGCTGTGTCACCGCCCTGGCTGAATGCGCTGACGGACTCTTTGCCGCCCTTTGCGAGGGCAGAAGCGGGGTCTCGCAGATTGAAAACTTTGACGCGTCCGTCTACCCCGTGACCATTGGCGGCGAAATAAAGAAGTTCGATCCGACCAAATACATCGAGCACCGCGAAAGCAAGAGGATGGACCGTTTCACCCAGTTCGCGGTCTCCGCCGCCGTTCAGGCGGTCGATGACAGCGGGCTCGACCTGGCCGATTGCGATCCCTACCGCGTAGGCGTCATCGTCGGAACCGGCATCGGAGGCATCAAGGAAATCGAAGAGCAGCACATAAGGCTCTTGAACAAGGGACCGCGCCAGGTCTCGCCCTTCACAGTCCCCAAACTTATGGGTAATGCCGCCGCCGGCAACATCGCCATCCGCTACGGCCTGAAAGGTCCCAACATCTGCGTCGTCAGCGCCTGCGCATCGGCAAGCCACGCCATCGGAGAGGCATATACCAACATCATCGGCGGGCGAAGTGACATCATGATTACCGGAGGCTCCGAAGCCGCAGTCACTCCCATCGGACTGGCGTCCTTCTGTGCGGCAAGGTCGCTGAGCACAAGAAACGACAATCCGCGTGGCGCTTCGAGACCATTCGACAGGGATCGCGACGGATTCGTACTCAGCGAAGGGGCCGGCATCATTGTCCTCGAAGATTACGAACAGGCCAAGAAACGCGGCGCAGTTATATACGCCGAACTGCTCGGATACGCCGCCACCGACGACGGCCATCACATCACCGCACCCCTTCCGGACGGCCAGGGCGCAGCCACGACAATGAAGCTGGCGCTGGACGACGCCGGCATCCGGCCTGAAAACGTCGATTATATCAACGCACACGGCACGGGAACCGAGCTCAACGACATTGCCGAGAGCACAGCCATCAAAACCGTCTTCGGCGACCACGCATATAAGCTGCTCGTCAGCTCCACCAAAAGCTCACTCGGCCATCAGCTCGGCGCCAGCGGCGCCGTCGAGCTAATCGTCTGCGTCAAGGCCGTCAACGAATCACTGGTGCCGCCCACCATCAACCTTGAGAATCCCGACGACAAGTGCGACCCCAACATCGATTACGTCCCCTTGAGTCCTCGCAGCGCAAGAGTTGACATTGCCATCAGCAATTCCTTCGGGTTCGGCGGCCACAACGCCTGCATAGTTGTAGCAAAAGTGTAGGCTTCATACTCAGCGTTGCTCCAAAGTGCACATTGACCGACCGCACAGCATCTAATAGACTGACTACTGTAAATCCAAAAGAATCACAGTCATTTGCTTAGGAAGGAATAGCCATGGACTCCCAGAGAAGAATGTCGCGAAGAAGTTTCATGAAACAATCCGTTAAATCGGCCGTGGGACTGCCGGTGGGACTTAGTCTGTGGGGAACCACGCAAAGCTGGGCCGGCGCCAATGACAGGGTCCGCGTGGCAATCGTGGGCATCCGGGGACATGGCTACCAGAGCCATATCAAGAGCTACCCGTCTTTGGCGAACGTGCAGGTGGCGGCCATATGTGATATCGATGAAAACCTTTTTCCAGAACGCATCAAGTGGTTCGAAGAAAATGACAAACCCCTGCCAAAAACGTATGTTGACATACGAAAGCTGCTCGAAGCCAAGGACATTGACGCAATCAGCGTTGCCACCCCCAACCATTGGCATTCGCTGGCAGGCGTCTGGGCCTGCCAGGCCGGTAAACACGCACATATCGAAAAACCGCTTACTCACAATATCTTCGAAGGTCAAAAGCTCATTGAGGCCGGCCGCAAGTATAAGCGTATCGTACATCACGGGACCGAGAGCCGAAGCTCCCAGGCCTATCAGCAGGCGGTCGCCTTGCTGCGTAACGGGGGCTTAGGTGAAGTCTATATGGCCAAGGGCATCTGTTATAAGTGGCGAAAAACCATCGAACGCACGCCCGACCAGCCCGTTCCGCCGGGTGTGCATTATGACCTCTGGCTCGGGCCGGCCCCCAAACGACCGTTCTCCAAGAATCGCTTTCACTACAACTGGCACTGGCACTGGGACTATGGCAACGGGGACATCGGCAACCAGGGCGCCCACGAGATGGACAAGGCACGCTGGGGCCTCGGCGTGGCGCTGCCGACCAAAGTGACATCCATCGGCGGACATTTCATGTTCGATGACGACCAGGAAACCGCCAATACTCAGATCGCCCTGTTCGAGTTTCCCGGCCCCGACGGCCGGGGAGATAAGAAGAAAATCCTGCAGTTCGAGGTTCGACACTGGATAACCAATTATGAGGGTAGCTGTGGAGAGCCGCCCCAAAACAATATCGGCAATATCTTCTACGGCTCCGAAGGGTACATGGTCATGCGCGGGGGCCAGTGGAAAACGTATATGGGCAGAAAGCGCGAGCCCGGACGCTCCGGCAAAGAGGAAGAAAACCCAAATATGCTGCACTACCAGAACTTCATCGATGCGATTCGGGCGAATGACCCGGCCATAATAAGAGGCAACGCAGAAGAAGGTCATTACAGTTGCGCGCTGATCCATCTGGCTAACACCTCTTATCGGCTGGGGCGCACATTGAATTTCGACCCCGAAACCCAGGAATGCATGGCAGATGAACAAGCCAACAAGATGCTCACTCGCGATTACCGCAGCCCCTTCGTCGTGCCGGAGAAAGTCTGAGGCAGCCCATGCCGAAATTGGCGCTGTACCCCTGCCCAGATGCTCGTTATACGGTTTATAGAAAGTAATTGCGCCTCTGGCAGATAGCCATCGTTCATGGCCATCCCGAAGCCCTTGGGGCTTGAGGCTGCCACCCAAGCAGTGCACCCTGAAGCACCTGAACTGTTTCTTACTCGTATTAGATGCTTATTATCCTTGCGGAGACAGCAAACCAATCCCGAGCCAACGGCTGTTCCCAATCTCGCCTGCCATTTGCCATTGTTTCTTCGATGCCCCGCTTGAGCATGCCAATTGTAATTTGTTCTTGTTGTGCGACGAGATTTGAGATACTCTTGCCGACTGAAAAAGCTATAAGTATGGCGGCCTGCCGCCGTACTGACTTACAAACGTAAAGAGGCCTTGGTTTTGAAATGAATACAGTATGGGCCCTTATCCTTTTGTTGGCCGGTCTGGCAATACTCTGCAAGTGCGCCGATTATCTCGTGGGCGGCGCCGTGGGCCTGGCAAGACGTCTGGGCATAAGTCCGCTGGTGATTGGTCTTACCATTGTCGCTATGGGTACGTCAGCGCCCGAAGTCGCCGCCAGCATCGCCTCGGTCTTTCAGCCTGCAGGGGGCGACATAGCACTCGGCAACGTGTACGGCTCAAACATCGCCAATCTCGCCCTCGTGGGAGGTCTGGCCGCGCTCATCAGCCCACTGATCGTGAAACCGAGTCTGCTCCGCCGAGAAATTCCTGTGATGTTAGCCGTCGCCTTTCTGCTCTGGCCCGTCCTGCATAATCTGGACCTGGCCCGTGTCGAGGCCCTTCTTCTGCTGCTGGTTTTCACAGGCCTGCTTCTGCTGCTGGTGTACTCAGCACGAAAGAAAGGCCTCGCCCCCGCCCGCGCCGAGCAGATACAACACGAGGTCGCCAAAATCGAGAAGCCCCGCTCACTCGCTATCGATAGTCTTCTTATCGCTATCGGATTGATAGGCCTGGCTGCCGGCGCAAAAATGAGCGTCGCCGGCGCGGTCTTTATCGGCCGGAGAATCGGCCTGAGCGAAGCCGTCATAGGCCTGACCATTATCGCCGTCGGAACCTCCCTGCCCGAGCTGTCAACCTCCATTATGGCCGTCATCAGAAAACAGCACGACATCTCCATCGGAAATCTTGTTGGCTCAAACATCTTCAATACACTGCTTGTTACAGGCGCCGCCGGCACTATCCACCCCTTCGAAATAAGCCACAGGCTCGTGGGCACCGATTATTGGATTATGATTGTCGTGAGCCTCGCCTTTGCCGCAATCCCCATATTCGCCCGCGGACGCATCAGCCGACTCAGCGGCGCGGTGCTGCTCGGCGCCTACATCGCCTATATTACATACCTGTTCACCGCCGGCGCTTGACCAGCTTAGCCTCCGGAAGTTCCTCGTTTAACCCGCGAGCCTGTCTTGCGGGGCACAGAGCCTCGCACCTGAGCGAGCGGCAAGAACGGCAGCCTCATTGGGAGCAGGCCCCATTCTTGCTCTCACAAGACAGCAAAGGGACGACGCGGCAATTTCCCAAATCCCCCATTGACTTTTCCCACGAACTAAGGTAGAGATTCGTGAAACAGAACGGCGGCGTACTACCACATCCTTTCGGAGATGCGACATGAGAATGACAGCCGGTAGACAACTGCTCCTTGTCGTCCTCGTTGCTGGTCTGCTGCTGTCCGTTCGCTATTGCGCCCGTCAAATGCTGCCTCTGACCCAATTCCGACACCCGTACACCCCTGGTGTAGAAGCCCCCTCCCAAGGGAGTATTCTCGAGGGGATGCAAGAATATCGCTACTTCTCCAGTGACGGCGGCCCGTTTGTCCTGATGTCTTCCGAATTGAGGCGAGAATGGAAGGGGGTGGGAGTGCGAAGCCTGTTTAATCCGTTGGACAGGAAAACAGATTATGGAAAGGCTTGTGCTGTTACCAGTGACTTTGGGGTGGTTAACGTCCGCAATGGGCAGTGTCTGGTTGTTAACGCCGACCTCATCGCGCTCGACGCCAATACTCCTGACGACTATCTGTGCATATACCTGCTCAAGAGCTTGAAAAATACCAACTTGGACGCCATGATCGATCAATGTATCAAACAGTGCGAAAACTCATCGTTCGCAAACAGCGCCAGCACAATTGAATTCAGTACCGACCGGCTTACATTCATGTGGGCCGGCGACGTGTACGGGGACTGTGTCTACTCGTTCACTGACTTGAACTTGCCAAGCGGCGGATATGAAATATCAACCGCCGACTGGCACGACCCCAACGCCGGACATGTGCTGATTGTAAGATTAACGCGTTACTCGCCTCCATAGCCCCGACAGCCACCGAATTGACTTTTCCCGCCGATCGCGGTGGAGTCGTTAAAAATTCTTGTAGGCGGACAAAAACTCGCAGGGTGTGCTCGGCACACCATCATCTGCTGTTCAAAATGCCATTGATTCTGCGAACACGTCGGCGAATTCTTTTTCGTGGGCGATTTCCACATATTGTATTCTGCGGGCTAACTCGCCGGCCTTTGCCCTGCAGCGGCTGCTGACAAGGGCCATCTGGGCTCCGCTGCACGCGGCGTTGCCGACGAAACGAATGCGCTCAGGCTGCACTTCGGGCAACAATCCAATCCGCAGCGCGCTTTCACGCCGAATATAGTTACCAAACGCACCTGCCAAGAGAAGCCGTTCAATATCCGAATCCCCGATATCCACCTTTTTCAGTAACAGCCTGATTCCCGCCCGTATCGCCCCCTTGGCAAGCTGAACCTGCCGAATATCCGCCTGCGTCAAAGACACTTCCTGTCCACCCGCTTGCTGTCGGCGGGTTAATAGAAACGCCGGCTGCCCATCTTGCTCAATAATCCTCGAAAAAATGGCGGACGGCAGTTGTCCTTCGAGCCTTCCACGCTCGACAAACCTGCCGCTGGCATCAACAATCCCCAAATCCAGCATCACCGCCACGGCGTCAATCAGCCCCGAGCCGCATATTGAACGCGCCGCGCCGCCCCCGATCACGTCCAAATCTATGTCGCCATCATTTTCAACGACGCCCTGTATCGCCCTCTCGATCGCCCTGCTGCCGCAGCCAATCCGGGCACCTTCGAATGCCGGCCCAGCCGCACAGCTCGCCGCATACAGCCTGCCGCCCGCCGCCAACACCAGCTCCCCGTTTGTGCCGATATCCACCGCCAAGGTCACGCCCTTTGCCGAATCGATTTCGGTCGCCAGCGCCACTGCCGTAGTATCAGAGCCCACGAACCCGGCTATGTTCTCAACCGTGTGAACATTGCCCGATGCATTTATCCGCAGCCCCAACTCACGTGGTGAGCAGTCGTGCGCATCGAGCGAATGTGCCCTGTACGGGGCCTGGCCCAACTGTAGAATGGGCAGTCTGAGCAGGATATGGTTCATCGTAGTGTTACCCACGATGCAGACTTCATAAATCCCGTCGGCATCGACGCCAGCGCATTCGCACAGGCGCAGAATCAGCCCGTTTATACAATCGATTATTACCTTGTGAAGTTCGGCCAGCTTCTCTTGGTTCTGAGCATAGCTAATCCGGCTGACAACATCGTCCCCGAATCGGGCCTGTGGATTTCCGGCCGATACCGTGCCCAAGAGCCTGCCGCCAACCATCTCTATTAACTTGGCCACCACCGTGCTCGTGCCGATATCCACGGCCAGACCGAATATGTCGGCTCCGGACCCGGCTTTTATGTATTTGTGGAAAATATCAGGCTGGACTTTGGTCGGTGGCGCAATGCCTTCGGCCAGGATTTTCTGCTCGAACAGCCTGGAGCCGGGCGGAACCGTTACGATTAGGTCGCTTTCGACGCGGTACTGGCAGGCCAGGACCTCACGCCCCTCCGGCCCGACCTTAAGGACGCACTTGCCGCAGGTGCCTTTGCCGCCGCAAACGGAATCAAGGATTATGCCGGCCCGGCCCGCCGCCTCAAGCAGGCTCGCCCCCGCGTGAATGGAAACCTGCACCTTATCAGGCTCAAAAATTACGCTAAAGTGTCTCATTTATGGCACTGCATATTGAGCACTCTGTCTGACTTATGCGGTATACAATACGCACGACACATATCGAGCTATCCGCTCTTTTTGTGACGCACTTTCCAGCGGGCCCGTCTCTTTTTGCTCCCTACTTTCCGTCGACGTCTGGGCTTGGCCATCTACTTCTCCGAAAGACAACCTTAAATTCTCTGCGAAAAACGCTTCTAAACCGTTTACTTTCGTGGTATTATAAGCAATCACAGCGAAAATGCAATTTTTTGATAATTTCGATTTGCGGTGCAAGATGATCCAGTGCAAAGACTGCGAGTTTTACCAAACCGGTGCGGACGGCCGCAGGATTTTCAAGTGCGACCCCTTCAGCAACATCAAAGAGCCCGAGTGCCTCGCAAAGTGGCAGCTCCTTCGCCTTGATATGCTCGTGGCCAGCTACCAGAGCATGCTCCAGTGGTACAAGGAGCTGTCGCCCCTCCAGGACAAGATACTCAAATATATGAAACGTGAAATCGAGGATATGGAAGATTCCGAAAGTTGGAAGCTGCCGGACGAGCAGGACCACGAGGACCAGCAAGACCTCGGCCAGGACCTGCCGCCGGGCATCTGAACAGATAGCAGGCGACCCCGACTGAGGGTCCTGCGCACGTCGCGTTTTCCGGAATTATGCAATAAGACCTCGACCAGGCCCGTCTTTACTCTGGTAAATAACGGTTCGCAATGGGCAAAAACGACGATTTCAGCCGGATACTGAGGGGTTGTCAGGCGGGCGACCCCCGTAGCTTTGAAAACTTAATCGATGAGTATGCAAGCCGGTGCTACGGCTATTTCTACCGGCTCACCGGGGACCGCGATGCATCCGACGAGCTGCTCAGCGAGCTCTTTGTAAAGCTGGTGCTCAAGATAAAGCAATACCGTGGGGGGGCCTTCGAAACCTGGCTGTTTAAGGTAGCTTCCAACGTATTCCACGACTGGCTGCGGGAAAAACACCGTCAGACAAAGCTGCTCAAGGCCCAAAAATCTCGGTTCCCTTCAGAGGCGGCCGAGAACGAACAGCCTGACATCTATGAAATAGACAAGTTACAGGCCCAGCTCGACAAACTCGATATTGATACGAGAGAAGTCATCATGTTGAGGTTTTATTCACAAATGAGCTTCAAGGAAATAGCCGCGACCAGGGGCGAGCCCATAGGAACCTCGCTGGCAAAGGTCCACCGCGGGCTAAAGAAGCTCCGTGAGTTGATGGAGCAATGATGCGATGAATACCGAGAATAATGAAGATCTGAAGGCCCTGTTTGAGACATTTGTCGGCCCTCAACACGCCGAGGATGCGGTTGACGATATTCGCCGGGGCGACCAGGTGCTTAATGAGTACCCTGCGCCCGGGCCCGGCCCGGAAGTTTTGGCGCAGATAAAGGCTCAGGTTCGCAGCACTCTCGAAAAAAGAAGCAAAAGGACCTTCGGGCCGTTGTCTCGCAAGATTGCCGCCGCAGCCGCCGTACTTATCATTGGGGTTGTTGTTTCCCTGCGCTTTTTCGAGAGAAAACCCGCCCCGGTGCCGCCGGCCACCATCCCCTGGGACGTCGAGAACCTCCGCGCGCAGGATGCGGACCTGGCCCAGTTTTCGGCCGAAATCGAGCAGATTGAATCCGACCTGCTCGCACTACAACTCGGCGAAAACGGCTCCAACGGCCACGCGGACCTCACCGAGCTTGAGATAGAACTAATGGAAATCAGTGGTGATTTTTGGAAAGGGTAATGCAATGAAGAAGAACTGCGTCAGTGCCTTGGTCTGGGCGATAGCAGCCGCCGCGCTGCTCGCGCTGCCCGCGCACTGCCCGGCTCAGGACTCCTCGGACGAGCGGGATTCATTCTGGGCCGAACCGGAGGAAGCCTCCAGATGGGGCGAGCCGACCGACCAGATGATTAACCGGCTTATGAACCGGCTGCGCCAGGACGACCCCGAAAAGGCCGAACAGCTCGAACAACTCCGCCAACAGGACCCCGAAAAGTTCAAAATCGAGATAAGAGAGGTTATGCGCCAGCGCTTCAGAGCCAGACACAGAGAAGGCATTGAACCCAACGAACCCGGCCAGCGCCCCCGTCTTCGAAGCCGAAGGTCGGCGGAGGACGACCGTCCCAGGAAGGCCAGCAGAGGCGCTCGACGCCCACCAAGGCCCATTCAGGAACGCCATCGCGAGTTTCTCGATTGGCTTGAGAATAATTACCCTGACGTGGCGAAGTCGCTTGCAGAACGCAGAGAGACAGACCCGGAAAATTATGAACGCAGATTCGGATTGCTGCTGAGAAAATACCACCGACTTTTCGAGTCCGTAAGGGACAACCCAAAAATGGCGGACCTGCTTAAAGAGGATTTCGAACTCAAACAGCAACGCGATGAGATCCTCCGCAAACTCCGGCGAGCCAGAGATGACGCCGCCAGAAAAGACCTCACCGAACAACTGCGGCAGGTGGTTAACAAAAGGTTCGACGTGATTGTCAAGCGAAGGCAGATGGAATACGAACAGCTCCTCGAAAAACTCGAAAAGCTCAGGCAGCAGGTCCAGAAAAGCGAATCCGAGGTTGCCAGGTGGAAGGAGCCCGATTTCAAGCAACAGAGCGTCAGCACACGCGTAGAGGAACTCATAAGCGCGAAAAAAGAGTTCAAATGGGACTGAGAAACCTTTTTCAGAAGCGGCGCAGATGACGGCTCGATGAGTGAAGCATTGCGGAGCATCCGCAATGCTTCACTCTCTTGACCGAGAACAGAACCTCGACGAGGCCTTCATTGAGCTTCACCCGCGCTAAGAAGCTCACAGGTCATTGCCTCGGCACATTTCTGTTGGACAAACAGTCCCGCCGGTCAATATTCAAAGCCGCCCTTCATCTTTCTGCCGATAGGCAGAACCGGAGACCCTAAAAGACGATCCTCACAATACCGGCCGCACACACTATGTCGGGCTTTCACCATTGCTTTGGCTATCCACAACATACCTGCTCGAGCCGTCCCCATTCCGAACATCTTCCACGGGACTGGCCGCCTCGAAAAGAAACTCGTTGGTGAACTCAAAATCCTCGCCATACACGGCAAGCCATTGTCCCCACGCACGCCGACAGCCGTCCGCATCACGCCGGTAATACGCCGGCGGACTTGGCCGAACTATCGACCTTTGCAAAAGTGGGTTCACCCATTCAAACCAGTCCTCAACCTCATCAACACACTCAACTGCATAGCGCAAATACTCGGCGTCCCCAACCATCAGCTTCTTAAGTATCAGGTATTTGTCAAGCAGGCTCCTGTCAAATCTATCAACGTCACCAATCGCAGCTATGTCCGTTACAGAGCCCTTCAAAACATCGAAGGTACCGAAACGCGTGGTAAGCACCAGTTTCTTGAGCTTCCCCGCACCACCGCTCGCCTTGCCCTGCCCCGTATCCGTTTCCCGCAGCGCGTGCCTCACACCCATTGCGTCACAATACCACGGACCGCGCCACCGCTTCGTACCAACTGCCAACTCCGGCATACCATACACGACAACATGGTCCACAGGCAGGTACCGCGGATTCAACACGCCGTAAGAAGTCCTGACCGGTATGCTAGTTATCCACCCAATCTCACTTTCTTTAGCCGCCCTTCTCTGCTCACTGCTGAGTCTGCCAAGTACTTCAAGACTCGACCGCCCCATCACCAGTTCGTCATACACCTTGCTCATTACTTCCTGTGGGTTGTTCACCAGTGGCGCACGCAGCATCGGCGCAGGCAGCATCAGACACATCGAAAGAACAATTAATCCCACCACCACAACCTTTTCGCACCGCTCGACTGCCCGAAGGGATGTTCGCCGGCTGCCGCCCGCGCAGTCACCCAGCGCTTTTGGGTCATCCTCGCTCACCCACGGAGCTTTGGTGATTTGGGTGCGCATGTGCGAAGGGTATTATAAACCTCATCCTGGCGCCCGCAAGCAAAAAATCTCCTCAACGAAATTTTTTTTTCAGCTCCACGCCGACCGGCCCGATTTCGGCCTTCTTTGGGCCGGCTCTTCCACCCACGATGCAAACGCGGCGAACCTTCTGCTCGCCCCTACCGCCGTTTCTGAAAAGTTACTGCCACTTTTTTGGGTCATTGCGCGGCCCCCCAGGGGCCGCGGCAATCTCATACCCAATAATACTCAAACTGCCCGGGACACGGAAAAGTTGTGCCTTTCTATTGGAGACAGCATCAGCGCCACCGTGCGCCCCCTGCCGACCGCACTATAACGCACTATTACCGCACTTGTGCACTCTACAGCTCACAATTCAACATTTCTTGTTCGGTACCTGTCCGCGGCAGGCGGATTAGACATTCCTCGCGCTATTGCCGGCCCCCGCGCTCGCCCTTACCGCGGCCTCCGGCTACATGCACTGAATATTTGCAGCAACGGAAAAAGAAGTTGATAGCAGCCAGCTATCCCCCGCCCACAGTCTCTGCCGGTCGGCTTCCCTCAAAGCTTGTGCCGCAGCCGCTCGGCCTCGGTGGCCTTTTTGAGAATCCTCTTTTCCTGTCGGCTCAGGCTGTGAATGCCCGTATCGTGAACCTTCTGCAGTATCCGGTCCACCTCCAACTGAAGATTGCGCTGAGCAGTGGTCTTCTTCTGCCGACGACTCCAGTCAACTTTCTGTTTGAGGCGCGCCCGCCAATCTTGAGAAAGCACGTAAGCCGCACCGGCCGCCATCCCCGCAAGATGCGCCGCGTGCCCACCCGCATTCTTGGCCCCCAAAACCACATACAAAACGTACATTGCCGTGCCGGCTATCGCCGCTATTCGTATTGGTATTGCTATCGGCAGGGGGAAAAGGTAAATAGAAATCTGCGGAAACAATATCGCACAGGCCGCAAAGACGCCCATTATTGCAGCAGATGCCCCGACCATGCAACCCGGCCCGAGGAATTTCACGGCTACCAGCAAGAGGTAAAAAAGCCCGCCGGCGACGCCGCAGCCAAGGTAGAATAACAGAAACCTCCTGCTGCCCCAATGACGTTCGAGAACCGGACCCAGAAAGTACAACCAAAGCATGTTGAACAGGATATGCCATACATTTGCGTGCAGGAACTGGTACGTTACGAGCCGCCATATCTGAAGCACAGACCAAAGAGAATACGGAAAAACCGAGAACCATTTAGCCAGCACGCTTATCTTGTCAACACCCAGAGGAATATTCTTGGGGAAAAACAATGCTTCCACGACGAACACCACGCCGTTGATAATCAGCAGACGCATCACCATCGTGGACGGCCGCGGGAACCTAATCTGCATCTGCGGCGCGTACCGGGACCGACTCCGCCAGTTTTCCTGTGTGTAGTCCCTGTCGTAAAGGCCCATAATACCGCCCCCAACCTGCAAACGATCGCGGAAATTTATTCCTACTTGCCAATGCCGAACACCTATATAATATCGTAAAAGCCGTCAGAAGTTCAAGAAAAATGCGCTGTGGATAAATTTAGTTTCATTGCCGAACAATTGGAACGCCTTACACAGGCCGACCGTCTGCGCAAGCCGGTCTGTATCGATTCGGCCCAAAGCACCAAGGTCCGCATAAACGGTCAAGAAAGAATCCTGTTTTGCAGCAACAACTACCTCGGCCTTGCAAACCACCCAAAGGTAATTCAGGCTGTCACACGGGCACTGAAAGAATACGGCCACGGCGCGGGCGCTTCGCGGCTTATCAGCGGCACTATGCGCCCCCACCTCGAGCTGGAACAGGCATTTGCGCGACTGTTTGGAAAAGAAGCCTCCCTGATTTTCCCGTCCGGCTGGACAGCCAACGAGGCTCTGATTAACACCCTGCCTGCCAGGGGCGACCTGGTGCTGCTCGACAGGCTCGACCACGCCTCCATAATCGACGCCGCCCAAAGCAGCCCGGCCGCCTTGCGAACATATCGAAGAGATAATCCTGCCCGCCTCGAAAAATATCTCGCCGACAAGGCGTACAACCGCAAATTCATTATCACCGAAAGTATTTTCTCGATGGACGGCGACGCTGCCGACCTCAAAACACTCGTTGCACTCAAAAACAAATACGGTGGGTTCCTGATTGTCGATGAGGCACACGCCCTCGGCTGCCTCGGCGAGACAGGCGCCGGATTGGCCGAACAGCTCGGCACCCTTGACCAGGTTGACGTCGTCGTCGGCACTATGAGCAAAGCCCTGGCCTCCACCGGTGGCGTTGTCGCCGGCCCAAAGCCTCTCATCGACTTGCTCGTCAATAGGGCTCGCAGCTTTATCTACACCACCGCGCCGACCGTCGCGAACTGCGCTGCAGCGCTGGCCGCACTTGAAATCGTAAGAACCGAGCCCCAACGCCGAAAAAGGCTCACCGACAACGCCGAATACCTCCGCACCAAACTGAACCACTTGGGTCTCAACACCGGCCGCACGACAAGCCACATCATCCCCGCAATCATCGGCCGCGAAAAAGACGCCCTTGCAGTCTCAAAGAAGCTTTACGATATGGGTTTCTTCGTCCCCGCTATCCGCCCCCCTACCGTCCCGGCCGGCACCGCGAGACTCAGACTGTCAATCCAGAGCGAGCATACTATCCAACAAATGGACAGCCTCTGCCAGGCATTTGAGAAATTAGCCGCCCAGCACCTTGTACCTACCCTCCAGGCTTGAGAGCAACTCCGTCCGCCTGCATTCGCTCAAAGACCACCATCAACACCGCCCCAAGTGCTATCAAATACAGGCTCAGATTCTGCGAGATGGTGCCCCCCTTGTACACCATTAACCAGCCGTACTCGAAGGGATTGTCATCGCGGACAAACTCGATTAGAAATCGCGCCGTCCCGTAAAGTATAAACATCAACGCGAATGTACATCCCGGTTTTGCAAACAGCTTTCTCGCGTCCTTCGTTTTTGCAGCGTTTTGTGCTCTTCGGCGAAAAAAATACAGCACAATACACAGCAAAAAGGCGTTTGCAGATGAATACAATTGTGTCGGATGAACCGGCAGACACCGATACTCGCCCTTTGTCACCGCCCGCTTCTGCTCTTCAGTCAGACTCTCGTAGGGCTTGAGGTACGGCATGCCGTTATGCACTTCGAAGAACTCAGCAGGCAGCTTCAGTTGCGGCTCGGCTCGACCTCTCTTCAAGTTCGGATACACCTGACTGCGATAAACGTCCGAGCCGTAAGGGAAGCGCACACCCCACGCAAGCTCCGTCGGCCTGCCGAAGCAGTCGCTCTTGAGAAAGCACCCGATTCTGCCGAATCCAAGCGCCACCGTCAACCCGATTGCTGCAATGTCGAGGTAACGCCGGATAGGCAGCTTGTGGCACCATAAATAAAAGAAAATAACCGCGATGGCCAAAAACGCACCGCCTAAAAGCTCAAGACCGCCCTGCCAGACTGCAAAGACCGAAAGCCAACGCCCTTGAAACTGCTCAAGATGATGCACCACATAAAACAGCCGCGACCCGGCCACTGCCGCTATCAGCGCGTACATCGCACCATTGTAAACGTACTGGGGGTCGGGTGTGATGTCACGGCTCAGGCGCCTTATGACGAAGACAGCACAGAGAAAACCGGCCGCTATCATCACGCCGTATGTCGGCACCGCCCAGTGAATAAACGGTATCTCAAAAAGTTCAGGATACATCCGTGTCGTATCTCGTAACGACCGATCTGTCTGTCAGTTGCTTACTTTCGCCGCCTGGTAGCGGCCGGACCGACCTGCATCCTCTGAAACACAACCATCAGCACCACCCCCAGAACAACAAGATAGATACTCAGGTTCTGCGAAACCGTCGCACCTTTGTATGCAATCCACCAGCCGTACTCAAACGGGTTGTCGTCCCGAACCAGTTCAAGAAGAAAACGGCTAATACCGTAAATGATGAACATTAACGCAAATGTGCTGCCGGGCCTGGCGAATAACTTGTTCTGCTTGCCGGACTTCTCCGCCCTTAACGACCTGCGCCAGAATAGATACAGTATAAAGCAGCACACAAGCGCATTCGCCGAAGAATACAGTTGCGTTGGGTGCACGGGCAGGCATCGATATTCGCCCTCTGTCACCGCCAGTTTCTGCTCTTCGCTGAGCCGCTCAAACGGCTTCAAATACTCAACGCCCTCATAAACCTCAAAATACTCCGGCGGCAACTCGAGCTGCGGCACCGGACGATTCCTTTTCAGGTTCGGATATACCTGGCTGCGATATGCATCCGAGCCGTAAGGGAAACGAATCCCCCACGCCGCGTCCGTGGGTTTTCCGAAACAGCAGCCGTTGAGAAAACACCCGATTCGGCCGAACACCAGCGCAGCCATAAGCCCGATGGCAAGTATATCCAGATAGCGCCGAATCGGCAGCCTGTGATACCGCAGAAACAGCAGAATCACAATAATAGCCAGAATCACCCCGCCCAACAGTTCCAGCCCGCCCTGCCAGACAGCAAAGAAAGAAAGAGGCCTGCCCCGAAACTGGTCGAAGTGATGCAAGACGTAAAACAGCCGAGAGCCCACCACGCCCGCTATCAGCGAGTACAGAGCCCCGTTGGTAATCATCTGCGGGTCCGGCGTTATGTCACGGCTGAGGCGCCTTATGATAAAAACTGCCGACAGGAAACCCACGACCATCATCACGCCGTATGTGGGCACCGGCCAATGGATAAGAGGTATCTCAAAAAGTCGTGGATGCATTCAGTCCGTTTCTCGTACCACACCAACTCTTCTCAGCCGCCGGCCTTGCTGTCCCTCCAAAGCCCGGCCCCTAAGAAACCTTTTCAATCCTGTTGTTCTCGTCGAGCACTATTATTTTGGGTTTGGCTTCTTGCATCTGTTCGGCCGTGTAGTATCCGAAGCTGAAGATGATAATAATGTCTCCCTGCTTGATAAGCCGCGCCGCCGCACCCAACACCACTATTTCGCGCGAGCCCGCTTTGGCCGGAACCACGTATGTCTCAAGACGGGCCCCGTTATTAAGGTCTGCCACCATCACCGATTCGTAAGGCACAATGTCTGCCGCCTCCATCAGCCCGGCATCTATCGCCAGACTTCCCGAATAGTGAAGCTTCGCATCTGTAACCTTCGCCCGATGTAACTTGCTTTTCAACAGCTTAACTAACATGCTTGTTTGCCCGCAACAACTCTAAGCGTCCAGTAACCAACGCAAGAAACTTGCATTGAGCCGCTATTATATTCTATTTTCCCGGAACGTCCACCACTATATTGTCAATCAGGCGTGCAGAGCCCAGCCGCACTGCAACCGCCGCCATTATCCTGCCGCCAAGAGGCTCGTAAGTCTCCAGAGTCTCGGCATCAACCAGACTTATATACTCTATCTCCATTGACCCGATTCCCTCCAGTATCTTGCGCATCTGGCCGATTATGTGCTCGCGGTCACGAACGCCCGCCTCTATCATTTCCCGGCACTTCACCAGCGATTTGTAAATGGATGTCGCATCCTTCCTCTGCTGCTCGCTCAGATAGTCGTTTCTGCTGCTCACCGCCAGGCCGTCCGCTTCGCGAACCGTCGGACAAACCACAATCTGCAGGGGCATCTTCAAATCCGCCACCATCCGCCCGATTACCACCGCCTGCTGGCCGTCCTTCTGACCGAAATAGGCCGCGTCCGGCAAAACAATATTGAACAGCCTGGCACATACCGTCGTTACGCCGCGAAAATGCCCCGGCCGAAACTCACCGCACAGCCTGTCCGTCAGTTTCTCCACCCGGACCCACGTAAGATTTTCAGGCCCATACATCTGTTCGGCCGTCGGAGCAAAAACCAAATCCACGCCCGCCTTGCGACACATCTCTAAATCCGCCTCCAAGGGACGAGGATACTTTTCGAAATCTTCACCCGCCCCGAACTGCGTCGGATTGACGAAGATGCTCACAACAATAAAGTCGCATTCCCGCACCGCCGCCTCTATCAACGAAATATGGCCTGTATGCAGCGCCCCCATTGTCGGAACAAGACCCACTGTCTTGCCCTCTGCCCGCGCGGCTTTGACAATCGCTCGTGTCGACTCTATTGTTCTCGCGATTTGCATGCCGCCCCCACATAGCCCCTAACCTGATTTGCCAGATGCCCCATATCGCTGTCGCGCATGCAGTCAAACCGCGCCATCGAAAGTCGCACCACCGGACAGACCCCCCAATTATCGACCAGCCGCTCATAGTCCCTGCTGAGGTGTCTCAGGAATTTCACTGAAATAAGCTGCTCGTAAGGGCGATTCCGATGTCGAATTCGCTCTAAGCATTTTTCCGCTGAGTCATAAATGTATATAACGAGCCGCGGCGCCGCAACCTTGTCCTTCAGGTGCTGATGAATCTTCTCATACAGCGCCAACTGCCGCGCGTTGAGCAGGCTTCGGGCGTATATAAGCTCCTTATCGAACACGTAGTCGCTGACAACAATTTGGCCCGCTTCCAGCACGCTCGCACTCAACTGCTCGAC
>Ga0180437_10003705_pt1 | contig 22425 bp, 23 predicted proteins | sample SS_ome_4_FD_132410 | JGI IMG/M metagenome (GOLD analysis project Ga0180437, IMG submission 132410) | Hypersaline lake sediment archaeal communities from the Salton Sea, California, USA - SS_3_D_1 metaG | ecosystem: Environmental > Aquatic > Non-marine Saline and Alkaline > Hypersaline >...
AATGAGACATGAATCACATACAATGTGACTCATATTCAATACAATATTATTAAATTAGTCGAGAAAGGAAGTTAAATAATGCATATCATTTTGAGTAGGAAGCGAAAATATGAGTAGAATGCGAAAGCTGGGAAGAGTTGGGCAGTCGTTGGTCTTGGCGAGCATGGTTGTGGCTGGGGTAGTTCTTGCGTCTTCTGTCTTAGTTGGCTGTGGCACGAACTTCGACAGGTTCGACAATTCCACCCTTCCTGTAACTCCGGTGGAGGAGTTACATATCACTGGGGCAGCTCCTGAGGTAAATATCGAGGATTACAGGCTTGTTGTGGATGGTCTTGTAGAAACTCCCCTGTCGCTTACCTACGAGGTTATCTTGGACTATCCCACAGTCACGGAGGTAGTGCTCTTAGTCTGTCCTGGTTTTTTCACTGACAATGCTGAGTGGACTGGAGTGCCGGTGACAACACTCTTGTCAGAAGCAGGTATCAGGCCTGAAGCGAGCGAAGTGACTTTTCATGCCCTAGGTAGCGAATACAAGGTGGTGCTGCCCCTCGATGTTGTTCAGCAAGACGGCGTGTTTTTGGCGCACACGGTTAACGGACAGGTGTTGCCAGCAAAGCATGGTTATCCGATGCGCCTCGTGGTGAGGGGCAACTACGGATACGATTGGCTAAAATGGCTGAACCGCATTGAAATTAGCTAGTCAGCCCAGTTAGGCTTAAGTGTATACTCTGCCTGATAAGTAGCGCAACCAGCAGATTTGGAGATAAACCCTCAACCTATCCTCAAACTTCACCGACCGGGTGTATCCTGTCATAATACCCTTATAATTCGCCTAAGCCATGAGTGAGATTGCGCTGCTGTGACTAAACCTTTTCGGCCTTTCCGCCGTTTTATTATAAAGTCAAAGTATCGTCTATAGGGACAAGATGAACGAACTAGCATACTATCTAGACAAATACTATGCAGAGCAGGAGCTCCTGAGGGAATCAGGTGAGCAACGAGCGTGTTCCATAACGGCTGTATTACGGACTATCTGTAAAGAAGAAGACAAACACTACAAGTTTTTGGTTCTTACCAATAAAGGAGCATAAACAGGCTACTGTTTTGCTCTTATTTATCATTTATTGACCACCAATTCCTCCCAAAATTGTGTGAGGGTATTTCCCTTTCTTTTCTTATCTTGATATTTAATGCTATGGGTGGTCTAGTTTATGGGCTGGTTTTGGTGACTTGTAATTTAGACTGTATTAAATTATTGACGGCCATGATACACTAAAAATAGGGTTCGTCCGCCGTTATGGTGGCGAGACTAAGGTGGAAGATGAATATAGGGCACTGTAATCGCTAGTTTATGGCGGTTGCTGGTGCCCTTTTTGATTTAATTCACTGAGGCGTTCTTGATAGGTAACGCCAAGTTAGGCGATTAGGGGGGTGAAATAATGAAAAACGGAATGGTAAAGGAAAGAAGGCTTTGGGTTGGCATCTTGGCAATAGCACTGGTAGCGCTGCTTTTGATTACTGCCTGTGCCCCCCGACCGCACGTGGAGGAGAAACAAGTGGTGAAAGTTGGGTATATAGCTTGTCTTACCGGACCTGCCGCTGCCATTATGCAAGTGGGATGGAGGAATCTGGTTGATTATCTTAAATACTTTGAAGAAGTAGGCGTTCCAGGGCTGGGTCTTCCACCCGGAGTGACCATCGAAGTAGTGTGGGGTGATACTGGAATGGAGGCAACCCGGGCAATTAGCGTCTACGAGAGGATACGCAGCGATGTGGTATTCTGGCACATACCCGACCCCGTCTCGGCACATGCATTGAAGTCGAGGCTGGAAAGGGATGAGATAGCTGCCATGACCATGGTCGCGGACGAAGTTTTGATGTATCCTCCAGGCTGGTTTTTCACCGTATTCTGCACTGAATCGGAGAGATTTGCCGCTTGGTGTGACTGGATTATGGAAAATTGGAAAGAGGAACGCCAACCTATAGTAGGCATGATGGGCACAGATACGCCGTCTGGGAGAGCGGCAGAAGTGATGGGGACGGCATATGCTGAGAGCATAGGCATAGAAATGCTGCCATTTGAACACGTTCCTTATACACCTCTGGATGTCAGTCCTCAATTGTTGAGGCTAGCTGAGAGTGGAGCGGATTTCATATATATGCAAGCTCATTGGGGAACAAGCCCACCGATCATGAGGGATGCTGATAGGCTGGGACTTGTAGGCAAGATAGGCTTTGCTGGCGCCACCGAGGATGGTCTGGCAATACCGCTGCTTGAGTTAGGGGCTGCTGTTGAGGGTCTCTCCCAAGCAAAGTGTTTTCCTTGGTACGAGGAGGTACCAATTGTTTATGATATATTCAGGGAGTATGATGGAAGGCTAGACACGCAGGGTGGCGTTGCCTGCACGCTACAATATGGACCTGTGCCAATCGAAGCCATAAACATAGCTATTGAACAGGTGGGTTATGAAAACCTGGACGGCCGTGCTGTGAAGGAAGCCTTCTACAGCATCAAGGATTTTGACCCCCACGAGATTGGCAGGCCAGTTACCTATACGCCAGAGGACAACAGGGGCGCCCCAGGAGTGAGAATATACGAGATACGGGGTGGAAAGGTAGTCCCTGCAAACGATTGGCGAGAGGCTCCCATGTTGGTGCCGGTGGAGTGAGAGAATCAAAGGAACACAAAAACCATTCAATGAAGCACTATCATCCTGACTGTGAATCCTTCGAACAACTCGTGGAGGAATATCCGGATGGATGGGAAAAGATGCAGAACATTCTCAATAGAATGCTTTGGCGTATATAAGAGGCTCGGCAAAGTAGCTGACAGCGGAAGTTAATGACCAGTCAGGCGATTGGAGGAGGTGGAAAATGCAGAATAAGAGGGTGAGAGGAAAGAGGCTTGGGATCATCTTGGCGACAGCCTTGACAGCCTCGCTTTTGTTTACTGCTTGTGGCCCTACATCAATTGTGGAAGAGAACCGGGTGGTGCAAATCGGAGATATAGCTCCTCTTACCGGTGCCACCGCTGGTCCTGAGCAAATAAACCTGGAGGGCTGGCAAGATTACGTAAAATACTTCAACGATCAGCGCGGTATTCCCGGACTAACCATCGACCTCTTGTGGATAGACACGAGTCTAGATGCAGCGAGGTTTCTGAGCGCCTACCAAATGTTTGTCGAACGCGGCGTGCCGATTATTTACTCGGACAACAGTCTCTGCCTATACGCAGTCCAAGCACGACTTCCCGTTGACCAGGTGCCAGTTTTCACGGCAACGGCAACAGCAACTCTGATCTACCCGCCGGGTTGGGTTTACTGTCCTTCACCGACTTTTGGCGAGGTCTCTACAGCCGTGCTTGAATATTTCCTTGAGAACTGGAAGGAGGAAAGACCACCTAGGGTAACATATTTCGGTCTGGATGGCTATGTGGGGCGGGGAGCGGCGGAAGAAGTTACAGAGTACGCTGAAAGCATAGGCATAGATTTGCTGCCATTTGAGCTGGCACCCTACGTAGTCATTGATGCTACACCTCAGTTGATGAGGATGAAGGAGCGTGGAACAGATTTGGCTATCCTCCATGGAATTGTACCAACAGTCGCGCCAATCCTGAAAGATGCCGCAAGGCTGGGTCTCTTAGAGGAAATGCAATTCGCTGGCCTTGAATTCACAATTGGAGATACACTGATGCATATGGCTGGCCCTGCCAATACCGAGGGTTATCTTGCTCCAAGGACCACCCCTTGGTTTGATGAGATTGAGATTCCAGGCATAGCGTTGATACAAGAGATGCAGCAAGGGTACCACGGCAAGACTCGAAGCGACCCGGAGTATATGAGTGGTTGGCTTAGCGCAGCCATAGTTTGTGAAGCCATAAAGAGGGCCACGGAGGAAGTAGGTTATGAAAACCTTGATGGAGTGACCACAAAAATGGCGCTTGACAGCATGGAGGAGTTCGATGTTCATGGAATTGCAAGGATTAGCTATCCACCCGGGCAGCGAAGAGGCTCTCGTGTGGCAGCTGTCTATCAAATAATAGGCGGCAAGGTAGTTCGTGTTTCCGAATGGCGAGAAACTCCTATACTTGTTCCTTAGCAGTGAATACTGCTACGATAAAGGTAATGCATCCCCTGAACATGTACATATTGACTTTGGCAGCCTTCGAATATACCATAGTTTCGTTGAAGCAGGAGAGCAGGCGTGCCGTTCCGGTTTTCGTATCTGAGATTCTTGTACAGTTAGACTATCTGGCTTGAAGTTTGAGCGATAAAGCAACAGTAATTCAGAAGAGGAGGGCAAATGGTAGGCATTACTTCTTATGGCGCTTACATCCCGTATAATCGACTAAGCCGGGAGGAGCTTTATAAAGCCTGGGGGGGGTTGCCCGTACCTGGGGAAAAGGCCATGGCCAGCTACGATGAAGACTCGGTAACGATGGCCTGGGAAGCGGCCAATGACTGTTTGGGTGGCACTGATCCCAAGAAGGTTGGTGGCCTGTTTTTTGCCACTACCACCTCTCCCTACAAGGAGAAGCAGTGTTCCACCATCATCTCAACCGCTCTCGATATGGAAGATGAGATCCGCACCGCTGATTTTGCCAACTCGCTGCGGGGTGGCACCATCGCGCTGGCTTCAGCCCTTGATGCTGTGAAGGCAGGTACAGCCAGGAGTATCATGGTAACTGCCGCCGATACTCGCCTGCCAGCGCCGGGTGGTTATGATGAAGGAGGTTATGGAGATGGCGCTGCTGCCCTTCTCCTTGGAGCCAACGGTGTCATTGCCAGTATTGAAGGGCACTATTCCATATCTGACGAGTTCACTGGGGAGTGGCGAGCTGATGGTGATACCTTCGTTCGCGCGTGGGAGGACAGGATGTCCCTCGACGAAGGCTACTCGGCTATTATTTCTAAGGCGATGTCTGGGTTAATGAACAAGCATAATCTTACGGCTAAGGATTTCACTAAGGCTGTTTTTGGTCCCCCTATCGATATAAGAAGGCATGGCGGGGTGGCAGCAAGCCTTGGCTTTGATGCGACACAGGTTCAGGAGCCCCTCTTCATGGGGGTAGGCAATACAGGCGCCGCTATGGCGATGATGATGCTGGTCGCAGCCCTAGAAGAGGCCAAGCCAGGAGACAATATCCTCTTCGGAAACTATGGAAATGGTTCTGACGCCTTCCTAATAAAGGTTACGGATGAGATTGAAAAGGAAAGGGTTCGGCAACAGCGGGGCATCAGGGGGTACTTAAACTCCAAGCGGGTGCTCACCAATTATGCTACTTACCTTCGCTGGCGGAATCTTGTCACTGTGGAGCGTGCCCGGCGTCCGGAGATACCCTTCACTTCACTGGCAGCGCTGAAGCGCAGCCGCAAGGAAGTCCTTGGCCTATACGGCAAAAAGTGTAGGCGTTGTGGCACGCCACAATACCAGCCACCCTATGGCGTGGGAGGGATGGCGCCAACCAGGGTATGCGTCATATGCCAGGCCAAGGATGAATTTGACGACTACAGATTTGCTGATAAGAAGGGAACACTCTTTACTTTCTCCCTCGATCTGCTTGCGGACGTTATCGACCCACCAGGCACGACCGCTTTTATAGACTTTGAGGGTGGTGGCCGTGGATGGTTTGACGTCACCGATCGCGATCCTGATAAGGTGAAGGTAGGCATGCCCGTGGAGATGACCTTCAGGAAGATGTACTTCGACCGCGGGATCCATAACTACTACTGGAAAGCGCGGCCAGTACGATGCTAAAAAGGAGGCTAGAATGGCAGAGAGCATAAAGGACAGGGTAGCCATAATCGGAATGGGATGCACCAAGTTTGGTGAGCTCTGGGATAAGAGCGCCTCCGACTTGATGGTTGATGCAACCTATGAGGCCTACGAGGATGCGGGGATCGATCCCAAGGATATTGGGGCAGCGTGGGTGGGAAACTGGCAAGAAGTTACTGGGATGGCTGGGCTGGGCCTGAGTGGTCCCCTCAAGCTTCAGTACAAGCCGGTGACCAGAGTGGAAAATTACTGCGGCACCGGCACTGACGCACTGCGCAACGCTGCCTATGCTGTGGCCGCTGGCATATATGATATAGCACTGGCAGTAGGCGCTGAGAAATTGAAGGACATGGGCTTTGCCGGCCTTGTTTCCATTGCTCCTGGAGGGACTACCGGAACTGGGGGCGTAGGTACCACTGCGCCAGCCATCTTCGCCATGTTGGCCACGAGGTATTTCGATCGCTACGGCCTGAGCCCAGAAGAGGGTAAAAGGATGCTGGCGCATATTTCGGTGAAGAGCCATCACAATGGTTCCCTTAACCCCAAAGCCCATTACCACAGAGAGATAACCATTGAGCAGGTGATGAATGCCCCTATAATTGCCTGGCCTCTCGGTCTCTTTGATTGCTGCGGCGTGAGCGATGGTGGAGCAGCGGCTATTGTGGTGCGCGCTGGGGACGCTAAAAAATTCAGGCCGGACCCGGTAAACATTAAGGCAATACAGATGTGTGTTGGCCCCGCCGAAGGTCAGATGAGAACAGATTATGATTTCACTCATGTAGAGGAGACCTATCGTGCCGGGATAGCGGCCTATGCTGAGGCTGGAGTAAAGAACCACCGCAAGGAGATCGGCATGGCAGAGGTCCATGACTGCTTCTCCATTACTGAGGCCATAATCATGGAGGACTTGCAGTTCAGCCCCAGGGGGAAGGTTAGAGAAGATATTGAGAGCGGCTTCTTCGATCTCGATGGTGGGTTACCGGTACAACCTGATGGCGGTCTCAAGTGTTTCGGCCACCCTGTTGGTGCCAGCGGGCTGAGGATGATATATGAGATGTATAAGCAGCTTCAAGGAAAGGCCGGTCCACGGCAGATAAAGAACCCCAAACTTGGGCTGACCCATAACATGGGTGGCCACCCGCCTGGTTGTACCGTCGCCGTCGCTATTGTTGGGCTTTGAATAAACTCTTTTATGGAGAAGCCGAAAAGTGGAGTTCAAGTTCAGCGAAAAAGAAGAGAAACTAAGAGGGGATATCCGAAAATTTGCAGAAGAAGAACTGCCTCCTGATTGGATTGGCCTCGGATTAGCGGAAGAAAGCCGCGACGAAGACTGGGAATATACCATGTCCATAGCCAAAAAGTTGTCCCTGAGAGGATGGCTTACTATGGCCTGGCCCAGGGAATACGGGGGTATGGGTGCTTCTCCATGGGAGCAGTTGGTATACAGCGAAGAGGTAGGATACTGGGGAATACCGGGTAGTATGATGGGAGTAAGCGGGGTGGCCTGGGTAGGGCCGTCTCTCATCTTGTTTGGGAGTGAGGATCAGAAAAGAAAATATCTGCCACTAATTGCCTCTGGGGAGCCAGATGGTGTCTGGTGCTCAGGATATAGCGAGCCTGATGCTGGTTCGGATTTCGCCAATATCCAGTGTCGGGCAGTAAAGGAAGGGGATGAATACGTCATCAACGGGCAAAAGATATGGACCAGCTGTGCTCACAGGGCAAGGTGGTGTTGGCTTGCTGCAAGAACAAACTTCAACGCTGCCAAGAAGCATCATGGTATTAGTCTGTTCATCGTGGATATGAAGAGCCCAGGAATTACGGTCAATCCTCTAGTGAGCTATGCTGGGCACCATATTTTTAACGAAGTTTTCTTCGATGAAGTGAGAGTTCCAGCCTCCAACCTGGTTGGCGAGGAAGGCAGGGGATGGTATCAATTGATGCAGTCGCTAGCTTATGAAAGGGGCGGCACGGCGCCTATAGGTATTGGCGGTTTTAAGAGGTTGTTAGACGAGCTGATCGGGTATGTAAAGGAAACTCAACATGGAGGCAAAGCTCTATCCCAGAACCCCGTAATTCGCCAGAAATTGGCCGATAGGGCTATCGAGCTGGAAACTCTGAGGATGTTTGCTTGTGAAACAACTTGGAAAATGAGCCAGGGCATTATCGTTGTTTACGAACCTTCAAGGGATAAGGCCTTTGGTTCGCAAGCGTCTGAACGACTAGCTATTACCGGCACTGAGATCCTGGGGGCCTACTCTCAGGTCGATCCAAATTCCAGGTGGGCTAGAATCAAGGGCAGCATACAAAATATGTATCTGCTTTTCCCCGGTATCTCAATTGCCGCGGGGACTGATGATATTGAGAGAAATATCATCGGCCAGTTTAGATTGGGTTTACCAAGATCATACTAAGACTCTGAGGAGGCATGATGGATTTTGGTTTATCAGAAGGGCAGGAAATGCTTCGAGTTTCAGCAGCTGACTTCTTAGGGAAGGAATGTCCCAAAAGCAAGGTAAGGGAACTGGAAGAAGATGACAGAGGATATGATCCAGGTCTATGGGCCAAAATGGCAGGGGAGATGGGGTGGATGGGATTGGTATTACCTGAGAAATATGGAGGTGCAGATGGAGACTTTATGGACCTGGCAATCCTATTGGAGGTGATGGGACGAAACATTGTCCCTGGCCCCTTCTTTTCTACCGTAGTCCTCTGTGCCCTGCCCATACTAGAATATGGCACAGATGAGCAAAAGGGCAGCTTTATTCCCAAGGTAGCCAGTGGAGAGCAAGTCTGGAGTTTGGCCTTGACCGAGCCTTCAGTTGCTTATAAGGCCTCTGCCATAGAGCTTCGAGCTTCATTAGAACAGGAAGGGTATCTTCTGACGGGCACCAAGTTCCTTGTCCCTTATGCCCATGCAGCCGATTACCTTCTTGTAGTGGCTCGGACCAGTGAGGCTACGGAAGGTGTCTCAATATTCTTGGTCAATGGTAAGAGCCCGGGGATAAAGGTAGAGGTCATTCCTACGATGGCGCGTGACAAAATGTGTGAGCTGACATTTGACAAGGTGATAGTCTCCAAGGATAGCATCCTGGGGAAGGTAGGCCAGGGCTGGGACATAGTGAACTTTATCCTTCAGGGAGCGTCTGTCTTAAAGTGTGCTGAGGTACTGGGGTCATGTGAAGCGGTCATGGAAATGACTAATACGTATATTAAAGAGAGGGTGCAGTTTGATCGTCCGATTGGTTCTTTTCAAACCCTCCAGCATAGAATGGTTGATAGGTTCATTGATGTTGAAGGATTGCGTTATCTCGTCTATGAAGCAGCGTGGGAGATAAGCACTGGTTCGACATCTGACTTGCATATTTCCATGGCTAAGGCAAAGGCAAACGAGGTCTACCAGCGAACCTGCATCGACTGCATAAAGAATTACGGAGCTATCGGATTCACTGCGGACCAGGACATCGGCCTTTACTATCGTCGTGTCAAGGCAGCAGAGTTTTTCCTTGGAGATACTGATTTCCACAGGGAAAGGGTAGCTGTTGGACTAGGGCTGTAATCAACAGGGCTCGTATGCATTACTTCCTATGGCGCTTATATCCCGTGGTATCCTCTAAATAGGCTCGTCACCTTAAATGCTCTTGGCTTGGCAGCCCGGACAGCTCCCTAGTGTGTAGAGAAAGCGGAAGCCAACTATGATGAGGACAGCATTTCCATATCGGTAGATGCTGCAAGTGATTGACTACACGGACCGGGTAGAGAAAAGATCGATGGGCTATATCCAGTTCCTACACCTCAGCCTACAAGAAGAACCAGCACCCTTGACACTGTAGATTGTCAGGTTGATACAATATATATTAGAAGACACAATTCTGTAAAAGCCCCCACTTTGACGAAGGGAAAGGAGGAAGGCAATGGAAACTACCACAGGAGTTTGGGAATATACAAACCCGCAAGAGTGGCTAAACCGCGTGGCAAAGGGAAATTTGCCACCTCTAATTATCACAGTAGCCATCACTGGCGGCGCTCATGGCAAGGAGATTAATCCCAACCACCCAGAAACGGCTGAGGAGCAAGCCCAACAGACTTATGACTGTTACAATGCGGGTGCCTCCATGGTACACATACATGCCAGGCAACCGGCCAATCTCTCCCTGACTAGTGGTAACGCCGCTGACTACCGGCGGGTTAATGCCCTTATCAGGGAGAAATGCCCGGAAATAATAATTATGGACACCTCAGGCGGAGGCATGGGCGTGGGTGAAGAGGAAGCCTTGGCGTCAATAGAAGCGAACCCCGAGGTGGCTAGCATAGATATGGGACCGCTGGCCGTGAGGTTCTTCTTTAAGAAGAGGCCGGAAGTTGGTCGCGCTGAGGATTTTGAGGGCGAGGGGGCTACGGGTACGACTTTCGGTAGGACCGAGAAGTTCGCTAAGGCTATGTTGGAGAAAGGAATCAAGCCAGAGATGGAGGTCTGGCACAGTGGTCAGTTGTGGCTGGTACAGAACTTGATCGACAAGGGGCTGGTGAAGCCACCCTATCTTATCCAGTTTGTCATGGGCTTTCAAAGTGGCGCATACGCCACTCCCAAGGAAGTTCTCCACTTGCTGGAGAGTGCCCCTAATCCCTCTGTCTTGTTTGTCATGGGCGTTGGTCACTGGCAAACTTCGATGATCACAACTGGGATTCTCTTGGGCATCAATGTGCGAACTGGTATGGAAGACAACGTATTGTATGGGAGGGGTGAACTTTGCAGTGACAATGCCCAGCTGGTAGAAAGGGTGGTAAGGATTGCCAGAGAACTGGGCAGGGAAATAGCAACTCCAAAACAAGCCAGGCAAATGCTAGGGATATCGGAGAAACCGACTAAGTATTGACCCCGGGTGAGCGGAAAGGATCCAACTAGCGGGATGTGAGGATTGTTTGGGTAGCTGCCACGTCACTTGACAAGAACTAAATTGTTACTCAGGGGGCTGGGTCGTGATTCAAAAATGCCAATTTTTCTCCCCACTGTCACACGAGGCATGCCTTAGAATCGTTGATGATCCCCCACGGTACTTTGGAAAAGTGAGTCGTGTTCGCTACCCGGCTAATGGCTCTTGACTGGTGATCCAGGCTCCTAGATGAAGTGGGAGGAAGAATGAGAAGCAGAATACTAAATGAAAAGAGACTTGGGATCGCCATCCTGGGGGTGATGTTTACAGCCTTGCTGCTATCGTCGTGATTTTATTGCTATGGGGGGTTATCTTTGATGTTGTGGTTCCATTAAGACTATCTTGTCCCACCCTCGATATACGCTGGACTTGTCCCAGCGACTCGGGAAGTCACCTTCAGCTATACTGGTGGTGACTGGCGGCATCCTGAGGTCACCCTGGACATCGTGCAGGCCCAGGGCGTGCCTCTTTATCTGCCGCCAAGCAAGTACTGGCTCTGCTTCTACCCTGTGATGGGCTCGGTTATGGACCTTTGCAGTTGGCGGGGGTCCGGCACGACCAACCTCGCCATCGCTCAAGTCATGTCCCCCACAGGCTGGTACTATCCGACCACTTGGACGGCATGGACGGATCCTTGGGCGCCAACCAGCCATGACGGTTCTCTCCGGCTTGAAGGTACTTTTCCAACACCACCAGCCGGCGTTAAGTACCTGCATTCCACAAAGGGCTTGTTTAACTTGACTGCGCCCATCGGCACCCGGTGGCACGAGATTTACCCCGTCTTCTGCAATACGTACAACCTCACCGGCTGGAGGGATAACGAGAGCAAGGGGCTTGATTATTGCGACTTCATTTTGCTGCGGAACAAACACTCGGGGGAGGAGACTGATTGGCACGTGGAGGAGGTTGCCATCGACATTATCGTCACCCCCGAGCCTCCGCCCGTGGGCGGAGAGGCTCACCCCGTTAGTAAGGCTTCCCTCTTGGCACCCTGGATTGCCTTGGGAGTGGTCCTGGCAGGCGGGAGAAGCTGGTACATTTTGAGGCGACTCAGGGCTCAGAGCTAAGACTGAAGCTGGATTGAATTAGAGGGCAGGCCCTGAGCGGGCTTGCCCTCTTGCTTTAGATGCAGGTTGCAGGCAAGGCCTCAAGCTATCCTCGGACTTCACTTTAACTTGCATGGCTAAACAGAGCACAGTCTTATCAGGACTGTAACCTCCGCCTGAAAGCGGAATTGTGCGCTTCCTTTCATCATTAGTGCTTCTTCTTTGCACCTGGGACGTCAATTCAGCGCAAAATAATTGCGTATGGTGCGATTTTTTGATGTGGGAGATGGGGGTGTGAGCGTGCTTAACATTTCCTGAACCGCAAAATCCAGCGTTCGAAATCATCTATGAGTATAGGAAAGATGGGGGGAGAACCTGGGACACAAGCCTTGACGCTGTGGTGCTGCTTTGGCGAAAAACCTCTTGTTATGCTCTTTGCTTATTGATGATTTCCGAATAAAGTCATCTACTTGATAGCGGTGCGAGGATTCATTTGTCCCCTCCTTCAGAAGGGTGTCCATGCGCACGTTTTTTCTTGATGTAGTATGGTAGCGTAGCGGCAGCAAATGCTAAACCAAATGAACCTAGAGTGACAACTACTATCTGCCATAAAGCCATGTCACTCAACGCAAAACCAGCAACGTACAATGATATCCAAACCAAACGTCCCACTCTTAACACTATCTTGCCCTTTTTTTCTGTTAGTCGCCAAAACTCCGTAACTGCAATGCTCCACGTCGCAGTAAGTAATCCTGTGAGAAGTAAGGTCATTGATAATGAATGCTCGTCGAATCTGTACACAAGCCAATAGATAATAGCTGGGCTTAATACGATGGCAAGGATTAGAAATCCCCTTTGCCGGGGTGTTCTCTTGCCTACTTCAGTTCTTGCACTCTTAGCGTACGTAGATAGTCTTCTAGGCGTTAACCCGAAGTAATAAAACACAGCAAGAACGAAGGAAAGTATTATTAGTATGTCTCTCCACATCTGTTCGTCATCCCAATTATAACATCGTCGAAATAGTCCTCGTTAGCAATTTGTCCTTAGACTTCGCTGCCCTAATGTAGCTGAACAGAGCACGGTCTTTGACCACAGTCAGCTGAATTACAACAAAGCGACGTAGAGAATGAGGTGCAGACTGAGTATGAGAAGGTTATGACTGGTGGGCGAGGCTGGATTCGAACCAGCGACCTCTACTTTATCAGAGTAGCGTTCTAACCGACTGAACTACCCGCCCACAGCGCACATTGTATCTTCGTCGTCGTCGTAAGTCAAAGGCGACGACGTAGATAATGATTAAGCTTTACTGGAGGGATGATGTTATGCGTCGGTTAAGATGTCTTGAAGGAAGCTAAACTGGTCTCGGAATCTTATCAGGATCGTGCTCTAAGCAGCTGAGCTAATGGCCCTAAGTGGTGAAAATATAGCCTTTGAGGGAAGCGCCTATCAGGCTATCTAAACCATGGATAGGAATATCCCGGCAACCACTGAGGTAGCGATGGCACCTGCCATGTTAGGTCCCATGGCATGCATCAGCAAGAAGTTTCTGGGGTTCGCCTTTTGCCCCTCTGTCTGAGCAACCCGGGCTGCCATAGGAACGGCAGAAACGCCGGCAGCACCGATTAACGGGTTAATCTTCTCTTTTGAGAATAGATTAAATATTTGCGCTCCCCAGATGCCACCAGCGGTGCCAAAGGCGAAGGCTACTATAGCCAGACCAATAATTATCAAAGTCTTGGGGTTCAAGAATACCGCCGCTGGCATCAGTGCCCCGACAGTTAGCCCCAACAGAAATGTCAGTACATCCACGAATACGCCACCCGCCGATGCTGCTAACCTATCGGTAACGCCGGTAACGGAAAGCAGATTACCAAACATGAGCATGCCGATAAGAGGAGCAGAGGCAGGGACAAGCAAAGTAGCCACCACAAAGACGGCTATAGGGAATATGATCTTCTCTAACCTGGAAACCTCTCGTATCTGGGGCTTCATATATGTCTGTCTCTCCTTCTTCGTGGTAAGGAGCCTTATTATCGGTGGCTGGAGTATGGGCACCAGAGCCATGTAAGAATAGGCTACCAGCGTGATGGGGCCCAGCAACTGGGGCGCTTTATTTATGGCAAGGTAAACCGTAGGGGGGCCATCCGAGCCCCCGATAATACCAACACAGACGGCTTCGTTTATGGTGAACCATCCCGTAAGGTAAGCAATAAGGAATACAACGAAAACTCCCAGCTGTGCCGTAGCCCCGAACATAAAAGACAAGGGGCGGGCTATAGCCGGTGAGAAATCCGCCATGGCTCCGAGACCAAGGAATATAAGCAGGGGAATTATCTCGCTCTCTAATCCATACTGGTATAGCAGGTTTAAGATTCCTATTTTCCCTTCCGCTATCTCCTTCAGTCCGCCTGATGCCGGCAGTGGAACGGCGCCGGGCTCTGCCGGGGCATAAACCATTAATCCAGCGTGAGGTATATTAACCATCATGATGCCCAGACCTATGGGCACTAATAAAACGGGCTCCATCTTCTTGGCTACGCCAAGATAGATGAGCCCTCCACCGATGAGGAGCATGAGGAAGTTGCCCCAGGTTAACCCGCCAAAAGCCATTTCGTATAAGCCAAACATCTTAAGTTTATACCTCTATCAATTAAACTCAGTCCTTATCCCGTGGGGCTCTTTTCCGTATCACAAACCCTATCAGCCAGACTACAACAAAAAGAATCGCCAGGGTGAGGAGAGTGGAGCCAAAACCACCGCCAGCGATTTTTACAACCAGTGCCCAGTCTATCATCTCAGCATGATTCCCTTTCCTGCCATAGAAGAGCCGCGGTACGCTTTATGACTTCGTAACCAAAACCACGGTAGGCAAGGTAGCTTGATAGGCTACGGTAAAAGTCCGGATACTCCAGATGGGCAAGGGCATGCATCCGACCAGAGCCCAGCTTATAGGCAATCTGCTCGTCGTCTATATCCTGGGTTACCTGTTCAACGATTTCTGCAGCTACTTTCTTGTCTCTTAATTCCTTCTTTATTAATCTTTTGCTCTTGGGCCTGAAGGACAGGCGGTTATCCTTCCAGAACTGTGCGAAGGCAAAGTCATCGCTCAAATTTTGCTCCCTGAGTCTGGCAATTGTTTTTGCCGCCAGTTCATCGGCACAGCCACGCCGGCGAAGCCAGTGCCTGATTTCCGCTTCGCTCCTCGGCCGATAGCTGAGATAACGGTAGACGGCGTTAAGGGAGTCCTGCAAAGAACTAGTGTCTGCCAACCGGCTTTTTCCTAAGTTATATCAGTCTTCTTATGTGGACGGGTCTCGACCTTCTCCAGGTGGGATGTTGGGAATATCTGTTGGAGCCCTTAGTTTGCTTTCCAGTTGTGAAGCAAGCTCGGGGTGCTCTATCAGGTAATCTTTGGCATTTTCTCTGCCCTGACCCAACTTTATGTCGCCATAGGTAAAGAAGGCGCCAGCTTTCTTAATCAGGCCTGTTGCCACCCCAAGGTCGACCAAATTTCCCTCTCTGCTTATCCCGTGATTAAACATAATATCAAATTCAGCGCTGCGAAAAGGAGGGGCCACCTTATTTTTAACCACTCTGGCTTTTACCTTGGTGCCTACTATTTCTGTGCCCAGCTTAATGGAATCACCTCGCCTCAAGTCTATCCTAACCGAACTATAGAACTTAAGCGCCCTTCCCCCAGGGGTTACCTCCGGATTACCGAAAATAATGCCCACCTTTTCCCGTAACTGGTTAATAAAAATAACCGCTACTTTAGACCTACCGATGGCGGCGCTCAATTTTCTCAGCGCCTGGGACATCAATCTTGCCTGCAAACCAACATGGGCATCGCCCATCTCGCCTTCTATCTCTGCTCTGGGCACTAAGGCGGCTACGCTATCAATGACTATCACATCCACAGCACCGCTTCTCACCAGGGTTTCAGCAATTTCCAGAGCCTGCTCGCCGGTATCAGGTTGGGAGATAAGTAAATCAGCTAGTTTAATACCGCAGTGAGCGGCATAGGTAGGGTCGAAAGCATGTTCAGCATCAATGTACGCTGCAATCCCGCCGGCATTTTGAGCTTCAGCGATTATGTGCTGGGCAAGCGTAGTTTTGCCTGAAGACTCAGAGCCAAATATCTCGGTAACTCGCCCTCGAGGTATACCACCTATTCCTAACGCCAAATCAAGAGCCAATGCCCCGGTTGGAATGGCATCTCCAGGCACTCTGACTGGGGCTTCGCCCAGCTTCATAATTGAGCCTTTGCCGTATTGCCTCTCGATTTGCTCAATAGCTAGTTCTACTGCCTTCTCTCTCTCACTAGCCACTTCTCAGCCATTATACCATGGAGCGATAACCCAAGCAATGATAAACCTGTTAGGCCAGGAGCCTTAGGGAAGCTTATGAAGAGCCAGCGCTCCCCCTGAAAAGAGCTACAAGTGATGTGTTCTTAACTTCTAGGGCGTAATCATAGGAGCCTCTAGCCAGTCGGATATAGGAACTACATCGCCATCTTGCACCTGATATATTCTTGCCCTGTTCCAACCTCTATGGTCTTCCGGGGTATAGGTAATGCGCTTAATTCCATCACAATCGAAGTCTTTCATACTGTCCAGGGTTCGTTTTATGGCAACACCGTCGAGGTTTTCATAGCCAACCTCTTCCAGGGCTCTCTTTACAGCTTCGCATGCCACCATTATTGCTACAGTTCCGTTTTGCTCATCACCCGCAAAATCATATGGCCTGCCATACTTTGGGCGCAGATCGTGCAGCAGCTTCATGCCTGGAATTTGGGTCTCACCAACCCATGGGCCGGTCCTTGGACTAGTATACCCCTCAGCAGAGGCCCCTACTTGCTCGAGCAGCTTTAGTCCTTGAGTATTCTCCGGGCCACCAAAACGTAGCTCGCTCACGAGCCCTAGCCTGGCGGCATCCCTCAGTACTATAGCTGCCAGGCTCCAGAGGGGAACAATATAAACGTAATCTGCCCCATTCTGCTCTATCCTCAGTAATTCGGAAGACGTATCCAGTGGTGCATAGCCAGCAACAAATTCCGAGGGCAGCATTTCTATACCCAAGTTCTCAATATAGCTCCTGGCTGGTTCGATAGCATGTGGGCCAGCGACTGTATCTGGCCCCAGCACAACTACTCTGGGAGGCCGGTCCCCTTTCCAGTTGTCCACAATCCATTCACACCAGACGGCATATGACTCCGCCCAGGTCACCTATATGGAATAAAGCCAGCAGGGGGGATACATTATACCCTCAGTTTGGGCGAGACAAATAATGGGAATCTCGTCCTTTTAAGTACATGCCCTAAACATTTCTGCCTCAGTAATTGATATTATGAATGGTATACCACGATCGACGAATCTCCGGTAGGCGCTAATTTCTCGATCTTCTATAGTTGCACCGTCTACCCACACGAGTTCGAGAGTCACTCCTGGAATACCATTTTCATCATCGAAGTAGTCCAGATAATCTTGGAGGGCATAAAATGGGTATGAACAGGGACCACCAACGGGTCCTGTCAGGGCAACTATGGCTCCAATCTCCACCACCTTTTCCTCCCCTGCCGGCGCAGTTAGCCCAGGGGCACAGGCTGTAAACAAAAGCAGAGCTGTCAATGCTAATGCCACGATGGTGAGCCAGGCGGTTTTTGCCGCCTTATCCTTCATCCCTCCACAATCCCCATTTGATTTGTCCTATGACTTTATACACCGAGGCATATTAAGGAAAATTCTTTTATCACCCCTCTGGAACAAGCATGTGAGCTTCTCGCCAATCGTTTGCGGGAACTACCCTGCCCCCTTGTATCTCGTATATTCTCACCATTGGGCTGCCCCTATTGTCCTCCCGGGTATAGGTGACTGGCCTGCCAATTTGGTGGGGGTCAAAATCCTTGATGCTGTACATGGCTTCCATCACGCTAGGACCGTCCAGGTTTTCGTAGCCCACCTGTTCAATAGCTATCCTTATAGCTTCAACAGTCACAGGTCCATATTGTAGCGTGCAGGCAACACCACCATTCGTGTCCAGCCTTCCCTCACGCATCCTGAATATATCATACACAATCGGTACTTCCTCGAACCAGGGAAAATTCTTCGTTTGGAAAAACCCCTCAACAGCAGGCCCCATATCAAGCATCGGTACTCCAATGCCATCCTCGGTGGCACCACCAAAGCGTATCTTGTCTAAAAGTCCCAGCCTCTCAGCATCCCGAAGGACCGCCGGCGATGTTCCCCAGTGGGCCTGCATGTAAATGACATCCGCTCCGGCGTCAGCTAGCCTCAACAACTGAGGGGATGTATCCAGAGGCGTATAAGGAATACTTTCAAAGGGCAGCATTTCTATGCCTATGCTCTTGGCATACGCTGTGCCCATAACTTCTGCCGCTCTCCCCGACGGCGTATCCGTGCCCATCATGCCTATTCTGGGGGGGTGGTCCTCCTGCCAGTTCTCCATAATCCAGTCACAGGCAGCGGCAAATCTCTCCGACTCAGTGCAGAATATTGTGAAAATTGGGCCCGGAGGATACATCAAGGGCTCGTCCACGGCCATGGCCATGGCAGCTATCCCATCCCTTTCACACCTCGACTTTAGTACAGTTGCTTCGAGAGGGCTGGGCAGGTGGAAGTATACTACATCGTCGCGCATCCGCTCGTAGATGCTAATTGCTTTGGGTCCCTCAAATCCGCTGTCTCCCCACACCAGTTCGACGGTCACTCCGGGTGGGAGCTCCATTCCGGGAACGCCCACCTCTTCATAGTATTTCATCCAATCGACCAGATTCCTAAATCCGGTTTGCATAATGGCAGCGGGACCCCCGGTAAGAGGAGCTATATACCCGATTTTCACCACCTTTTGCTCTTCCACAGGCAGTCCGGGACCGCAGGCAGTAACCAGAAGTACGGCCATTAGTGCTATTGCTAGGAGACTAATCCCAAGCCTTTTGCTCTTTAACCCTCTGTTCTTCATTCTTCTACCTCCTTTACCGTCTTAGTATCATTATGAAACATGACTTCATTTCCGTCAAGAGTTTCAGCACCGTTTTGTACTCCCACATACTCATCCATTCAGCAGCGACTGAGCAAGCTTCGTTCAACTAAGGAGTACGGATGAAACTCGTCCACAAGCTAACCCGCCAATGTCGGCTCCTATCAATCATAGCCCCTTCCTTTATTATTTTATACAAAACTTCACTCGCCAATCCCGGTGCTAAGAGGGTCTCTTCCCCGCTTTGTCCGCATCTTTAGGACCAGTAAGGCCGAACATCACGCTCGGAGGTATCGCCATCTGTGCCGTCCAGCCGCCATCGATTACCAAGGATGATGCGCTAACATATGCGGAATCATCTGAAGCCAGGTATAGAGCGGCTCGAGCAACATCCTCTGGCTGCCCTACTCTTCTCTGGGGTATGAAGTCTCCTTGAACTGGCATGCCCTCGTATTCTGTCATTGGCGTTCTAATCATGCCCGGGCAAATACAGTTGACGCGGATGTTCTTGTGTGCATATTCCAGTGCCACTGCTTTAGTTAATGCGACGACTCCGCCTTTCGAGGCGCCGTAAGCAGCCCGATACGGCGAGCCGATAAAGCCCGTAATAGAGGCAGTATTGATGATTACGCCTCCACCCTGGTTAAGCATCACCGGAATGGCATACTTGGAACCGAAAAAGACGCCCTTGAGGTTTGTGCCAAGAACAAGGTCCCAATCCTCCTCTGTGACCTTTGCCGTGCGGGTAGGCGTGCCCATAGTGCCGGCGTTATTGTAGAGGATGTCTATCCGCCCGTATGTGTCCACAGTCGTCTTGACCATCCTTGCGGCATCGGCTGCCTGGGAGACATCAGCCTCTATGAAGATAGCCTCGCCCCCTGCTTCTTTGATCATCTTGACTGTTTCTCTCCCTCCTTCCGGGGCCCAGTCAGCGATAGCCACCTTGGCGCCCTCCTTGGCAAAGAGAAGGGCAGTGGCTCGGCCGATTCCGGATGCCGCCCCCGTAATCAAAGCCACCTTGCCATCTAGCTTACCCATCTTTAGTGCCTCCTTTATTTAAATCTAACGGGATTTCCCGTTCCAACTAGTATGGAATATTCCCGAGAAGAAGCCAGCTCCTCAAAGGGCAGTATGGGCTCCATTTACTCTTCCTCAATTTGAAACTACAAAGCTCAAAGAGTCTTGTATAAATCTTCTGCCTCCCTGGCGCAGGGGTTTTTACTTTAGAGAGATGTCAAACCGTAATGTCCCTGAACTCCCGAAGCGCTGCAAAGACTGGCCCTTATATTTGACCTTTATATTCGTTTAGCCCCACCTTGTATCCACAAATTTTTGGTAGTCATCAGGAAGTGTCCCCTTAGCCAAGAATTCTATCTTGTCCATCCTGAGTTTGAATACATCCTGGCAACTTTTGTTGACGGCTTCAGATAGCGCCTTGCGATCCACGTCAGGCTCAACCTCGAGGTTTAAGGTTATCCTGTCCCTGTGATCCTCCAATCGGAGCACCATCTGGTACTTCGTCACTCCAGAGACCTTGGACATAGCCTCATCCAGCTCCCTCTGATGGACAAACTGCCCCTTAACCCTGATATGCTCACCAACCATGCCCAGAATGCGGGTTATCTTCGGTGCCGTTCTGCCGCAGGGGCAGGGCTCGTCAGTATAGGAGGCCAGGTCGCCGGTGCCAAAGCGAACCAGGGGGTAAATGTCGTCGAAGACGGTTACTACCACCTCCCCTGGTTCCTGAGGACCAACTTGCTTTCCTGTGCCCGGATCGACTATCTCAACCACGCATGCCTCATCATCGTAGTGATAACCCTGACCTAATCCACAATCATAAGCCACTTCCCCAAGGTCAGCAGTGCCATAACCATCTCCTACCTTAAGACCATAATCCTCTTCGAAGGTCTTCCTCAGTATTTGGACATGTCTCTCACCTCCACCAGTGGTATATTTAAGGTTAAAATCCCTTCGGACGTCGTATCCCATCTCCTCTGCCTTCTTCAGAACGGTCATAGTAAAGCTGGGGAAGCTGAAGAGAGCGGTGGCCTTCAGGTCATGCAGAAGTTTTACCTGAAGCTCGCTCTGCCCTATCCCGGCAGGGACTACTGTACACCCTATTAAATCTAAGGCATCGGTTAAAAACAAGCCAGCAGGAACCATGTGGTACATCGTGGAAACAAGCACCACATCGCCCGGCTTAGGCCAGCCTGATCTAAAGAAACTCTTCGCTGCATGCTTTACCCTTTTCTGCCCCCAGGCATCGTAGATAGGCCCAGGAGAGACATAAATCCTGGTCAGGCTACTAAGGGGCGCAGCCAGGAATCCTCCAAAGGGAGGATTCGCCTGTTGTAGTCTTACAAGTTCGTCCTTTGTCGTCACTGGCAACTTCTCCAGGTCCTTAACGGCGCGAATCTCGGAAGGGGAAACTCCAGCCTTATCAAACTTCTCTTTTATGGCTGGAGCATTCTTGTAGGCAAATTGCACTTGCTCTGCCAGTCTTTGATTAAGCCACCTCTCTCTCTCCTGCGGAGGCATCTTCTCCTTTGATTCATCGCTCAGGGATGCCAACTCTTCAGGGCTTAGCCGACTCAACATTGTCTACCTCCTTTAATATGTTTCTTCTTTATTTCCCTAATACCATTATAACATTTATAACATTAGCTCGGTCACTATCAAGGTGAGGTTGTGTTCCCTTTTGCAATTCTGATTAGATTTGACGTCCAATATCATATCCCTCTGCTATAGCTGCCGATACCGTGCCCTGGTCTCTGCCTGCAAAGCCCTTAGCATCCCCTACAACATGGGTCTCGATTCCTTTCCCCTCCGCCATTTCGGCCAGGAATATGTTTGGTCGTCTGTCGCTGGCCAATACCATAGTGTTGATTTCCGGTAGTCTTTCTCTACCGCTGTCGTTCACTATCCAAACCTCATCCACCGGTAAAATCTCTACCTTCTGGACCCTTTTACATCTTTTCACACCTTTGCTTATTATTCTTCCCATTAGATAATGTCTGTCGCTAGCAGCCATTTTTTCTGCAAAGTGTGTCCCTTTTTCCACTACATAGATTTTCTTGTCATCTTCTGACAGGTAATCTGCTACTTGAAGCCCGATTTGGTCTCCCCCTATGACCAGGATATTATCCCCCGTCAATCTTTCTTCCTCGATGAGCTCGTCCACCATTAATAGCTCTATGTCCTTTATATTGTCCAAACCCTCGATAAATCCCAGTGGTACCTCGGGCAAGCTCCCTGTTGCTATCACGAGCACGTCAGGGCTGATCTGGTCTAATAACAATTGATCGACTGAGGTATTCAGACGAATTTCCACTCCCAGTTTATTAAGTTGTCTTTCATACCACGGGATGATGTCTCCTATTTCTTCTCTCTTGGGCATTCTAGCAGCCAGTCTAAGTTGCCCCCCTATCCATCCTCTACTCTCGCATAAAATGACCTTATGCCCGCCGAAAGCCGCCCTTCTGGCTGTTTCCAGTCCAGCGCAACCCGCCCCGGCAACCAGGACCTTCCTCGCCGCAGCCTTTTTCTGACCTTCTATGTCCTTTATGAGGTATTCTCTGCCTACCCTTGGATTCACGGCGCAACTTGCCTCTCCTTGTCTAAGTATCCCCTCGATGCAGCCCAGGCACTCCGCTAAACATAACCTTATTTCTGCT
>Ga0180437_10003706_pt1 | contig 22416 bp, 16 predicted proteins | sample SS_ome_4_FD_132410 | JGI IMG/M metagenome (GOLD analysis project Ga0180437, IMG submission 132410) | Hypersaline lake sediment archaeal communities from the Salton Sea, California, USA - SS_3_D_1 metaG | ecosystem: Environmental > Aquatic > Non-marine Saline and Alkaline > Hypersaline >...
AACCAGGATCACGACGTGTATGCCAAAGTGGACAATTTCCTCGATCCCGGCCTAGCGTTGTGGCAACGAAATTCGCTGGTACCTGAATCAGACGAGCAAAACAACGTCACTTGGACTCCGGTGAGCAGGCCCGAGCCCGAGTCCACCATCTTTTTGCCAATCGTGCTGCGATAATCGCTGATACCTGCGACGCTACAAAATCAAGGCCAGCTATCTGCCTGGGATAGCTGGCCTTGTCTGTTGTGTGTACGCGACGCAGGATGCCAGTTGATGTTTTCAGGCCATCAGCAGCACTTTTTCGATCCGTTCCATAGCCCAGTCCAGTTCGTCTCGAGTGATGATCAGGGGCGGGGCAAAACGGATGACGTTTTCGTGCGTCTCCTTGCAGAGCAGACCTTCGTCTTTCAGTGCTTCGGCGAAGCGGCGCGCACCTCCGGCAGACGGCTTGAGTTCGACGCCGACGAGTAACCCACGACCCCGCACCTCGGCGATGTGATCGCTCTCGACCCGCATCAAGCGTCCCATCAGATACTCGCCTTGCTGCAGGGCATTCTCGATGAGGCCCTCCTCGGTCAACACGCGCAGCGCTTCGCGCGCGATGCTCGCGGCGAGTGGGTTGCCGCCAAAGGTGGAGCCGTGATCGCCGGGGTTGAACAACTTTAGCACGTCCCGGTCGGACAGCACGGCTGAGATGGGGTAGAAACCGCCAGACAGGGCCTTGCCGATGGTGACCACGTCGGGCCGGACGTCTTCCCAGTCACAGGCGAAGAGCTTGCCCGTGCGGCCCAGACCGGTCTGTATCTCGTCGGCGACAAAGAGGACGTTGTGGCGGTCGCAGATATCACGCGCGCGTTTCAGGTAGCCATTGGGAGGCAGGAGGACACCGCCTTCACCCTGGATAGGCTCAACCAGGAAGGCGACGGTGTTGGGCGTGATGGCCGCTTCCAGCGCCTCGGCATCACCGTAAGGCACGGTGAGAAAGCCCGGCGTGAAAGGTCCAAAGCCGTCCTGGTATTGTGCCTTGGTGGAAAAGCCCACGATGGTGATGGTGCGGCCGTGAAAGTTACCGGCGCAGGTGATAATCTCTGCCTGGCCGTCCGGCACACCCTTGGTTTGGTACCCCCACTTGCGCGCGGCCTTGAGAGCTGTCTCCATGGCTTCGGCGCCGGTATTCATGGGCAACATCATCTCGTAACCGGTCAGCTCGCACAGCTCTTGGGTCCACAGCGGCAACTGGTCGTTGTGGAAGGCCCGGGAGGTGAGAGGCAGTTTGCTGGCCTGCTCTACCATGGCCTTGAGGATGCGCGGGTGCGCGTGACCCTGGTTGACGGCTGAATACGCGCTGAGAAAGTCCAGGTAACGGTTGCCTTCCACGTCCCACACCCAGATGCCCTCGCCTCGTTCCAGCACCACGTCCAGCGGTTTGTAGTTGTGCGCGTTGTACCGATCTTCTAAAGCGATGTAGTCTTGCGTATTCATGGTAGTTCCTCGGGTTAGGGCAGGCGTTCGATCTGTTCTGTGAAGCCGATGCCCAGCTCTGCCAGCTCGGCGAGAACCGGCTCGTAGATTTCGGGGGCGACGGCCCGGTGAACGCCGGTAAGCTTTAACTGGCCTTGCAAGATCATCCGCACCGCAATGGCTGCCGGCAGGCCCACTGTCCGTGCCATGGAGGTATCGCCGTGAGGGATGCCATAGTCAATCATGGTGGCGGTGATCTTTTCCCGGCGGTCGGGGTATTGGGCGATAAATTCGTGTTGCATGACGAGCATGTCTCGTTCGCCTGCGGCGTATTGCATCTTGGCCAGCATGGTGGCCACCAGCACGTCGAGGGGCGAACCTTTGGTCACCGGCAGAGGATCGTCGGAAAAAAGGCCCAGCCATTCGAAATTCCCCGCGGCGTAGGAATCCTCCGCCAACCCCAACTTGTCCAGGGTTTCCCGGCGAGGGTCGGCGCCGGGCGTGCCCAGTAGCTTGGCGGTAAGTTGGCCCAGGGTGAGGCCAGCCAGGTCGGCTGCGTCGTCACTCATCCAGCCAGCGTCCACCAGCTTACGCAGGGTCTCACACCAGCCGACGTAGCGCAGGGTGCCGCGGAACATGGTCTTGGCGGCGGGAATGCCATAGATGTCCAGGTAGGGCAGGCTGTCGCGGTTGGGATAACATTCCAGTTCACCCAGACCCTCGATGGGCGTCAGCCAATAGTGGTCAAAGAGCTCCTTGCCAGGGACGACAATCTCCTTGCCATCCTCTCGCCAGCGGGCGGCGTTCTTGCTGGCCAGTAGCACGCCACGGGGGCTCCAGGAGAATTTGTAGCCCAAGGGATTGGTGTTGGCTTCTGGCGCGGGCAGGCCGCCTGTGTTGGATTTGAAACTCATCACCTCGCCGCCGTCTTTGCGCACGCGGTCGATGACTTGCATGGCCGACATGTGATCAATGCCGGGGTCCACGCCGATTTCGTTGAGGATGATCACACCGGCCTCTTTGGCAGCGCCGTCCAGTTGCTTCATGGCGTCGCTGACGTAAGAGGTGGTCACCATGTCCTTCTTTAGTTCGATGCAGTACTCGGCGACGAGAGGGTGGTATACATAGGGCAACATGCTGACGGCCAGGTCATGCTGTGCGATCAACTCTCGCAGTGTTACTTTGTCACTCACGTCCAGTTGCACGGCGGTGCCGTTGGCGCGGTCACCAATCAGCGCCTGGGCTTTACTGACCGTGCGGCTGGCGACGGTGACATAAAAGTTGGGGATGTTGAGCAGGTATTCGACGTGCGGGCGGGTGACGAGGCCCGCACCCAAGACTAGAACTTTTTTCATGGTTTGCCTCCGTCTAACTTTTGTTATTTGAGGAATTGTTCTATGTAGCGATAGTCCGGGGTCAGTTGTCCCTGGTGGAGGATGAGGGCACGCTTGATCTCCGGTGGCAGATCAAGTTGGTCAAAGGAAACGGAAAAGTCAGCGTGGGCGATCGCTGGGATGTAAGCTTTGAGTGTCTGGCTGAAATCAATCGAGGACTCGCGGGGCAACTCGCTGGGCAGGATGTCCACGGCCATGATGACCGGGCCTCGACCCTTGTACCCATCTTTCGCCTCGCCGGTTGCGGCATCGTAAACAAAGACGGGATCCCCCGGCTCGGTGCTCTTGACAGTAACTTCGATGGCCCCTTCGACGTCGCAACTAATGTCACCGATGACTTTGAGCCGAGGAGATTCTTTCCCGCTGTAGGCTTGCTTGACGTAATCCTTGGTGACCAGTCGGGGATACATGACGTCCCAGTAGATGGCGTTGACCAGGATGGTGAGGTGGGGCAGGTAGGTTTCGAATGTGGAGCGATACTTTTCTGGGTGCTGGTAGTAATCTTGTAGTTCAAATTCACCGCCGGGCGAGACAGGCGCTACCATATGCTCTTCCTTAAAGACGGATTTGTATAGGGCCTGCCGGGAGGCATCTCTGTCTTGTCTGTCTTGAACGATAGCCTCGATTTCCTCGGGGGCGATTTCAATCACGGGCAGATACCGCAGAATCTCCTGCGTGCCGCGCGATACGTTGCCGTAGCCAGCGATGCCCAGGATCAAGGGACAGATCGCTTCCGGTAGACCGTCGGCCTCGATCTGTTCTTTCACTTGCCCCAAAGCGGCGATGGCTTCATTCAAGTCCCTGTAGCGATACGCTTGCTGGAGTTGCGTAAAGGGGTTGGCAATTCCTTCCCAGGCCAGACGCTGCCCAAAGGCCCAGAGCGTGTCGAGCATCCCGGCCAAGCCAGCGTGCCGCCCAAAAAAAATGAGCCGACGGCCTTGGTCGTCGGTCACTTTTTCATAGTCAATCAGGTTGCAGCCCAGTTCCATCATTCGTTTGAGCATGGGCATGTTATAGGGCTGGCCCTTGATCACGTGGGCAAAGAACACGTAGGTTTTGCCCGGCTCAAAGACCTTCAGCGGTATCTCTTTCACCGCAAAGATCGTCGACGCTGGCGAAAGATCCTCTTGCACTGCGACCCCGATGTGGAGGTATTCGTCTTTTTCAAAAACGCGAACCTTCGACGTCTGGGCAATCACCTCCAGACCGTGATCCGACTGGAGGTCTCGGGCGTCCTGCGGTGTGATAGGAGTCCGGCGCTCCCAGATGCTCTTGTCCTCTCGTCGAATGCCGATGGTAGGTTTCATCCCTTTCTCCTTCGTTCGAAGAGCAGCCCTGAACGCCTCTGTTCAGAGCTGCTCTTTCGACTCTCTGAAAAAGCTGGCATACCTTGGGCATTACATTTTGAGATAGTCCTCAGCAAAGATGATCTTGTTCTGCAGAATCTGAACCGTCTTCCATACGGCCACCTGTTCGGGATCGTTCATGTCTACCGCATCTGGGCTCAGGTCTTCCATGGCGGCCACGGCGTCGTGCAGGCTGATCAGCAATTGACCCAGGCCGGTGCTGGTGTCGCGCTCGCTGACGATGCGGATGAACTCATTTTGAGCCGTGTCGAGCGGGTCGGCGATGGCCGAATCCAGGCCGGCAGCCATAAGCATGATCAGATAAGTGCGACTGATGAGGCTGCGTTTCTCGTGCGCCACCTGGTTCGAGACGTTGCTCAGGCCGACGGTGGTCATGGGTGCAGGATCCCACATCATCTTGAGCATGCGGATAGCCTCGACAGCCTCGGGCACGTATTCTTGCGAGCCGGCGACTGTCAGGATCAAGGGATCGAAATAGACCTTTGTCATGTCAATGCCGTATTCCTCAATGGCCGGTGCGAGGATCTCGGCAGCGATGTTGATGCGCTCATCGGCGTGGACGGGGATGCCAGCCTTGGTCATGGTGAGGGCGATGAGATTGGCGCCAAATTCAGCGGCCAGGGGCATGACCTCCTCAATTCGATCCGGCATGGCAGAGACGGAATTAATGAACGCTTCGATGTTCAATTCTTGGCAACGTTCCAGCCCGGCATGAATGGCGGCCGCGTTGGTGGTATCCAGCGAGAGAGGGACGCCTGGTATTGCTTCCTGCATGATGTCTACCATCCAGCGCATCACCTCAGGGCCATCCTTCTTGCGGCGACCAATGTTCATATCGACGACATTAGCACCATGTTTCACCAGTTGCTTGGCCATCGCTTGCAGCGGTGCGGGGTCACGATTGTTCACCGCATTCTTGACCGGGGTAGAAAGAATCTGAATGTTCTCGCCGATGATCAGCATGTGTTTACCTCCTCGTATTTTATTGCTGAACGATCTGTCGGTAGCGCGCTCTGAAAACTCTTGCACTGCCGTCTGGCTTGCTTACCCTTCAGTTAAGTACTCTGCTCGAACGCTCACATTGTAACCGGAAATGCAGCCATTGTCAACTTGTCTATGGTTCGCGGCCTTCCAGAAGTCGGGCCACGGCCGGGAAGGCGGCCATGTCGGTGTGCGGCAAAAAGAGTGCCTTGGTGAACTCGTCGTAAAAAGTGTTGTCCGCTGAGAGTTCCAGGTAGGTCATCTTGTTGGCGATTCCGACAACTTTTTGCCGCAGGTCAGGGCAAAGCAGGGCGGTATAGGCGCCCAGCGCCGAGGTATTGCCCAGGAAATCGAAACGATCCCAGGGCATGTCGGGCAGCAGGCCGATCTGAATGGCCTTTTCCACGTCAATGTATTTGCCAAAAGCGCCGCCGATGAGTAACTGTTCCACATCGGCCAGTTCCAGGCCCACGCTCCGCACCAGCACTGAAAAACCGGCATAGATGGCTGCTTTGGCCCTTAGCAGATTGGAAATGTCCACTTCTGTGATGACAATGTCTTCTTTTTTCCCACGCGTCTCTTTCTTCCAGGCGACGACGTACTCCATGCCATGCTCGCCCTTGCGTATGCGCGGCGTGTCAAGATCCTGGTTGATTTTTCCGGCCTTGTCCATCACGCCAGTGACAAACATCTCGGCCATCAGGGAGATAATGCCAGAACCGCAAATGCCCTGGGGAGGCGCATCGCCGATGGTGTGGTAGGTTGGCTCGTAGGTGGTGGTGTTGATCCACACTTCCTCGATGGCGCCCATGGTGGCTCTCATGCCAGAGTGAACGCCGGAACCCTCAAAAGCAGGTCCGGCGGAGCAGGCACAGGAGATGAGCCAGTCGTTGTTACCCAGGACAATCTCGCCGTTGGTGCCCACGTCAATAAAGAGGGTCAGCTTGTCGGTGGCAAACATCTTGGAACTGAGGACACCGGCGGTGATGTCGGCGCCTACATAGCTGCCCACACCCGGCAGACAGTCCACAGTGGCTTGTGGGTTGATATGCACGCCCAGTTCGCCAGCTTTTACCGGCAGCGGATGGTTTACCGTAGGAATGTAGGGTTCGCGGCGGATTGGCTCTGGCCAGAGGGCCAAGAAGAGATGAATCATTGTGGTGTTGCCAGCGACAGTCATCCGGTGAATGGACCTCGGCTCGATCCCCTGCCGTTCGCAGGTGTCTTCGATGAGGCCGTTTATGGTCTGAATCACCAGGCGCTGCAGGTGTTCCAGCCCGCCTTCGCGCTTGGCATAGACGATGCGCGAGATAACGTCCTCGCCACACGAGATCTGGCGATTGTATTCGATGGCCGTATCCACTACTTTGCCGCTCTTCATGTCAACCAGGTAGACGACGTTGGAGGTGGTGCCGATGTCAACCGCCACGGCGTAGAGGGGGGCGACCGTCTGATCGCCCGGCAGAATGTCCAGCAGGCGAGGCGGGCCGGCGTTGGCCCAGGTGCGCATTTCAAGGATGGCAGTGACGTCCCACTCGGCGTCGCGCAGGGTGTTGGCCAGCTTGCGCATCGTCGGCAGATCTATCCACAGATCGCGTATGTCGTGCTGTTGCCCGAGGGTCCGTTTGAGCCGGTCAAAGTCGGTGGTGTTGTCCATGAGGCTGGGCGGTTCGATGACCAGGTGAAGCTGGCGCAGCTCTTGCTGGCCGATCCAATCGCATTCGATGGGCAGTTCGACGACTTTGCTGGTCTGCTTTTCGCTAGGCAACTTGCGAACGATCATCTCTTCCTGAGGCGGAACAAAGATCGTCACGTCGCTCTGCACGTAGCTCTGGCAGGCCAGCGCGTAGCCCTGCTCCAGTTCGGTACTGGAAAGGCGACTGACCGCACGGCGCTGTACCTCGCCGCTTTCGACGATGACCCTGCAACGACCGCAGCGACCCTGACCGCCACACGGCAGGTTCATTTGCTGTCCAGCGGCAGCGATGGCGTCCGACAGGCTGGTGCCAGCCTCTACGCGAACGCTCTGGCCGTCGGGACGAAAGGTACAGGTAAAGGTTTGGCTGTCGGTTGATGGATCGGTCATGAGAATCGCACCTCTACTCTTCCACTTTAACTTCTACAAGAACAATCGCGTCGTCGCTCGTCTCCGCCGGGTAGGTAACAGGCAGTCGGGGCAGATCTCCTTCGGCGACGTACATGCCGACGATCAACTTGTAGATTCCTGGTGGCGCGCCTGGCGACACGGTTGGCGTGTGCGAGTTAGAGATAACGGTGCCTGGCTGCCAACGGGAAGTCGGATAAGCGTCGTCGCCGGTCAGCCGGTCATGCTGAGCATAGATGTGCCCGTCAGGGCCGAGCAACTGGACAAAGGTGGTATAATTTGTGGCCACCTCGCCTATGGCTTCCCAATAGAGCGTCAGGTATAGCGTCCTTCCTGGCGCAGCAGCGGTAGGTTCCAGGTCGTAGCCCAAGAGCCGCATCTGCTCACCGAACTCGGCGTGGAGTGGATGTGATGGGCCGGGTTGTGCGGTTAGATCGCAGTCTGTCACGGAAAAGAGCAGCAGTGCCACGCCATGAAACTTTTGGCCGACATCTAGCCGAGGACAGGTGCGCAACAGATGGTTCAAAACGACCTCGGTTGGGTCGGCCAGACGATGCTGCCACAGCACCAGCCACAGCCGCTCTCGGTTGGCGACGATTTCGGCCAGCTGGGCGACCGCCCGATTGTCCAGTGGCTCTCGCGTGGAGGGGAGCAAGCTGTGCGGCATAGGATACACTGGCAGGTCGCCCTCGAAATAATAGGCGAAGGCCGGGTAGCTATGGCCCCCAACCAGAATGACAGCATCACCCATCTCCTGGTATTGTTCGACATAATGTGCAGCCGCACGGAAATCTGGGCGGGCCACGGCAACGTCAAGGTATTGTCTGTGCAGCGATGCGACCGAGGCGCCGATGACCAGTGTGCCTACCAGCAGCAACCCTCCTGCCGCTGACCACCGCCAGACCCGATGTGCGGGATCGGAACGGCGCTCCCTGGCCAGAGAGACGAGATAGACACCCCCCGCCCCGGCCAGCAGAAGCAGCGCTGGTAGCGCGGGCAGCAGATACCGGGGCGCGAACTTGGGTCGGTCGTGGGAAATGGCGAACAGTGCCGTCACCGGGACGGTCAGCCAGAGCACCAGCCAGAGGGCGCGCTCGCCACGCGAGATTCCCCGGTTGGGCAGATCGCTGCCACTCCGGGCGGCGGCCCAGAGACCCAATAGCCCGGCTGCAACCAGGGCCAGCGCTGCTGCCTGTGCCAGGGGTGTGCCGACGCGGTCGCCAGCGGCAAAGGCGAGCGCCGTGTCGCGGATGATCTGTCCCAGGCCCAGCGCGCCGTGCCAATAAGTGGCGTTGATGGCGACCTGCTCCGCCACAAAGTGGCCCCAGGGCAGAAAAAGTAGCAAAATGGCCACCTGCGCCGCTGCCCAGCGGATTAGCAGTCCTCGCATCGTCTGCTGGCCCTCGCGCGCCACCCGCACCAGCCACCACCCGGCAAAGGCCACGTTGGCAAAGACCAGCACAAAGCTCGTGTAAAAGTGAGCGTACAGGGCCAGTGCACCTGCCAGGGTGTAGCCCAGCCATGGCCAGGGTCTCGCCTTGCGGCAGGCGACGAGTGCTTGCAAGGCCAGCACGATACCCAGGCTCAGCGAAAAGGCCAGGCTGTACATTCGTGCTTCTTGAGAATACCACACGTGGAAAGGTGAGACGGTCAGCAGTGCGGTTGCCAACAGAGCAGTTGCTTTGTCAAAGAGCTGTTTTCCCAGACGGTAGAGCAGTGCTACGCCGAGCACACCCCACCACACGGATAGATAGCGCACCGCCAACTCACTCTGTCCGGCGATGGCCATCCAGACGTGCAGCAGCAGCGAATGCAGTGGTGGGTGATCGCTGCTGGAGACGTCGGCCAGCATCGAGTCGACAGGCTGGGCGGCATAGTAGACACTAAGGGCTTCGTCGTACCACAGACTCTGATCCGGCAGGCGGCAAATTCTCAGGGCGAAGGCCAGCAGCAGTGTGACCAGAACGAGAGAAAAGAGCCCTTGGGTTATTCGTGAGCTGGTCATTTGAGGAACAACTGTTTCACAAAAGCAGCCGCCAAATCACTTCCCACCGGACGGGGAGCTAGGCGGCAGCAGGGTATCCCGCCCGGCGGGCATCGCCAGAGCGTAAAAGGTCTTGGTTAATACCAGGTTTGGACGTCCTGGCCCGCAGCATGGACCAACAAGCCTTGCCCTGGGCCAGTCGAAGGGCTATGGCCCGAGCCTGCTGAAGGCCAGAACGTCCTCGATCGATGATCCAGCTAGTTTTGCCAAAGCTTGAGATAGGACGGAATATCCACCGCTTCGCGCGGACCGACCAGGATTTCCCAGCCGGGCATCTCTTCTTCCAATTCGCCCGAGATAACGGCCACGTAGCCCGGAATGATGATCTTGCGATGGCTGACTTTGCTTTCCACGTCGAACGCTTTCGCTCCCTTGGCTACGGTCTCGGCATCGAAATTGCCGGCGGCCCAGGCGGTGAGCACGCTCATGCCCTCGGAATCGGTGATGAGCAACCAACTGGATACGCCGCTGCCGTCCACCTCGCCAGCGACACTGAAGTAGGTGAGTGAGAAATTGGTGGTCACCAACAGCGGCGAGTCGGGGCCGGGATCGCCGATTTCATACATGCCCGGGCTAACCTGAATCGGCTTTTGCGGGTCGGTGTAGATGTTGAGCCGCAGGGTGAGCAGGATGTAGGCCACGGCCGGGTCAAAGTGATCCAGGACGACAAAGCCACCATATTTAGCAATGTGCTGTCCGGCGATGATGGCCTCTTCCTCGGGCGATTCCGCCCCTTCACCGGGAAAGGCGATGGTGGGGTAGCCCAGCGGACGAAAATTCTTGGTCAAGGCCAGCCGGCGGATCTGAGTGAATAGGGCCAACGAATTGGGCATACTCCGTGTGCCAGGGTCGAGGACAATGTCTTCGATACCCGCGCCTTTGACGTTCTCGGCTAGGTTGGCCAACGGCGTGAGCCCCTCCGGCTCGTAGACAGCCAGGGAAGCGCCGGCCGCTTTTGCTACAGCGACCATCTCCTCCCAGTTGTCTTTTGTGGCAGCGTAGAGCAGGGTTTTTTCGCCAGCTGCTTCGAGGCCGGCCTGGGCGGCGGCAGGATCCTCGGTCATGATGATGAATGGCTTCCCATTTGCCTTGGCCTGGGCAGCCTTGATGGCGGCCACAAAAGCCTCTTTGTCGCCCGAGGCATTCTCCACCGCCACGCCGCTCAGGCTCAGGGTGATGCCTACCCGCTCGACCTGGTAGCCCATAGCCTCGGCCACGGCAGCTTCAATCTCGGCGGTGGACTGGGTGTCTTGTACGCGCAAAAAGACGCCCACCGGGTTGTAAAAGGTCTTGTTGTGGCGGAACATTTCTGTCTCGTTCCCCACCTTGACCTCTGTGTCCCCACTTCCCAGGGTGACAAGTCGCATCGGGGGGGCGGCGGAGGCGGCCAGAGCAGTTTTGGATTCTTCCGACACGTGGGGGCAGGCCGCAAGATCGGCCTGCTTGGCCGCCAGTTTCATGGCGAAAGCCAGGCAAGTGGGGAAACCACAGTCCTTGCAGTTGGTTTTTGGCAGTAACTTGTAGATCTGCAGACCACTCATTCCCATGGTTGTACTCTCCTTGTTGTCAACGGAAGCTCAGTACGAGGAGGATGGCACCAACGAAAAAGTAGACCAGGGTGCCGATTTGCCGCCGGCGGATGAGCTTTTGCCGGCTGGCCTCGTCGCGCAGCGCGCGGGGCTTGCCCCACACCAGGTTGGGTCGGTAGACGCTCAACAGGCTGATGGCTAAAAAAACCACCGCCCCGGCCAGCGTCCAATAGTTTACCTCCACCTCGAACCTCTCCGTCGGTCGTTGTCAGTGAGCCGTCAATTTGTCAATCGTCGCTCGCACGTGCTTCACGCTCTCCGGATGGCGGAGTGAGATGACGTCGGCACCGGCGTGGAGGAGGGTGGTGGCAGTCAGTACTTCCCAACTGATACCACGTTTCTCAAGGTCACCCCATTCCTCCGGTACACCTTCGCCCACCTTGGACTCTTTTTGGCGCCACGATTCCAATCCGGTCAGGCAGAACATCGGTTGCTGGGTCATACTGTCACCCTGGAGGGCTGCCAGACGGAGGCGCTCCATGACCGAATAGGTATACTCGATGCCGTAGCCCAGGGCACCCGTCGTAGGATCCATCAGGATGCGATTCAGCGGAATGGCCATGTCGGTCAGCAGGATGTTCATCTGTTTGGCGAGATTGACATCGATCGGCGAGCTGGACACGACCAGTTGGTTGTGGGCCAGGGCGGCCGCGGCAATGGTGCGATAGTTCTTGTCTTCGCACTTGCCCAAGGCAACCCGTTCGCCAGCCGCGGCTTCGGCGGTGGCCACCAGCAATTCGTTGTCTAGCTCTGCCTGGCCTGGCCCCAGAATGATGAGGGGCAGACCGGTGGCGGCCAGGACATTCTTGACGGTTTCTGTGACCTGGGCTGGGGTGGTTTGGTTGCCGTCAGCGTCCTCACCTCGCAGCGCCAGCAGGATGAGGTCGGCGCCAGCTTCTTCGGCCTTTGTGGCCCAGGCGGTGGGGTCTCTTGCCGCGTCGCCCCAGACTTGCAGCAGGACGGGCGACCAGTCGGAGGGATACCCATTCTGAATCTCGATAGCGATGGCAGGTGGATGGGGGAATTGTCCCTCAAAATGCAGGAAGGGCAATGCCGTCTCGCCGCCAACCGTCACTGTACGGGTACGCGTGCCGCCGTCAGCCGCCGTTGCGCCGAGGGTGACTTCTCGCACCTTACCCGTCCATTTCTCCGTAGGAATTTCGGCTGTAACTGGCATTGATTGTCTCCTTGTTGCTACTATTTGGTAGTTGTACCTCGTGTTCGGATCACGTCGGACTCGTCATATCGCGAACTACCGCGCTGGGAGACCGTGCGCCCATCAGGCACTGTGGCGCTGACTTGGCGTGCGTGATGATCGGTGGGTGGTCTCTATTGTGATCCAAGTGGCTCATACGTCTCGCGCAAGTGCCTCCATAATCAAGGGGGCGCGCTGTGGGAGACGGGGAAGTCATCCCATGTACCACATCCATTTGGCACCGCGCATCTGTTTGACAATGTCGGTGGTGGAGATGATGCCCACGGGTTTGTGTTTGCCATCATCTGTCATCTCACACACCAGCAAGCGATGTACGTCTTTTTCCAACATCTGCTGGGCTGCCTCGGCCACAGTGGCGTCGGGAGTGGTAAAGATCACATCTGGGGTCATAATGTCTGAGGCAGTGTGTTCCATGAGGTTCTGTCCATACAGGCGGATGATGTCCGTATGTGAGATGATGCCTTGAATGGCATCGTCGTCTCCCATCACGACGATAGCGTGCACGTCGGTGTCGGCGACGATGCGAACTACTTCTTGCATGGGTGTGTCTGGCTTGCAGGCAATGACGCCAGCATGCATGATATCGCTTACAAGTCTGGCATTGGCCATACGTGCTCCTCGGTTCTGGAAAAGACTCCAAGACATTGTCAAGCGGCAAGCGACCACCAGAGCAGCCACTTGCCGCTTTGATTCGCTGGCGAACTAGAACAACGGATCCATGGTCAGCGCCGGGTGGCCCACCTCTTCCAGGAAGGCCAACACCTCTTCTTCAGTGGTTGCCATGCGCTCGTCGGCGATCTTGTCAATCAGGTCCGGGTCGCCCTCGCGGATGGCCGCTTCTTTTAATTCCTCGGCCATGGACTCTTTCAGGAAACTGGACATCCAGACGATGCGCTTGAGCCCACCATCGGCGCGGATGAACTTTTTGCTGATGATAAAGTATTTTCCGATGCCCAGTACGCCAGGGGTCTGCAGCCCACCCCCGGCCATGCCTGCCAACGTGGAGAAGGTCATACCGGCCGGTGTCATGCTCGGGTCCTCGCGGCTGACGATCATAAAGCCATTGCACAGCGGCATGATCATCATGATGCACTCGAAGCAACCGCAGGAGGTCATGGGGAATTCCATGATGGAATACATCGTCACGTTTTCGACTGAGCCGTGGGATGCCTGCTTGACAAAGTCGTTGACGTTGTCAAAGATGCCGGTCCATCCGTCGATGGCCTTCCCTTTGGAGATGGGCTGGTTGGGGCCGGTGGGATTGATCTGATAGCTGGCCTTGCAGTCCAGCCAGTTGTAAGCTCCGCACAGGCCCAGTCGCTCCGGGCTGACGACGCAGACGTGGTCTGGCGCAAACGACTGGCACAGAGTGCAGGAGTAGAACTCTTCCACCGACTCGTCGGTCATTTCGGCCAGACGCTGGTTACGGAAACCGAAGGCTTCGCGAGCCTTTTCCAGCCATTCTGCGTGCAGGTCGGGATCGGTGATGATCGTGACCTGGACCTTGTCCAGGATGGCACCAAAGTCGGCGTGCATACGGGCGTAGAGGATCTCGCCAAAGTGCTCCAGGCCAAAGCCTTTTTCGACAGCCGTCTTGGAGATACGGATCCAGGCGATGTCGCGCTGCCCAATGTGCTGGACGCCGGACGCGCCGTTGACAAAGTAGTGGATCTGCCTCTCCAGAACCGGTTCAAAGTCAAGCTGCATCTGGCGACCGGCGACTTCGACGACGATACCCATGTCAATGGCCTCGCCCTCGGGCACATCTTCAAAGCCAGGGCCGATGATCTCGATTTTGTGATCTTCGACTTGGTCCATGTCTGCCATGTGCAGGTACTCGAAGCAGCGAGAGTTCTTGCCACCGAACTCGATGCGCATGTCGGCCCGGCGAACACGCTCGCCCTCAAAGGCGGAGCCATAGGCTACGGGAATAGGCACTTCGGTGATCTTGATCTTGACGCCGCGCACTTCGATGCACTTTTGCGCCAGCCGCTCGGCCTTTTCCATGTCATCCTTCCCCTCGATGTCTTCCCAGGGCATGGAGACGACCGCCTCGTACATGGTGAGGCCGCTGGGATAGATGTTGGGCACGCGAGTGTCGCCCAGGGCGGGGAAGCCGTAGTTAATGGCCCCGGCGGCGGTGGCGTACTTCAGGTCGTCAATGTGGCCCAAGGCCAGGGCAAAGGCAAAAGTGCGGTGCTCGTTGTACTCCAGGATCTCCTTAGCCATGCCGCCTTTCAGTCCACCGAAAGTGAGTGCGCTGCGGGTGGCAAAGCCCAAGGCATAACTGGTGGACTCGGTATCGGAGCCAAAGGGGACGGTGTAGGTGTCGTAGCCAAGCTCGACGCCGGTCTGCAGGGCCTGCTCGACGACGCCCACGCCGTCCACGCTGCCGGAGAGAAAAACGAGGATGTTACGGCGCTGGAACTCGCGGATCAGTTTTTCGGTGACTTTGTTGCTCTTGGCCCGACCCAGCAGGGCCACAAAGCCCGGCATACGCCCGTCTACCAGCTGAATGCCCCAGGAGCGAAGCTGGATATCGTCAATGGGGCCGTTATAGGTGTATTCCTGGCCGTTGAGAACTTTTTTCTCTGGCTGGGTGCCCTCGACAAAGCCGATGCTCATGAGCAATTCTTCGGCCATGAGCGTGGCCGCCCCAGCGTCCAGCGTCGGCCCCAGGTAGGGCATCCACAGGTTGCCCTGGGGGATGGGGTGCAGCAATCTCTTGAGGTGCGCGATGATCGGTTCCATATCATCCAGGGTAGCGACTTCCATGCCGGTCAGTCCCATGATGATGGGCAGGTAGTAGGCCGTGTTGGTGAACGCTACTTTGGTGTCAGCCCCGTGCTTGGCAACTGCCTCTTTCCATTGTTTTTCGGCACGGAAAACTACCTCGTGGGCACCTCGAATAGCGGCACTGGCGATAAACTTGGACATTAATATGCCTCCTTGCTAGGGTTGTTTGACGGTGGGTGATTCTATACCCCAGTCCCTTCTGCATCGAAGGGGATTGCGGGAAACCACAGACAGCTTCTGAAATCTAGAACTTTGCAATTATACCACAGACTGGCGCATCTGCAAAGCGGATTGCTCAGGATCCTTGACAAGCCACGCTACAAGAGAAAATATAAGTGCTGACGGGTGGGAGGGTTCGCCCTCCCACCTTGTTAACAGAAGCCTAGGACAGACCAACGACACGGCCTGTCTTCAGGTCCACGTCTATGTCAGTGAAGACTGGCCGGGTGGGCAGACCAGGCATGGTGCGCATCGTGCCGCACAGCGGAAAGAGGAACCCGGCGCCTACGCTGGCCCGCACGTCGGTGATAGGCAGTCTCCACCCGCGCGGCGTGCCTTTGAGTGCTGGATCGTGGGTGAAGGAGAGGTGAGTCTTGGCCATGCAGAGCGGCAGGTGGCTCAGCCCCATGTCGGTGAAGAGCTTGATCTTTGCCTCCGCCTCGGGCGTATAGTCCACCCCGTCGGCACGGTAGATCTCGCGGGCGACGGTTTCGATCTTTTCCTTGATGGACATGTCGTCCGGGTAGAGGGGCTTGAAATGGCTTGGCTTTTCGCAGGCCGCGATCACGGCCTCAGCCAATGCCGCACCGCCCTCGCCGCCCGTGGTCCACACATCACTGAGCACGGCGTCCTCGGCGCCGGTCTCTTTGGCGCGCCGACGAATCAGTTCAATCTCGGCGTCGGTGTCGTTGGTGAAGCGGTTGATGGCCACCACGACTGGGACACCGAACTTGACGGCGTTTTCGATGTGTTGCAGCAGGTTCGGCAGGCCCTTTTCCAGCAACTCTAGGTTTTCCTGGGTATAGGCCTTGTCCAGTGGCTTGCCAGCGACGACTTTCGGACCACCGCCATGCATCTTGAGGGCCCGAACGGTGCAGACCAGCACCACACAGTTGGGCACCAGCCCACTGACGCGGCACTTGATGTTAAAGAACTTTTCCATGCCACAGTCGGCGCCAAAGCCCGATTCCGTGACCACATAACCATCCTCACCCATCAGCTTGAGGGCAACCTTGTCAGCCATGATGGAACTGTTGCCCTGGGCGATGTTGGCGAACGGCCCGCAGTGGACAAAAGCCGGACTCCCCATCAGGGTCTGCATCAGGTTGGGCATGATGGCCTCTTTGAGCAGCACGGTCATCGAACCGGCCACATTCAGATCCTCGGCCGTGATCGGTTCCACCTGCCCTTTCGCACGCAAGCCCCCCGGTTTGCTCGTACCGATGATGATGCGGCCCATGCGCTCGCGCAGGTCGGCCAGGCTGCTGCACATGGCCAGCGCGGCCATGATCTCGGAGGCCACCGTGATATCGTACCCCGCCTGGCGTGTCATACCGTCGCTGGCGGTACCCAGACCGATGATGATGTTGCGTAGCGCTGCGTCACTCACGTCCACCACCCGCCGCCACTGGATGGTGTCGGGGTCGATGTTCAGGCGGAACATCCGCTCCTGGTTCTCATCGCTCAGATCAGAGGGTCTTTCTGATTTAATGCCTAGCTTTTCCAACCGCTTGCGCATACTTGGTGTGTATTCGTCATCCGGGCAGAGAGCCCGGGCCAAGTAACTGGTGCTCCACCGGGCTTCTTTGGCAAGTCGGTTGTCAATAGCGGCTGCCAGCAGGTTGTGGGCCGCGCCCACGGCGTGGATGTCCCCGGTGAGGTGCAGGTTAAAGTCTTCCATCGGCACGATCTGGCTATAGCCGCCACCGGCTGCCCCACCCTTGATGCCAAAGGTCGGCCCCTGGGAAGGCTGTCGGATGCAGGTAAAGACCTTCTTGCCCAGGTAAGCCAGTCCCTGGCTGACCCCGATGGTGGTGACGGTCTTGCCTTCACCCAGAGGCGTGGGGGTGATGGCCGTCACGTCAATGTATTTGCCGTTGGGCCGGTCGGCCAGCCGCTCCAGCACGTCCAGGTGGACTTTGGCTTTGTACTTGCCATACAGGTCCATGTCGTCCTCTGTCAGACCGACGTCTCTGGCAACCTCGACGACGGGCCGCAGCGTGGCAGCCTGCGCGATTTCAATGTCGCTGGGTACTTTTTCTTTGACTTCGACGATCATTTTGGCCATAGTAATTCCTCCTTGTGTTTAGATGCGATAGATGTAAATTTGGCTTTTGCACGTTAGCTGTGTTTGATTTGTCGTCGCGCTGCTTCCAGCACGTTAAGCATGAGTATGACGTTGGTCATGGGGCCGGTGCCGCCAGGAACGGGAGTAATCATGCCGGCGACGTCTTTTACCGCGTCAAAGTCCACGTCGCCTACCATGTTGCCCTCGTCGTCAAAGTTAACACCAAAGTCAATGACCACTGCACCAGGTTTGACCATATCGGCGGTGATGATCTTGGCCCGGCCCACAGCGGCGCAGAGGATGTCGGCACTGCGGCACACCTCGGCCAAATCGGCGGTGCGTGAGTGGGCGATCGTGACGGTGGCGTTTTGTCGCAGCAGGAGCAGCGACATGGGCTTTCCCACGATGTTGGAGCGGCCAACGACGACGGCGTGTTTGCCGCTGATGTCCACGTTTTGCCGTTTGAGTATCTCTAGCCCACCGGCCGGAGTGGCAGGGACAAAATAGTCCAGCACACCAGGAGGACGGCCTGCCGGGGCAACCTGCGCCAGTCGCCCGGCATTGACGGCATGGACGCCGTCAACGTCTTTCTCCGGTGACAGGGCTTCCTTGACGGCTGCTTCGTCCATGCCCTTGGGAAGAGGTTCCTGTACCATGATGCCGTGGATGCTGGTGTCGGCGCTGAGTTGGCGCACCAGTTCGACAACCGCTTCCTGTCTGGCCGTCTCTGGCAGCACGTGCACGCTGAAGCCCATGCCTCGCCTCTCGGCGGTACGGCGGATGGCGTTGGCGTAGCTCACCGAGGCGGGATCCTCACCAGCGCGCACGACGGCAATGGTGGGTGTTACGCTGTATTTTTCTTTGAACTTGACCACGGCCTCGTCAATTTCGGCCCGCATGGTCGTGGCCAGCTCGCGGCCATTGAGAATCGTAGCGGTCATAAGCTGCCTCCTTGCAAGGTCGGTTTGGGGCGACGGCGCCCTTAGAGTTTCTCCACCACGTAATCGTACACCTGGTCGCGCAAGGCAGGTTTGCCTTCCAATAGCGCGTCCAACTGTCCCTGTTTCTCAGCGGTAAAGCTTTGGTCTTCGATCCAGCCTAGGTTGATGAGCACGTTGAGCGCGGCGCTGCGGAGACCTGCCTCGGCCATGAGGATGGCGACGCCAGCATCAGAGACGGCGTTCTTGTTTCCTTTCTCAGCAGCTGGCTGGCAGAGAGCGATGCCCTCAACGCACGCTGCGGCGACTTCCAGGGGCACCTCTGTGGCTTTCTTGAGAGCCTGTTGCAGGACCTTGGCGCGAGCAACCTTCTCCTCATCAGTGGTGCGAGGCATCTTCATAGCCTGGGAGACGGCCGTGTAGGCCTGGACGTCTGCCTGGAGCAAATCCGCCAATTTGTGACGCAGGTGCTCAGATTTTTCCAGGAGAGCCGTGATGTCTTTTTCCACATCGGCGTATTTCTTCTTACCGACAGTCAGATTGCAGACCATGCTCACCAGGGCTGCACCGAGCGCACCGCTGAGCGCGGCGACGCTACCTCCGCCCGGAGCGGGCGCAGAGCTGGCCAGTTCGGTGAGAAACTGGGACACGGGTTTGTCTATTAGTCGTTCCGTCATACTCGTCTCCTTTGCTATTTCTTCTGCTTGTTCAATGCTGTCTGCTGGCTACAGATAGCCTTTCAATCGTCGGATTCGACGGGGGTGACGCAGTTTCCGCAGCGCGCCAGCCTCTATCTGGCGGATGCGCTCCCTGGTGACGCCGAACTTTCGACCTACCTCCTCCAATGTGTGGGGCTGTCTGCCCTTCAGACCGAAGCGTAGTTGGAGCACCATGCCTTCGCGAGGACTCAGGGATGCAAGGATCTCGTCCAACTGTTCCTGGAGCATCTTGTTGGTGGTTGCGTCGCTGGGTGGCGGGGTGGTATTGTCTTCGATAAAATCGGCCAGACTGGTGTCCTCTTCCCCGGCCAGGGGCATCTCCAGGGAGAGGGGGTGTTGGGCAATGCGGATAAGACGTTCCACGGTGCGACGGGAGGTGTTCATTTCGGCAGCCAGTTCTTCCGGGCTGGGTTCTCGGCCCATCTCCTGTGCCAGACGGTGTGAAACGCGGCGCAAGTTGCTGATCCGTTCGCTCATGTGAACTGGCACACGGATGGTGCGGCTCTGATCGGCGATGGCGCGGGTAATGGCCTGGCGAATCCACCAGGTAGCGTACGTGGAAAACTTGAAGCCTCGCCGGTGGTCGAATTTCTCGACAGCCCGAAGGAGGCCGATGTTCCCTTCTTGAATAAGGTCCAGAAACGCGACGCCCCGCCCGACGTATTTTTTGGCGATGCTCACCACCAGGCGAAAGTTGGCTTCGGTCAGGTGCTGACGTGCTATGTCACCGGCCCGGATTTGCTGGGTTAATAGTTCTTTCTCTTGTGGGGTGGGGTGGTTTTTCCTCAGCCAGGCCCGGGCCTGGTTGCCCTGCCTCATGAGGCTTGCCAGGCCGATTTCTTCTTGTCGGCTTAATAGGGGAGTGCGCCCAATTTCCCTGAGGTATAGGCCAACGCTGCTGTCAACATCGCCTAGTTCATCGTACAAGATGGTCTCGGTTGGGAGAACCTCAAGTTCTTGCTCTGGGCTGTCCGATATGGCTAGCACATCGCTTTCTTCGACCGTGAACCCAACATCGTCAGCCTCGGTGTCGATGGCAAACCCCACTTTGTGCCATGGAAGGTTTTCACTACCCACAAAGGAAACATCTCTGTGATCTGACGGTGAGCCAATAGCGGGTGGCTCTCCACCAGTGAGCATTGGCGTACTGTTCGAGAGGTGTTCAAGTGTCATATCGCCAAAAGGTCTCCCTTTCCAGAGAGGTCAGGCTGACCGAGCAATTTGGCCCAGAAGAACTTCTGACAATTCTGGCGGTGCAAAAAGTGTTGTCTGAGAAAGAACAGCGTGTCACAATGCGACACACGATGGGTTAATTGCCGCAAATGATAGGGAGCGCTGCCGCGGGAGATTGCGGTGAAAGCCGCCCACTGGCAGAGGTCGCGCCAGCCAAAGGGGATATGCCAAAAGGAAGCCAGCAAGCCTGGTGAAGCGAGCTGGGTAGAAGGCTGGGGCACATTCTCCTCCGCGTCAAGGAATCAATGCAGCGACGGCCACGACTGCTAGGGGGAATGGAAGTGGGGAAGGGGTGTGTCAGTCGCCTTTGACCGATTGACCAAAGCGCATCATGGTGGTGCTGAAAATGCCATCCTGATGCACCGGGCCACTGCGCAAGGTGATTAATTATATCACAAATCCAGGAGCGGTGCAAGTGTTTTTTGGATCGTGCCGTAGGGTAATAGCTAGCCTTTTGACGGAGAAACACCCCCAAAGAGTTCTTGCTCCTGTCCCCGTAACAGAGTATAATAGGGTATCTTGGCGGCCTGGAAATGCGGAGGCTGACGGCCCGACCTTGAGATAGCCCTGAATAGGGTGTAGACGGGTTCTACACGGGAGAGTGGGCGCTTTCAGTTGAGGGGGAACAGTTGTTTTGAGGATTCTGATTGTGGATGACGACAGCGACTTTCGCAAAGTGACAAGACTGTCGCTATCGGTCAGAGGCTACAAAGTCTTGGAGGCCAGCAGCGGTCGTGAGGCGATCAGCCTGGCACGACAAGTACAACCTGACTTGATCTTACTGGATGTCTTGATGCCTGGCTTGGATGGCTACGAAGCCTGTCGCCAGATCAAGACCAACCCGGCGACGAGCCATATTCCAATCATCGTGTTGACCGCCGTGGGCGATCCGGCAGCGCACCACAAGGCTCAACAAGCTGGCGCTGATGACTGCGTTGCCAAGCTGGCGATGTCGCAAGAGTTGCACGGGCGAATGGAACGCCTTCTGCGCCGATACGATCTTTTTCACAGCGCCCGTCGGCGGACCGATAAAGACGACTGATAAGAGAACCGACTTTTATGGGCAAGCCTCGATGGCTCAAAAAGGCGACTTGGCCGAGACTCATTTTTATCCTCAGCAGTGTCGTTGTTGCCCTGGGGGTATCGTTAGGGGCTGGCTGGGGTTGGTTGACTGCAGATCTTCCCCGACCGGGAGACCTGACGCGACACGTTGCAGCGCCAAGTACACAGATTCTCGATCGGCATGGTCGACTGCTGTACGAGGTCATAGACCCGTCCCGGGGACGGCACACGCCGGTCGCCTGGGACGACATTCCACCCTACTTACTCCAAGCCACCGTCGCTACTGAAGACGCCAGTTTCTACAGCCACCCCGGCGTGGACTTGTGGGCCATTCTTCGAGCGTTGTGGATCAACCTGCAGGGCGGTGAGGTGCTCTCTGGCGGTAGTACCATCACCCAGCAGTTGGCGCGCAATTTGCTTCTCTCTCCAGAGGAGCGTGCCCAACGCACGTTGACTCGCAAGCTACGCGAAAGCATCCTGGCCTGGCAGTTGGTGCGAACCTACAGCCGGAATGAAATCCTGGCCCTGTATCTCAACGAAATCTACTACGGCAACTATGCATACGGTGTGGAGGCGGCAGCACAAGCATATTTTAGCAAACATGTCAGCGAGTTGGACCTGGCCGAGTGTGCGCTGCTGGCCGGACTGCCGCAAGCGCCATCGGCCTACAACCCGCTGATCAACCTGGAGGCTGCACGCCAGCGCCAACGGGTGGTGCTAGAACTGATGGTCAAACAGGGCTTTATCAGCGAGGATGACGCTGTCCTGGCCTGTGCTGAACCTTTGCACTTTGCGTCAACGCCGTTCCCTATCAGAGCGCCGCACTTTGTCATGTATGTGCAAGGCTTGCTGGAAGAGTCGCTGGGCCACCAACGTCTGGAGCAGGGTGGTCTGCGCGTTCACACCACCCTGGACCTGGCCTTGCAGGAGACGGCGCAGCGCATCGCCCGCCGCCACCTGGCCCGTCTGGCCGATGCGCGCTATAGCGAGCAGGATCGCAACGTCAGCAACGCTGCCCTGGTGGCCCTGGATCCACGAACTGGTGAGATCCTGGTCATGCTGGGTAGCCCCGACTACTTTGACACCGAGAACGATGGGGCGGTGAACGTGGCCTTGACCCTGCGCCAGCCGGGATCATCCATCAAGCCGATCACCTATGCGGTGGCTTTCGACCCGGCGTGGGCGGCGGGTCACGGCGAGACACCCTACACACCGGCGACGATGATCG
>Ga0180437_10003707_pt1 | contig 22416 bp, 27 predicted proteins | sample SS_ome_4_FD_132410 | JGI IMG/M metagenome (GOLD analysis project Ga0180437, IMG submission 132410) | Hypersaline lake sediment archaeal communities from the Salton Sea, California, USA - SS_3_D_1 metaG | ecosystem: Environmental > Aquatic > Non-marine Saline and Alkaline > Hypersaline >...
ACCGTGCTGGTCAGCGTCTTTGATTCTCCGTAGTGGTTGGACGGTCGCGCGCTGGCCACCGTCTTGTCGCCGCTGAACAGGTCGGTGACCTCGACCTCGAAGTTGCTTGGGTCGTTGTTGATGATGTTGACAAAGTAGTTCGCCTGGGTCGGGTCGCTGCTCAGGTTCTTGTACTCGAGGGTCAAGGAGTCGTCGACGTAGACCTCTACGCCCCACTCGCCCGAGCTGTCCTCCTGGCCGTCCTTGAACAGGAGGCTCAGGTGCTTGTCGTTGCCCAGGTAGTCCTCGTTGGCCCGGGTCAAGACGTACCGGTTCGCGGGGGTGCCCGCGCCGGCGGCCCAGTCTGTCGCCAGGTCCTGGTCGGCCTCGACGCTGATCACGCCGGCAGCCGTGTTTCCGACGATCCGGTAGGTCTTGGTCGTGACCTTCTTGAGCTGCAGCGTGCCGCCGGCCCACTCGTTCTCGACCATGGTGTCGCCGGTGTCGAGGGTCGTCGCTGTCAGGTCGCCGCCGCCGGTGATCTCGTCGACATACGTCTTGCGCTGCCCGCCCCACTTGCCGCCGTTCTTCGCCTTCCACAGCGAGTGCTCGGCACGGCCGGGGCCTCCGGTGTAACCGCCGCGGTTGTACACGGTCAGCTCGGCCTGGGCCTCGTCGCCCGCGGTGACGCGGTACGGGATCAGCTCGCCGGCGCCGCGACCGAGTCGATAGAAGTCCTGGGCCGCCTGGGGGCAGTCGCTCTGCTGGACCCGGCCGCCGTATCGCCGCTCGAACGAGCGCACGCCAGACGGGAACCCGGGCTCTCCCACGGTGCCCTTCTCGTACTCGCCCACCATGATGGTGACGCCAAGAGGAGCCGCCTGGATCTCCTGCTCCGGCTCCTTCTCCTCGACTTGCACGCCAGCGCCTAGCACTGGGCCGAAACGTCTCACGGCCATGATTTCAACCTCCTTAAATCACACAGGTTTCTAATCCCTGTCGTGATCCATGGTGGAGCAACTCATAAGGTCTGAACTGGGTACCCTTTTTAGAGTTGCAAGATTTGCACCGATAGTAAACACGCATTCGATCTGCAGTATCTGGATTTTCTAATCGCCTGCATGTTTTGCAAACACTTCTACGCCCGTCTTTTCGATCGCATTGGCGATGAAACGATTCCAAATGTTTGAATTCTTTACACTGTGCGCAACGTTTCATTTCAACCCTTACGGCTCTGGGACCTCGAACTCCTCTGTCTCGGTGGTGGGCACAGGGGCCTCTGCCGCCAGCGCCTCCTGCTCCTCGAGGGAGTCTATCCGGTTGTATCCCAGGTTCGTTGTCAGCACCCCGTAGGTGTCGCGCGCCCTTGAAAGCTGAACCGCGACGTCTTCGACGCGGAAAGTGACCCGGTTGATCCTGAGGTCCGAGCTGTTCTCGACCGGGTTGACCGCGGTGAACTCCTCGATCAGCCAGATCCGGTATCTCCTGTCGGTTGCTCGGCTCCTCAGAAACGGCCCCGCCTCGCTGGCCGGCCCCTCCTCGAGGAGCCTCATGAACGCCTCCTGCAGGCGGTGCTGCTGGCGGGTCCGGTCCGTCCGGAGCTCCGCGGTCACCTCGAAAGTCATTCTCCTGGGGGGCGGAACCTCTACGGCCGCCCCGGTGTCTTTCCTGACGATACCCGAAGTTCCCCACAGAGGGTATGAAGATGAGCGAACGGCGTTCGTGTCCCTCAGAATGATCTGGGGAAGTTTGGACACCTCCTCGAAGTCCTGGTGGGTGTCCCAGGCCACCTCGGGCGCCACCAGCAACCTGAGGTACGGCTGGGACGCTATCGGGATCGAGGAACTCAGCGTGATCTCTCTGGTCCCGCCGTCGTAGCTGGACAGCAGGTCTACGAGGTGGTCGGGGTCTAGCGTGTCGTCGAACACCGCGTCAACCCCTGCGATGTTCAGGTTCGCGCCGGCCCCCTCCTTCATGTAGTCGTCGAGGTCTATGGTCGAGGTCGCCGAGCCGAGCGGGGGAAGCGCGGCGTCCACGATGAACTGCAGCTCGTCCTGAAACGTCGCCACCAAGGAGTCGAGCAGCGCGTCGTCTATCCAGTCGACCGGACCCTCCCACATGACCTTCACGAGCTCGACAGCTGGGGTGACCTTGCTGTTCGTGGTAGCCAAGTTGACTACCACGGCGAACTTCCTGGCCGTGACGTCGAGCGTCGCCAGGTTGGCGTTGATCTCGGCCTCGGTGTTCCACTCTCCCGCTCCGGCCGCGGACCACATGGCGCCGTCCCACCACATCTCGTCCGTGCCGTCGAAGATCCTGAGCCCGATAGAGGTGTCGTCCGGGGTGGTGGCAAACACCTGCACCATGTTCAACGAGCGCATGGCTTGGGGCTCGTAGGTGCGGGATCGGGCCGAAATGTCAGCGTCCGTTGAGTATCTGGGACCCGCCAAGGTGTCGACCAGCTTCAGCTTGACCTGGTGGTCCTCTGGGTCGAGCCTGATCTTGGCGCTGTCCGAGAGCACGAGCCCGCTCCTGGGGTCGAAGCCCTGCCCAGGGATCCAGCACACGTCGGTGATCACTCGCGCCGTCTGCATGTCACAGCCTCTTCATGGCCCGCCGCACCCCCTCCCGGATGCTGGCCACGATGGCCGGCGTCTGGGACTCGAACGGCTCCTTTATGAACGGGCGGCCCCTTATGATCCAGGTCCTGGATCCGCCGCCGCCATTGAACCTGACCCCGCCCCCCTGTCGCTCCCTCAGCTTGGCGAACACGGCGGCCCTGACCTCGGGGGTGACCTTGATCGTTGCGCCCTCGTGCAACATCATGGCCACGTTGTGCAGCGACTTCCCGTCCCGGTTCTTGGCCGTCCTCGTGACGCCCACCTGGCCAACTATAGCGTTTGGCCTGAAGCTGACGTCAGTCTCTATTCCCTGCCTCAGGTCCCCGCGGTCTACCAGAGGCCTGCTGGAACCTTTGATGAGCACCGTCAGTGGGGAGTTGGGCACCCCGTGCCGCTCCGAGTTGATATACTCGTGTACCTCCCGGCGGAGCATCTCCGCGGATCGCCTCATCTGGTGCCCGACCTCGCGGCGGAGGACGGACCGCACGTGCTGCGCCCCGAGCGCTCGCTCGAGCTTGTCGAACCCCTTGACGGTGACGTCCACGCTCATCATTCGCTGGGGCTCCTATCGTCAAAGTCGATCTCCAGCAGCGTGTGTCCGCCCTGATCTTGGTACCCAGCCACGTCCCTGAAGTAGACCACGTACAGATTCACCGCCCTGCGCCCTATCTTGACTATCCTGTCGCCGCGCGCGATGCCGAAGTCCACGGTCCCGTCCACGTTCTCGGTCGCGATGCCGTCCGCGATCAGGTCGACGAGGCGCACCAACAGGTACCCCTTGTACTCGAACTCGGGCCCTCCCCCGCTCTTGAAGCTGGGCTTGGCGACGTGGCCGGCGTTCCAGTTGACCTGGGCCTCGAGCTCGACCTCGGAGCCCGTGTCGGGGGCGTCACCGGACCTCCAGAGCGTCAGCACCGGCTCCCTGGCCCTGGCGTCGTAGCGCGTCACCGACGCGTTCTGGCGCCGTATGGTGCACGGTAGCGGGTGTATGAGCGTGGGGATCGGCATGTTACAGGATCCCCCTTCCGACGAACCGCCTGTAGGTGGTCCGCGGCGCCCTGATCACGATCGGGGCCTTGTACATCGCCAGGATCATGTCCACCTCGGTCAGCCCCGTGCCGGTCAGGCTCCACATTTTGCTCGTCGCAGTCGCGTCCGAGTACTCTAGCCGGTGTCGATCCGTCTCCTCCTCCACCACCGGCCCCGCGGCCGCAGCCCCGGCCGTCCACAGCGGGGAGCGCCTCGCCGCCCTCACCACGAGCAGCTTCAGCGCGTACTTGATAGGCTCGGGCGTGGTCCCGTCGGCCTCGACGTAGCCGAACGACCCTTCAAGTCTTTGATTCTTTTCACCTATCTCGAACACCTCCCCTTGGCGGACGAGCGGCCCCGCCCCGGTGAAGATGTCGACCTCGTCGGTGACCAGCCTGACCCTGGGGTTCTTACGGTCGTCGGGGCCGTCCTCTCCGCGCCCGGCGTAGGCGTGGAAGCGGTCGGCGCCCAGCGCGTTGTCGAAGTCGTCGTTGATGTACAAGTTGGTCACCGCGATGATCGGGACCGGGAACTGGGCCAGCGTGGTTCCGTTCCCGTCGAAGTCCCACGTCATCTGGCGCGCCACGAACCACTGGTGGGTCAGCCTCTCGATCACCCCCTGCCACACCTGGATCAGGGTCAGCAGCGTGCCGTCGCTCACCGACGTCGGAACCCCCTCGCCCCGCATGTCGTCGACCGACACGTAGGTCCCCTCGTCGGAGCCCTGCATCGGGTCTGACAGCGAGGACTCGAGGCTGCTCACGCTGTTGAAGTAGCTGACCTTGTACCAGTAGGACGGGTCGCCCGCGGTGTCGTCGTACTGGTACACGGTCTGCCCCGCCACCAGCGTGATCCTGGTCGCCAACCCCGTGATCTCGGAGTACGCCCCGGCCTCCCCGGTCGTGGACCGGTACACCTTCATCACGTCGAAGTTGCTCATCACGTTGTCGAGGTTCTCGACCGTGATCGTCAGCTTGATCGTTGCCATCTCAACCTCCGGGGATCACACGCTGTCGGCGTCGACGATCCTGGGCCTCAGGTCGTCGGCGACCTGTATCTCCGGCTTCTTCTCGCCCGCCGTCAGTGACGGGGCCCCGACGTCGTCCTCGTCCTCGGTCGCCCCCACCGAGGGAACGATCACCTTTGCTGATTCTAACCCGGGACGCAGCTCGAGCGATTCCCTGATGAGCGGGACGCCCCCGTCGGCCCCGCCCCCGGTGGTCTCAAGTGCGTTCTCGTACGCGGCGAACAGCACGTCCCCAGGGTCGGTGGGGTTTCCCACCCCGGCGGTGGGGGCCAGCTTCATCACGAACTGGCCGAGCGCTGGACCGCTCTCGATGTAGCCGTTGTCCAGCTCGGCCTTGAGCTGCTGCCCGTTTAGGAAAATTATAAGAGTTCCTGGCACGTAAGGGTTCGGCACGTAGAAGATCGTGTTTGCGTCGTCCACGGTGCCGCTGACCTCGTCTATTCGCAAGAGCCCCACGTCACGCCTCCCGGTAGAAGCTGTACAGGACGTCGCCCGCGCGCGGCGCCAGCTTCATCTGGAACAGCCCGTTGGGGGGATCCACCTCGGTAAAGCCGTTGTCGAGATCGTCCCTCAGCAGAACACCGTTGTGCCAGATCTGAAGCGTTCCCGTCACGAAAGGGGCAACGGTGGCGAAGTCCTGATTGAAGCCGTCGATCAGGCCGACGATCTCCTTGATCCTGGGGTAGCTCAAGACACCCTCTCGAAGGCCTGCAGCTTCTCAACCTCGGCCAAAAGCTCGGGGGCGGTGGTCGTCTCCTCGTCCATGCCGGGCAGAACGATGTCGGGCCGAGCAGCCATGTCCCCGGCCTTGCGAAGGAAACGGATCACGAACTCGGTGCAGATCATGGTCTTGGGGCTGCGGATCGCCAGGTGGCGGACCACTCCTCCGAACAGTTTGCGCAGCCCGGTTACCCCGGCGTTCCAGTACCCGTACTCGTTGCCGACCCACCCCGCCCTGATCGCCTCGCGCATCACCGGGGCGGCGTCCAGGTCCCTGACCATGAATGCGGCGACCACGTTCTTGTCCGAGGTCCTTATCTCCGGAAGCACGCCGCGAGCGCCGGCGCCGAACTCGACGTCGGTCCCGAGGTCCGACCAGTCCACCCTGATGAAGGTGTGGGTCGGCTTGACCGGCCTCTCTCCGAAGGGGGTGGTGAACCACCTGATGATCTTGCTCATCCAGCTGTTTCCGGCCGAGAATCCTACCACGAGATTCATGTCACGTTCTTCCTGTACCAGAGCATCCACGCGGACAGCGTGCCCGCCCCGGCCGACGTCTTGGTCACCTCGATGACCAATTTCCAGTTGTTGTGTATCCACTCGGACTTGTACGCGTCTATGTCGAGGACCCCGAGCGGGTGGCCCATCGGCATGTTCCGCATGAAGTAGATCTCAATCTGCATGTCCAGCAGGTGCCAGCCTGCCGTCCCAGGGGTCTTCGCGGTCGGCGTCACGGCGCCGGTATCGCGGTCGACGTCCCAGTAACCGGCGTCAGAGGCGTCCACTGGCACCGCGGCGTCCAGGTCGATGTCGTAGCCGCCCGGGCCGCCGAACGACGGCACTAACACGTTGTAGCCCTCCCCGGTGTCGACCAGGTTGCAGTTTCCGGTCCCGCCGCCGTTGGGGGTGACCTGGTTGGCCGGCATGCGGACCTTAAAGTCGAACCTGTCGTCGTGGGTCCAGTTGTCAACCGGGCTGTACGTCAGCTGGCCGTCGTGCACCTCCACCGGCTCGAGCAGGTCGATCACCACGTCCTTGGTTGCGGGCCCGGTGAAGTCCAGGTTCATCTTCGTCCCGCTGCCGCGCCCGCTGTCAGGGGGCGTCGGGTTGAGGTCGTCTCCGGCCCCGGTGAACCAGGTCCACCACCCCTTGCTCATCGGGGCATTGACCACGTTCAACCTGCCGTCGGCCTCGGTGGGCGTTCCAAGTGACACGTACATCGGCATCGTTGTTCTCTCCTACACGTTCAGCAAGAGGTTGCCCTTGACGAAGCACGCGAAGTACAGGCCTGCAGAGTCGATGTCGTCTCTCACCGTGATCACGACCTTGTCTGTTGTCCCGGCGTGCAGCTTGACGCCGCCGCCTATCAGATACGCGCTGGTCATGACGTCCTTGTTGGACACTATCCACTCCCAGCCGCCGCTGCTCGAGAAGTTGATGAAGTGCTCGTTCCTCTGGAGGTTGTACAGCGTGATCGTGTCCCCATCTGATATGACCTGAACCAGCACTCCGTTCGTCAACGGCCCAGACGTCGCGCCGAAGTATCCTGTGCCGAACGTGATGCTGTTCGACGCCATGGTGAACCGAATCTCCTGAAGCGAGACGTCGTACGTGGTGTCGGCCAGATACTCGAACACCACCGGAGTGACGCTCCCGTCTACCAGCAGGTCGTTGGATCCGCCGTTCGTCACGTAGTCGTTCTTCAACGACGACGATATGGCCCCGAACGCGACCGGATCCCCGTCCGGGGTGTAGATCGTCGCCTTCAGGCGCCCTATCCCACTTACGATATCGATGGCCTCTAGGTGAAGCAGATCGTCGCTGGTGGTCCCGATCGCAACCTTAGATTCGGCCTGAAGCCTGTTCTCAGCCTCACTGTCGGTCACCACCCCGACGTCGATAGTTCCATCAGGAGACGTGATCGAGCTTCTAGCCTCTAGACGCCTGATCGCGTTGTTGACCACGGTGGCGATCCAACCGACGCCATCCGTTAGCCTCGACGAGACCGACAGACGATTATTGGCGGTGGCGGTCGAGGCCACGTCAGCGTCCACGGTCCCGTCGGGCGAAGTGATAGACCCCCTGGTTTCGAGGCGCCTTATCGTGTTGTTGAGTATGGACGACAACCAGTCCACGCCATCGGTGAGCCTCGAGGCCACTGACAACCGGCTGGTCTCCGTGGCAGAGGTCCCGACCGCGGCGTCCGCGGCGCCGTCCGGGGACGTGATAGATCCCCTGGTCTCAAGACGGTGGATCCCGTTGTTGGTCTCGATGTCGGCGACGTCGGTGCCGTCCGTGACCTTCACCCGACCCACTACGTTGTCGCCAACCGGAAGCGCGTCTGTTATCTTCTTGACACCGTCGGTATCCTTGATCGAGGTCAGCGTGGTCTCAGTCGCGAAGTCCTTTCCATCTATGGACGTCAGCTTCGTGATCGCGTCGTCCTGCTTGTCCTCTGTTGACGGGTTGATTATGGTTCCCGCCACGTTGCGCAGTTTCGATGCCGTGGCCAACAAAGAGTCGGAGCCGTCAACCAGGAACTTGGCGAACGCTGAGTTGACAGAATCGTAGATCACCGATATTGGGGATTTAGCCATCAGTACACCGCCACTGCCCGGCTGCGCCCGGTCTCGAACACACCGGAATAGCTAATCGTGTCGGTCGCGTCGGCCGCCGGGTTGGTGCCGTCGCTCTTGTACACCGTCCACTTCTCGGTCGCGAACGTCTTGTTCGCGTTGTAGGTGGCCTCCCACTTGCAGATCTTCAACGTCTTGCCGCTGTCGGTGTACCAGGTCTCCGAGGTTGGAAAAGGGTCCCCGACCGGAAGGACCTCGGACACGTACGGCCCGGCCCCGAAACCGTCGCCGGGGGAGTTCGTCTCGACGAAGTGGATCAGCTGGCGCAACGACTTGTGTTGAGACTCAGATATCCCGCCGCCAGACCTTGGATCGTACTCCCCAACGTTGTCGTACAGCGAGAACCGACCGTTGCTGTACCTCACCTGCCCGGCGCTGGACGCGAACCCAGAGCCGTCATCGTTGAGGTCGAGCCCGGTCTCCTGCCTATCACCTGGGAACCTGTCAGGAGTCTCCGCCAACTAGCTCGCCTCCTTGGCCGCCACCTTCTTCTTGCTTCGCCTCGTCTTCTTCTTGGGCTGGCCGTTGCTTCCCTCGTGACTGAACGGGCGGTTCGCCATCACCGGGTCGTCCGCGATCATCCTCATCTGCTGGTCTAGGTTGGTCAGGTACTGCTCGATCTGCGCCAGAGCTGCGCCCGCCCCGGCGGCCAGGCCGTCGATCTTGCCTGCAGACCTCAGCATGTCCTCGCGCTGCTTCTCCTCCGCGTCCCTCACCGACCTAGCGATCTTGTCGATCAGCTCGGCGTACTCGGCGAACACCTCCTTGTCGATCTCCTCTTTGAGGCACCGCTGGCGCTGGATCTCCTTGTGCTGGAGCACGACCTGCACCGCGAGCTCGAACCCCTTGCGCGCGCCCTTGGACTGCTCGAAGTTCGGGGCTGCCTCCCTGACCTGGTCGCACATCGTCTTGAACACGCGGTGGGTGTGCTCGCAGCGCTCCCTGACGTGCGGGGCGTCCTTGGTCTTCGCGACGTAGTCTAGCTTCGCGGCCTTCTCTTCCAGGTTCTTCAAGATCCTCAATGGCATGACCATCTCCTCACGGCCTTGGCGTCACCTGGAAAAGGGGGAGGGGAGGGGTACTTCCCCTCCCCCTCTGAACTATGCCGCCAGTCCGAGCGAGATGATGACGTCGCCACTCAGGATCGGCTTGGGGAAGTCGTGCATGAGGTCCCCGCTCGCCGGAGTGGTGCCCGGGTAGACGTCGCCGGTCCCGGTCGCGGCCGCCCCTCTCAGGAGTCGCCCGTTCAAGAACACGAACACGGTGGCAGCGTCGCCACTCATGTTCAGGGTGTACGCGGTAAGGTCCAGCGTCGCGGCCGGGATGTTCACGCCCGCGGCGTAGCTGGAGGCGCTGACGAACAGCTTCATCGCAAGGTCTGCGCCGCCGATCGTGCCGGCGTAGTCGATCGCGTCCGCGATGGACGTGAAGGACTGGCCGAACAATCCGCTGATCGGGCCGTTGGTGGCGTCGTCCAGCGGGATCCCGCCGGTCTCCTGCGCGGTCTCGAAGGTGATGTCGTTGTCGGCCTCGAGGTAGAGGGCGCCATCGCCCGCGCCGGAGTTGCGCGCCGCCACCCTCACCTCCTTGTCGGCCGCGTCATTGGCCGCCATGATGAGGTGGGAGTTGTCGGTGAAGTCGGCGTCAAGGTCGGTGCCGTCTACCTGGACCGTGGTCCCGGCGTCCAGGATCACATCCCCGGATGCCTGCACCTCGGCGTTGCCGGCAGTCGCGTCCATCAGCAGGCTGGTGGAGTCGATGGTGCCGACCGCGGTGACGCCCAGCCCGATGGACTGACCGCCGCTGTCCACGGTGACGCCGTTGTCGAAGTCGATCGTTCCGGACGCCCCCACGTTGACGTCGAACGAGTCGGCGTTGACCGCGACCTCGTCACCGGCCGCCGCAGGACTAATGACTAGGAGATCTACTGCACCGTCGCTGGTCTCGAATGTCCAGTCCACGTCGTCGTCGATTCGCACGAAGATGTTCGTGGCCTGGGTGGCAGGGGTCGCGCCCTGGTTGTCGATCGCGTTGTTGAGCGTGACGCTCGCGCCCGCGCTCGCCAGGTCGACGAAGCTCTGCTCGTTCAGGAAGTCCTGCTCGGTGTAGGTGTCAAGGTCGAGACGCTGCACGTACGCCAAGTTGATGGTCTTGCTCTCGATGTCGGACACCGCGCACGCGATCAGGTCGTCGTTCGTGGCGTTGATCGTCACGAAGCTGACCTGGGCCCGCTCCGGGGTGGTGTCGGTGAAGTTCGCGCCGTCGGTGGCGCCGCTCTCGTGCTGGAGCAGGCCCCAGACCACGCGGTTGTTGCTGTCCAGGATCTTGTCGCCGGTCGACCCGTCGACCACCATCAGGAGGTTCTTCGGGTTGATGTTGGTGTTTCCGGACACCTCGGCGAGGCTGTGGGTGGTCCCGAACGTGCCGTCATGCTGGGCCGTGATGAGCCCCTTGGTGGAGCCTCCGGTGGCCTTGACGATCGACGGGATGTTGGCCGCCGTCATCAGGACGTAGTTCTGGGACGCCGGCACGGACACGTCGGTCAGCGACCACACGCGCCGGAGGGCCAGCTTCTCGTCCAGGAACGTCTTTCCGTCGATCGCGGCCAGGGACAGCGCCGGGGCGGTCTCCCACGCCACGTTCCCCGTGATGTCGGCGATCTGGGACGCCAGGTAGTCCAGGGTGTCGGCGAGGTCTACGGCGTTGGCGTCGTGGTTTGGAGGGGACAAGGTGTCGTCGATCGACGATCCCCTCGTGTGAACCTGATCTTGGCGCAGACGGGAAACGGCCATGATCGTGCTCCTTTCGGTTTGGGTTGCTGACGGGCCCCAACTCTGCGCGGCCCGCTACTCACTGATAGGATACCCGGCTGGGCGACGCGGCGCGACGTTTATGAGCAGCGCCACCGCCTCCGACCCGGACGGCTGAGATCGACCCTGAACCGCCCGCTGCCGCCGTTCAGGTACATCGTCAAGGTGACGTAGGCGTCTCCGGCAGCCGCCGCCACCCGCTCCCCCACCGGGTTGCCGTCCCTATCCTTGATCGGCTCGGCGTCGTAGGTCACGATGCCGAACTTCTTGGGCAGCGGCAGGTCTGCCCTGTGCCCCTGCCCCACCAGCGAAACCCCGGTGACGTCTGAGTGCCACGCCGGATCAGAAGAAAGGCTGCGGAATTTCCGCAGCCCGTCTTCGTCAGTTAAGTTGAAGCGTTCGACGCGTCCGTCGCGCCGGTTTACCAACAGCACGATGCTAGCCGTTGCCGTTGCCGTTCCGCCGCCGCTTGGGCTTGTCCTCCACCACGGTGGCGGAGACCTTCGGGGCGGCCAGCTTGCCGCGCTCACACAGAACCTTCAGCTTGCGCGCGGGCTTGAGGTGGGAGATCCCCTCCTTGTCGGCCAATGCCTCCAGCTCAGCCTCGGTGCAGCCGCGCTTGTCCACGCGCTTGCTCTCCACGTAGGGCCTCACCGACAGCATGTCCGCCAGCTTGGGGTTCTTGTCCTTCACGTACTCGAGCTCGGTCGTCGAGATCGTCTTCGGGAGACCAGGGTACAACCTGACAGCCCCGAAGCAGCTACGCTCGACCTGCTTGGTCACGGCCAGCTTGCCGCGGCCGACCCGGTACTCATCCGGGACGTCTACCGACAGCGCGGGCCCGCGACTCAGGGTGACGACGATCTTGTTCATTCGGGCACCTCCGGTTACACCTTCTTGAACCGGGAGTTAGCCTCGCAACGCTTGGCCAGCTCTCGGTCGATCACGGGTTGGGGGCGTCCCCGCCTGAACAGCACGCCGCTGTTGCCGCACTTGTAGGTGTCGCCCAGCACCAGCTCGAAGACCACCGGGGCATCGAGGTACGGTGACGACTCCTCCTCCTCGGCGGGCTCGGGATCCGGAGCGACAGGCTCGGGCTCAAGCGCCGGGGCCGACACGGCATCCGGTTCCTTCACCTCGACGTCCTCCTCCAGCTCCTTCAGGCCGTACTCGAGGTTGACCTTGGGCTCCACCTTGGCGGCGGCCTTCTTGCGCCGCGCCGGCTTCTTGACGGGTCCGTCCTTCTCTGCTCGCTTGCTTGCCATCATGGCCTCCTTCCGGACTGCTCCCCCCCGCTCGCGCGGGGGGGCCTCGTCCTACTTACTCAGCGAGCTGCGGACTACCCGATGCCGATGTTGATCCCCTTCACGACCGCGGTCACTTCCTCGATCTCCACGTCCACCTTCGTGGTGATGGCGAACTGGTTGACCGACTTGTAGATGTCGCGGTCGCTCTCGATCCGGATGTCCCGACCGATCGCCAACACTAGGTTGCTGTAGTTGGCGAGGAGAACCTGGGCCTTGCTGTAGTACGTCACCTTGATGTTCGCGCCAGCGGCCAGGGCGCCGCCGCCCGCCGCCTCGATCGTGCCGGCCGTGCGGTCAAGCACGTAGTCGGTCGTCTCGACGTACGGGGTCACCGGGTTGTTGGCCAGCGTCTGCAGGGTCACGTACACCGCGCCGGTCGCGCTGATCGGGGCGTACCGCAGCGAGGCGGCGCTCCCGGCGGCCGGAAGTGCGATGTGCTCGACCACGATCGGCTCGGCCTCCAGCAGGGGCACGGGCACCAGGGGCACGCCGAACACGGGCACCGTGTCGGCGCTGACGAGGGAGCGGTCGCCCTGCGCTGTCGCGCGGGAGGCCACCTTCTCACGCCAGTTCTGCTCCAGGTCAAGGGCCAGGAGGAAGCGAAGATCCCGGCGGGTTCGGCGGAACTTCACGGGCATGGCCTTGATCATGCCGCTGAACACCGCGGTGCTCAGGTTCGCGCCGGCCGCGTCGTAGCTGTTCCCGCTGTCGGCCAGTCGGAGCCAGCCGTCGAACAGTGCCAGGAACGAGTCCTTGATCACCTGCGAGCTGGAACCGCCGTCCACTAGGTCGCTCTCGAGCTTGGCGTGACCAAGGGCGTCGCCGTTGATCATCAGCTCCTCGACGTCGTTGGCCATCTGGGTCGCCATGAGGCGCACCACGGTGTCCTCGACCATCTCACCCTCGATCGAGTGCTCCGCGAAGTTGTCTGAGATCTCGAAGGGGGTCATGACCTCTTTCGGGGTCAAGGTGACCTTGGAGGTCGCCACGCCGTAGCGCCTACCCGGGTCGACTGCCTCGGCCTTGGGAACGGTCACCCGCTGCCCGACGCCGATCTTGTCGATGTTCATGTCCTCGTTGCGGAACCGGACGACGCGAACGCTGCCCGCGAGTTCCGTAACGTCGATCACGAAGTCGATGAACCTGTCCGCTTGCACGGGGTTCAGCTTCCCGGCGGCGGCCAGGTCAGCAGTCGTGATCACTGCCTTCTGGATGAGTTCTTGGTTCGTCATCTTGAGCCTCCTGTGACTCTGGTTTATGGCGCACCTGCGCCGGGTTGCCTACTTCTTGCGGTTCGAGACCATCTTGTGCACCGACGTTCCGGCCCACAGGCTCTTATTCTCCTCAGACTTCTCGACCTTCTCGGTGCCGGACGGGACGCTGTCGCCCTTCGCGACGGCGCGCACGGTCACTGCCTTTTCCACCTTCTGGGCCTGCTCTCCGAGCTGCTTCTCCACGGTCTCGAGCCGCTCCGACACGGTGGCCAGCGCCTTCAGGACCTCGTCCAGTCTGTCATCAGACTTTTGAACAGGCTCCTCTGCCTGCTTCTCCTCAGTCTCCTCTGCCTGCTCCTCGGTGGTCTCCTCGGTTGCCTCTTCTGAAGTCTCAGCCACCTCTTCCGAAGCCTCCTCGGTGGCCTCCACCTCGGTGGCCTCTTCCGACTTCTCTACCTGGGCCTCCTCGGCTTGGGTCTCGTCCTCGGATTTCTGGACCACCTGATCCTCGGCGGCCACTTCCTCGACCTGGACATTCTCTTCAGTCTTCATCTCGTCCTCCTGGGTTTCGGCGTCCGCCGGTTTTCTCTTCACGATCACCCACCTCTCCTCGTTGGCGGCGGCGTCGACCAGCGACACCTCCTCGACGCGGAGGTCCACCAGGCGCTCGGTGACGGGGTCTCCCTCCGCCTTGATCACGTTCTTATTACTCATTGCAGTCTCCGTTCCACTTTCTGCCCCGTTCCACATTGTGCTGAACAGTGAAACCGTGATAAGGTACACAATATGAAACCGATGAAACGTTGCACCCGATGTGGTGATGAAAAACCATTTGACTCGTTTTACCGCCGAACCAAGTCTGGTGACGGCTTGAGTTCGTACTGCAAGGCGTGCCACAACGAATACTGTCGGAGTAGGTATGTTCGCTCAACTCCAAACCTGTCTGACGAGGAACGCTCTGAACGTGCTCGTGCCCGAAACAAGGAGTACTATTGGAAAAACAGAGACAAGCGCTTGGTAGCTGCTCGAGCTTCCAAGTATGGGATGAGCAAGGAGCAAGCGTGGCTCGTGCACTTCTCAACTCGGTGTGAGATCTGCGGGGACTCAATAAATGGGATGAGAAAGCACGTCGATCACGATCACAAGACCGGAGAGTTTCGAGGCGTGCTATGTCCCCGATGCAACAGTGGTTTGGGGATGTTCCTAGACAACCCGAAACTCCTGAAAGCTGCATCTGACTATTTGAGCCGCTGATCATCTCTTCACTTCACAGGTACTTTTTTCGCGTAGCCACCGATGCTCAGCCCGGTGATCTCTCCTTTGCGGATCTTTCCGACCAGCTCGGGATCGTCGGTCCAGAGTTCCTGGTACCACGTCCCCTCGGAGATCTTCTTGACGCCGCCGCCAGGCAGCGGGAACGCGAAGTCGACCGGGGCTATGACGTTTTGGATGATCCTGACCTTGTCGGTGATCGCCTTCTGGTGCATGAAGCCGATGGTTCCGAACTCTCGCATAAACAGATCGTTGGCTTGTCGGATCTCTTGTGCGGAGATCACGCTGCCCTCACTGTCTGGAACTTCTGGCTTGCTCACTATGCCGATCATGCGGACGTCGTCGGTTGCAGGATCCGCTTCTTGTTTGCGAATCGGGAACAGCTCGCCCACCTTGGCAACCTCAACGTCCGGGATCGTGGATGCGTCGATCATGATTGGAATAGAATCTACTTCCGACGGGAGACCAACACTGACTGACAAGGTGACGGGGAACTCGATCTTGCTCATGCGCCGCTCCTCCTTTGGCCTGCCGATGACCGCCTTCACGCCTTCAGTCAGGGTGATTGTGCGAAAGCTTCCTGCTTGAAACTCGGAAGGCTCTCGCTGACGATATCTCCAAGAGTCCTCGGTCTCGTCGGGGGCGCCCTGCTTGACCCTGAAGTCGTGATCGCGCACCCACCTGGTCGCTTCCTCGCGGGTCTCGAAGCGCTCCTTCGACAGGATCAGGGTCTGGATCTCGGTCTGCTTGGCGACGTCGCTCAAAGATCAACCTCGTCGAGGGGTCTCAGGTTCTTGGCGATCTCCATCAGCCGCCTGAACCGCTCATCTGCCGCCTCGGCCCTCTTCGCCTCGGCCTCCCTCAGGTGCTCGTCGATCCGAGCCTGCTGCTCGTCCGACCTCCGGTGCCTCTCCCGTTCCCGGCGCTCCCTCTCCAACTTCTCTCGGGTCCGGCGGGACCAGACCCTCTTGTTCCCAGGCACGAGCATCCCCCTTCGGGGCGGACCTACACAGGACCACGATACATCATGTTGAGCGGATCGTTACCATAAAATGAGCGATGTCAAACGCGAGGAGGGAACAGGTGCCGGATCCTGGACAGGGCCACCTCCAGGTTGGACCTCAGCCCCACCTGGGCCTTCCTGATCGCCCTGACGTTGGGCACCCCCTCGATCAGGTCCTCCTCGTCCTCCGTGGAAAGCGTGGCCTGTATCTCGTCGAGGTGAACCCCGTCGGCGTACCCCTTCTGTATCAGGTTGACCTTCATCCGGTTCACCGTCTCGTCTGGGAGCCCCAGCACCAGCGCGTCCTGCGCCTCCTTGAACGAGGGGAGCTGCCCGTACATCGCGTGGGCGTACTCGTGCTTGAACGTGGCCTCGTCGTCCCTCACGGTGGAGATGAGGTAGAAGTCGTCGGTGCCGGCGAGCTTCTCCACGAACTCGGCGATGGCCAGCATCGACTCGTCGTACTCGTTCCAGTCAGGGATCTCATCGCGCCTGTCGCGGAGCAGGGACAAGATCTCTCTCCCAGGGTAGTTGTAGCCGCAGAAGTCGTCAGGGTAGGTGAACGCGCCCTCGCCGAACTTGTGGGAGTACCACCGCATGTACGAGACCAGGCTGAAGATCTTGCCCCTGAACTCGTCACCGACCGACTCGTAGTGCTCCTGCACCCTGAGCATGCTCATCGCCATGTCGTAGTGGCTTGTCCATCCTATCCAGAAGATCCCGTTGCCGAGGTTCTTCAACCCGTGAAACGAGTCCAGGGCCCTGCTCATGCTCCCCTCCTTGGTTTGAACTTGTACGCCATGATCACGCCGATGAGCGTGAGGTTCGCCGTGTAGTTGAAGATCACCGGCCAGATCGCCTTGGGCCACATGTAGACAAGGCCCGCGCCCTCTCCGAGGAACCACAGCACGAGGAAGCTGACGCTGAGATCGTCCGCGCGCTTCGTGCGCCAACACTTGATCGCTTGCGGCAGCGCGCACACCGCGAAGCAGATCGCGCTGAACCAACCCACGAGCTCCATCGCCATGGTCGCACCCCCTGTGAGTACGATCGTACCCCGAGAGGGTTCGAAAAACCAAACTCAAAGATTCTTTAGTGATGACGCATAATTATGCTTAATTATGCTTCAGAAGTACGGGAGTGTTTTTCTGAAAATTTCAGACCGGGAGGACGATCGACCTGCACAGGCCGTGCAGGGGAGGAAGTTGGATCCCGGCCGCGGCCAGTGCGTCCTCTCCGCCCCCGCCTATCCGCTGAACATCCGACAAGGATCTCCACCCGGCGACCCGCTTGAACTCGTCGGGATCCTCGGTGCGCAGCATCCTGTCCTCGAGGGACCTGGCGGACCTGACGGTGAAGGTCTTGCCGTGCATGTAGCGGCAGATCTCGGAGGTCCGCTCGTCCATTACGGCAAAGAACTCGTAGCGTTCCACCTCGGCGTCGGCCATGGCGTGTATCGCCCCGAAGCTGGAGGCGTGGGGCCTGACGGTCCCGGCCACCACGGTGAAGTACTGGGATGTCGAGCCGGCGAAAGTGCCTGGAACGCTGGCGCCTGGGAACTCGCCCGACACCAAACCTCTAAGGATCCTGCCCACTTCCTGGCGTCCCAGGCCTCGCTGCAGGGCCTCGCGCCTGACGGTGGCGTCTATCCTCGCCGAGAGGTGACGGGACCAGTAGTCTCCGATCCAGAACGTCTGCACCCTGCCCAGCTTTCCCGCCGTCGCTGCGTCTGCCGGGGTCAGAGACGCCGGGACCGACCGGATGCTCCTGCCGGCCGCCCTCAGCTTCGTCCGGGTCCCCCGCCTAGACAGCAGCATGACGGCTCCCGCCGCAGCCGCCGCGGTCTCGCCCATGCCGAGATCCTTGGGGTTCGCCAAGCGCCCGCCGATGCTGGTCGTCAGCTCAGATATTCGATCTGGGTCGAACTCGCCCTCGATCTGGGACACCTCGGCGTCTATTGCCGGGAGCAAGTCGTCGAGATATGTGTCGTCGAGCTCTCGGGCCAGCCGCTTTGCGACCGCCTCCTCTCGCTGGGACTGCTTCAGGATCTCCTCGCCCACCTCGGCGCCGACCATGTCGGCGAGCACCACGAACTCCTCGTCGGTCAGCTCGTGCAGGGCGAGGCAGGATCCGCACTGGCAAGCGGATTGCATCTAGTTCTCTTCGTCGTCTTCGAGCGTTGGAGGCACGAACCCTCCGAACCTGCGCGCGGCCTCAGCCCTCAGCTGCTGCCTGAAGCTGTCCACGTCGGCGGAGAAGTTGGCCGGCTCCATGTCCCTGTCCCGGCCGGCGCTGGGGGTCCTCGTTCCGGTCCTGCCCTGCGAACTCGGCTCGGATCCGTCCACACTGGGGGATTTGTCCTTCATGACCTCGGTCAGGGTCAGGGTGAAGGGCTTGTCGGGGTCTATCACGTCCGCGTCGACCTCCCCGAGGTCCTGGTTGGTCACCAGGCCGAGCATCTTGCGGCTGATGCGAGGCGTCATGCCTCCGGTCTTCTCGGCCATGGTCATGGCCTTGATGAGATCCTCGTTCTCGGTCACGTTCGGGCTGAGCAGCTTGAAAGTGGACCAGACTATCCCCAGCCGAAGCAGAACCTCCCTGGTGAAGAACCGGTTCACGCGGCCTCGTTCCGGGCCGAACACCTGCTCGTCTCCCAACTTGCGGCTCGCCTCGATCGTCTTGCCGGTGAAGTCGTCCGACTTGCCCACGAATATCGGGGGGAATCGCCACGCGCGGCGCACCCGTTCATCGTTGTTCGTGGTGTAGTTCACGAACAGCGCGTCGGTGTGCTGCTCGTTGGTCAGAGGCTTGACCTCGATGCGCATAGTCCCTGGATCCTTCAGGCCCTCGGAAGTCGGCTCGGCCTCCAGAAGAAGGAACTTGCTGTAGTTGTCGTCGCTCGCTATGGAGGTCTCGACGAACTCGCTGATCCTGCTCACGCTCTCGTCGGTCAGCATCCCGTTGGCCACCGTCACCACCATCGACGGGATGTTGTTGTTCTTGAACGTGGTGTAGTTGATCTCGTCGGCCGCCCTGCTTCCGAATATCGCGAACAGGTGGCCGATGTACCGCGGGAGTCCGTACGGGCTGCGCGTCGAGTACAGGCACTGGTGGTGCACAGGGTTGGCGGCGTGCGCCACCGGAAACCCGACCACCCCCTCCTTGACCACGAGGTCTCCGCCAGGCCCCATCGTGAACCGGTGCTTGACCTTTCCGTCAGGGTCGGCCTCGAGCAGCTTCTCCTCGCTGACGGGCTCGCCGTCGAGGCAGCTTATCAACCTGGGATCCCCGAGCTCCTTGAACCACACCGCCTTGTCGCCGCGCCGCTGCACGTATCTCCGAAAACGCTTGTACCTGAGCTGGGTCTCGAGGGTGTACGCCACCTCCTCGACCACGGCCTGCTTGCGGACCATCTGGAGGTCGGCGCCGTCGCTTGAGATCTCTGGCTCGTCGTCCGTCGGAACCTCGACCACCCTGACGTGCTTCTTGACCCTCAGCTCCTCGCACTGGGTCGGCTCGTCGTCGGGCGGGGTCATGCGCATCGTCCAAGCCGGCAGGTGGTTGAGCCCGTCGAGCTCCCCGGTCGTCGGCACCTCGACGAACTCGACGTACCGGTTGCCGGTGGCCTCGAGGTCGCGGCGCATCCGCTCCCGCAGCTCCTCGAAGCTCCCGCCAGGGTAGGCGGTCTCGAAGAAGTTCTCAGCGACTGCCCTCTCCTCGGCGAGGATCTGAAGTATGGCGGGATCTGTGTCCTCGTCGATCGGGATCCGCGGCTCCAGCTTCCACCCGAACAGCTCGACGTTGACCGCCATGGCGTCGATCGCGGGCCCCACCTCGGAGCTGTTCTCGACCAGCATGGCGAGCGTCAGCATGTCGTAGGGAGGCTCGACCACCTTGCCCTCGCAGGCCATGCGGATGAACGGGTCTACCGGGATGCTCTTGGACTCCCCGGCTGACGCCCCGTCGCCAGAGGCCGCCGCGCGCTGCTTGCGCACGTCTGACATGCCCAGGATCGCGGCCCTGATCGCGCGCTTGTTTCGCTTCTGGATCTCGCCGGGGGTCGGGTTGTCTGAATGATCCCGCTGGAGATCCACGACGGCTCCGAGCCGCTGCTTGTCTGACATCATCCCACCCTGTGGAAGCTCGGCAGCCCTGAGACCTCGAGCTTGACCCGATCGGTGTTGATCGCCCCTCCGACGATGTTGTCCACCCTGAAGTACACCGACGGGTGCCTGTACACCTCGTGGACCTCGAGCCCGTCGCCGCTGTACGTGACGGTCGCCGGGGTGTTGTCGGCCACGAAGGCCCCGGCCTCGTCGCTCCAGAAGTACGGGGTGACGTCCGCGGCGGTGGCCGAGTTGTAGAACGTGGCCACGACGGCCACGCGGTTGAACTCTCCCATGTTGATCCCAGCCCCCTTGTAGGTGGGCAGGTCTCCAGGCAGCGCCTCGTCGTTCTGGACCACCCGGTTGAGGTGGTAGGTGGGCGAGTAGCTTATCTCCGTGTGCAGCTCGGCGGCCATGTCAGCCTCCCATTGCTAGCCGATCTCGTGGTACATCGGCAGGCCCGCGATCTCCATCTTGACGCGGTCGGTGTCGACCGCGCCGCCCACGATGCTCTCGACGCGGAAGAACACCGACCCATGCCGGTTCACCGCGTACTTGTACAGCCCGTCGCCGCTGAAGGTCACCGTCACCGGGGTGTTGTCGGTCACGAACGCCCCCTTGGCGTCGCTCCAGAAGTACGGGGTCACGTCCGCGGCGGTGGCGCTGTTGTGAAAGCTGGCAATCACCACGACCTCGTCGAAGTCGGCCAGGTTGAGGCCGCCGCGCTTGGTCGCGGGGAGCGCCGAGTCGTTGTTCTGCACGGTGCGGTGCAGCGTGAAGTGCGGCGCGTAGGTGATCTCTGAAAGGTTCTCGACGCCCATCGGTTACCTCCTCAACGTCGGGGGCAGGAACCCCCACTTGCGATCGCCGCCCCTAGGGACCTCCACCACGACGTCGGCCGCCCGCTTCTCCACCCCGTCGCTGCAGGCGCACTCCACGTACTCCATGCGGACCTCGACTGGTTCGCTGAACGCGAACTCTCCGTCGGAGGTTCGGCTGAACGTCGACTTGTACATCCTGCCCGTGTTGCCGTCCTGCACGATCACGTGGTCGTCATAGATCCCGACCAGGCGGGCGTCCAGGCTGCCGTTGGCCAGCACGACGCGGTTGGTCTGGATCGCGGTGACCATCGCCCCCACGAAGTCCCAGACCTCCTCGCCCGGCCTCATCTCCAGCCTTCTCACGCGGACGAAGTCCTTGCCCTCGTTGGCCTTGCGCTGCAGCGCCATCATGTCGTTGAACTTGGCGGCGTCCAGCTTGTCGGCGTTTCGGGACAGGTCGGCCAGGTGACTCTTCTTCTTCGTTGTTAGTGACATTTATTCGCCCCTTTAGATCAGCGCGCGGGCCTTACGCTTGGGGCCTATGACCCCGACCCGCTCCCTCCGGCGCTTCCTGGCGCCCACCACGGTGCCAAGCCGGATCGCAAGGTCCAGCGCGTCCATCATATCATCATACTTGCCGCGGGGAAACTCTACGAGCTGGTCCTCAAGGTCGGACTCCAATGTCCGGCGGTGGAGGATCCTGCCGTTCTCGTACATCGCCGAGAGCTGCCACGCCCGCGTCACCTTGTCCTTGTGGGTCATGATGGGCCTGCAGCGGTCCCCTATCTCCGGGCCCAGCTCGCGGTACACCGAGCCCAGCCTTGACTTCTGGAACGCGTTGGCCTCGATCCCGTGCCGCATCGGGCTCCAAGCCGCGAATATCTGGGCGGTCCTGGCTATCTGACGGGTGTACGGGACGTGCCCGTGGAAGCAGTCCAAGAGGTAGATCTTGGGCCAGCGCCCCTCGTTGTCTATCCCGATCACGTAGTCCGCGTACTCGTCCCCCTTCGTGTCCTCGCCGATCGCGAGGTCGCAGGCCGACCACACCTTCAGGCTGAGTCGCTCCACCAGCTCGTGGGGATCGTCGTCGTAGTGGCGGAAATACTCCTCCTTGAAGATGTCTCCCTGCATCCGCTTCGTGCTCTGCTGCATCTGGGAGTCGAAGTGGGCCGATCCCATGGCGGCGCGCCTGTTCTTCAACTTCTCGGTCGGGGCGAAGCGCTCGCACGTGCTGATCCCCTGGGGGTCTGCCTGACCGGTGCTGGGGTCTATCAGGGCGGGGCACAGGAACACCGCCGACTTGAAGTTGGGGTCCTTGGTCTCGAAGTGGTTGTAGATGTCGTGGGGGTGGTACCTCGTCCCTATGGCGTCGAACTCCCCGGGCTGGCCGTTCTCGCGCACGATCATCAGGGTGGGGACCATCGTCTTGTACACGAACGTGTGGATCTTCTCCCGCTCACCCTCGGTGCGGGCGTTGCGCTCGTCCATGAGGTCGTCGGCCTTGATCATGTCGAAGTGCTTGGACGCGACGGCCCCGTCGGCGCCGGCGGCGTAGAACGTGGGCTCGGGGTAGTCTACCTGTCGGGTGTTTATGGTGACCCGCCGCTCCCCCCACGCCGGCGCTCGCTCGCACTTGTCCCCGAACAGCTCGCGGTACCGGTCGACCTTGTAACGCCCCTTGATGCCCTCCAGGATGCCGGCGGCCTGGTCCTTCGTGCGGCTCCCGATCATGATCCGGATGTTGGGGTCCAGCTCGGCCTGCATCATGCAGTCCGCGATGGTCAGGACAGTGCTCTTGCCGAAGCCTCGGGGGGCGAGCCAGAGTCGCCACCAACGCCCCTTGCGCCTCGCCCTGTCCAGGATCTTTATCA
>Ga0180437_10003708_pt1 | contig 22413 bp, 15 predicted proteins | sample SS_ome_4_FD_132410 | JGI IMG/M metagenome (GOLD analysis project Ga0180437, IMG submission 132410) | Hypersaline lake sediment archaeal communities from the Salton Sea, California, USA - SS_3_D_1 metaG | ecosystem: Environmental > Aquatic > Non-marine Saline and Alkaline > Hypersaline >...
AGACCCTAGACTTGAGACTTCAGACAATGGGCAGGGATTACAGGAAGATAAAGGCGTGGCAGTTTGCGGGCAGACTTGCTGTGGATGTCTATAAAGCCACAGCAGAATTTCCGAAAGCCGAGGTATGGGGACTGGTTTCTCAAATGCGCAGAGCGGCAGTATCAGTTCCCGCCAACATTGTCGAGGGTTCTGCGCGACGAAGCCAAACCGAGTACGTTCACTTTTTGTATATTTCCATCTCTTCCTTGGCGGAACTCGGGTACTATATCAAATTTGCCCGCGAAGTTGGCTATTTGCCTGCGAAAACCCATGACAAGTTGGGCTCAATGCATGAGGAAACAGCGAAGACATTACGCGGACTTATTAACCACATCGAGCGGTCCAGAGTCTAAGGTCTAAGGTCTAGGGTCTAAAGTCTAAGGTCTAAAGTTTAAGGTCCGCCTTTTATGTCACGTCGGATATTGCATATAGACATGGACGCGTTTTTCGCGTCGGTGGAGCGGGTGCTCGATCCGTCGCTCGAAGGCAAGCCGCTTATAGTCGGAGGCGACCCCGATGAGCGCGGTGTGGTATGCACCGCATCGTACGAGGCGCGTGCGTTCGGCGTTCATTCCGCTATGCCGCTGGCTACAGCGAAACGGCTCTGTCCAGAGGCCATATTCATTGCAGGACACTTTGACCGCTATAGAGACGCATCGGACCAAATCATGAGCATTTTGGAAGCGGCATCGCCGAGAATAGAACGCCTCTCTCTTGACGAGGCCTACCTGGATATCACCGGCTCTCTGCGTCTGTTCGGGAACGGCCGCGCCATTGCGACGAAGCTGAGAGGCGAGATACGGGAGCGTACCGGTCTGGCCGGCTCGGTCGGCATAGCCGGAAACAAGCTTGTCGCGAAGATCGCGTCGGACGAGGCGAAACCGGACGGGTTGGTAGAGGTGGCGCCGGGTGGCGAGCGTGCTTTTCTCGTGCCGTTACCTGTATCGCGGCTTCCAGGCGTAGGTGCGCGCACTCAGGCATTGCTCGAGGAGCTTGGCGTCCGTACGATAGGTCATCTGGCGACACTGCCGCAGGAGGCGTTGCCGCGAGTTTTCCGGCAGGCTGGTTACGCGCTGCAGCGCCGTGCCCGGGGCATAGATTTCAGCCCGGTTGAGCAATCGCCTTACCCGAAATCTATCGGTCGTGAGACGACTTTCGGGGAAGACCTGGTGGACTGGGACCGGATCGAGTCGGTGCTGTGCTATCTCATAGAGAAAGCGACGTACGCTGTGCGCGAACAGCGAATGGAGGCCCGATGTGTGACGTTGAAGGTACGCTACGCGGATTTCAAGACCTTGACATTCGCGAAAACGTTGCCGCAACCGACGGATCTCGATACGGTGATTTACAAGGCGGTCCGCGAACTGCTGCCAAAAGCGAAGTCGCGGCGTGCACGGGTGAGGCTGGTCGGAGTATCTCTTTCATCGCTGGTTCACAACCAGCACCAACTGTCTTTGTTTCCCGCAAAGGCGCAGGAGAAATGGCGCCGCGCGTTGGCCGCTGTTGACCGAGTGAGGGATAAGTACGGGTTCGATCTTGTGCGAAGCGCTAGGTCGATGCAGCTTGGGCGTGATTTCCGGGTGCTCACACCGTCTTTGTCACGGTGATATAGAGTAGATAGTGGATAGGATGAGGAGGAAGAGAGCGAACCGTGAAAATCTTTAGCAGGGTACGGAACATAATCGGTCGCAGAAGAGTTGAGGCCCGACCGTGCAGGATCGTGATAGATACCAACATCATGGTTGGCGCGATCATGAAGCCGACCGGTGCTTCCAACAAGATACTTCATATGTGGATTCAAGGTCGTCTCACACTACTCGTTACAGAACGTATCCTGGACGAGTATCGCACCATATTGTCCCAGAAATGGCTTAAACCGGATCGGGTAAGCGAACTGAATCGGCAGTTGGGCGAGTTTGCCGAGGTCGTCGACCCGAAAGAGAGGGTGTACGAGATCAAAGATGATCCGAGCGACAACCGGTTCCTGGAGTGCGCCGCTGAAGGTGAGGCGGATTACGTTATTAGCAGCGACCAGCATCTCCTGGCTCTGAAACAGTTCCGCCGGACCGAGATCGTCAGACCCACGCAGTTCCTCAAACGCGTGGGAGCTTAGGGCAAGTCCTGCCCAGAAAACCTTTACGGAAAAAATATGCAATTCATTCACCTCCATTGTCACAGCAACTATTCGCTTCTCGTGGGCGCGAGCCGGATCGAGGATCTTGTGGAGCGTGCGCGCCAGTACGGTATGGCAGCGCTCGCGCTCACCGATACGAATGGGCTTTATGGCTCGGTCGGTTTTTACACAGCGGCTCGTGACGCTGGTCTCAAACCGATCATTGGCGTCCATCTCAAAGCGCTGGACGGCGATGCGGTACTGCTTGCACGCAACCTGGAAGGATACAGCCGGATCTGCCGCTTAGTCACCGCCCGCCACCTCGGCGAGAACTTCTCGCTCCGCGAGGCACTTCTCGAACCTTCTGAAAACCTTTTTATACTCTCCTCCGATGCCTCCCTGTTGAAGCACCTTGCTGAACGGCGAGTTCGTCGCGGCGGGATTTCGACGGCTGCTGGTGGGACAGGCATTCCTGCCTGTCGGAAACGGGCTGATAAAGGTCAAGGGCGGGGCAAGCATGATCGGTACAGTAGAAACGATCTTTTCGTTGAGATCGTCAACTTGGGAGACAAAGACTCGGGGTACCGAGCGGAGCGGTTGGTTCAACTGGCGCGGCACCTCCGGCTGCCCGTGGTAGCGACGAACGGAGTATATTTCGTCGGTCCGGAAGGGTACAGAATCCACCGCGTACTGTCCGCCATTCGCGAGAACACAACGATAGCCGCTCTGAGTCCCGGCGCTCTGGCGCATCCCGAAAGCTGGCTCAAACCGCAGTCGCGGATGGTGGAACTGTACGGTCCGTGGCGCGACGCCGTGCTCAACACGCAGTGGATAGCCGACCGGTGCAACCTTGAACTGCCTATGGGGACGCCGATCTTCCCGGAATCGTATCTGCCGTCTGGTGAGACGTCGTTTTCGTATTTGTGGAAACTCGCATTTGAGGGTGTCCGCGAGCGGTACAAACCGCTCACACCGCATGTAATTGATCGGCTGAAACACGAGCTGGAAGTTATCAGCCAACTGGGTTTTGCGCCGTACTTCCTGATCGTGTGGGACATCGTTCGCCACGCACGAGAGCGTGGCATATCGATAGTCGGTCGCGGTTCCGCTGCGGACAGTCTCGTATCGTACGCGCTCGGTATCACGCAGGTCGATCCGCTCAAATACGATCTCTATTTCGAACGATTTCTGAACCTGTCGCGGACCGATTGTCCCGACATCGACCTCGATATATGCTGGAAACGACGCGATGAAGTGATAGATTACGTCTATCGCCGGTACGGTTCCGACCGGGTGGCGATGATCAGCACGTTCGCCACATTCCAGGCGCGGTCCGCAGTGACGGACATCGCAAAAGCGTTCGGCCTGACGCACGACGAGATCGGCTCGTTCACCTCGTCGCTCCCTCACTATCATTCCTCGGACATAAAGGCCGTTGTGAATCGTCTACCGGAATGTCGTCATCTGCCGATAAACGAGGAACCGTTCAAGGCGATCGTCGAGCTGAGCGAGGCCATAGACGGTTTCCCGAGACATCTCTCGATCCATTGCGGCGGGTTGGTAATAGGTCGCGATCCGCTTACGCGGCTTGTACCGCTGCAGCGGTCCGCTAAGGGCATCGTGATCACCCAGTACGATATGGGGCCGATCGAACAGCTTGGTCTCGTCAAGATGGACCTGCTCGGACACCGGTCGCTCACAGTGATTGATGAGACGGTCGATAGTGTCCGGCGCAACAGGGGGGTGAAAATAGACCCCGGTTCCCTACCCGACCGTGACGAACTGACCGGCGAGCTTCTCCGCGCCGGACGAACCATCGGCTGTTTCCAGATCGAATCGCCGGCGATGCGTTCGCTGCTCAGAAGTCTTCAGGCGGACGGTACGGATTCGCTCATCAAAGGGTTATCGCTCGTCCGCCCGGGACCGTCCGGCAGCGGTATGAAAAGACGGTATATCCAGAGACATCTCGGTAAAGAGAAGACGGAGTATCTGCACCCGAAAATGGCCGACCTGTTGAAACACACGTACGGCGTGATGCTTTACCAGGAAGATATACTGCGCGTGGCGAGCGCCGTCGCCGGGATGACGCTTGCGGAGGGCGACGAGCTGCGACGCGCCATGACGAAAAAACGCTCTACTGAGGAGATGGCTAAGATCAGCAAACGGTTCGTCGGGAAAGCGGTCGAAAACGGCGTGACGGAAACCACTGCGGCGGAAATATGGAGATTGATCGCCAACTTTTCGGCGTACGCGTACTGCAAGGCGCACGCGTGCACTTACGGTCAGCTAGCGTACCGGTGCGCTTACCTCAAGGCGCATTATCCGGCGGAATTTATCGCTGGCGTCCTGTCGAACCGGGGCGGGTTCTACTATCCGGCGGTGTACATCGAGGAAGCCAGACGGTGCAGGCTCGAGATTCTGCCGCCTGATATTAATAGGAGCGAGTACGGATACACTGCGGAAGGGAATGCGATACGCGTCGGGTTTATCGAGATCAAGGGGCTCAGTGCTGAGGCCGTAAAATCTATCCGCGCGGCACGACAGGACCAACCGTTCACATGTCTTGCGGACCTGTGGCGGCGGGCGAAACTGAATCACACCGAAGCGGAAGCGCTCATAAAGGTGGGTGCGCTCGACGGTTTCGGTAGAACCCGGCCGGAACTTCTCTGGGAGCTGAAAATGCTCGCCACCGACAGTCCAACGTCAAAAGTTGCGCCGGGAGGTGAACTGTTTGGTCCGTTCGACAATGGTCCGGGCCATCTTGTGCCGGTCATACCACAGTACTCGCGCAGCGAGATGCTCGATCACGAGGTGGAACATCTCGGTGTGACCGTTTCCGACCATCCGACTGCGTGGTACGTCCCGAACCTACTCAGGTACCGGCTGGTGGCAAGCCGTGATATGGCGCTTTACGACAGGAGAAAGGTAAGTTTGGCGGGATGGCTTATCGCCGAGCGGCGTCACGGGCTCAAAGGGCGTGGATGTATGAAGTTTCTCACGCTCGAGGACGCCGCCGGACTGTTCGAAGCGATCCTGTTCCCCGGAACATACCAAAAGTACGGTCATCTGCTCACATCTCACGGACCCTACATTATCACCGGCCGCGTCCAATGCGAAGATTTCAACACCGTCCTGATCGCCGATAAGATCGAGCTTGCTGAGAAAAGGGAGTTGACTGCAATACTGGTAAGCACTGTGAATGAAGCTGGGATTAAGTAATCTTCATAATGCGCACGTTCTTGACCGGAGCACACCGGGCGTGGTATAATGGAATACGAGAGCGGGAGGTTTTGCAAGAGGCCTCCTCGGGGGCGATTTTGACTTTCTGCGTTTATTTGCGGCTTGGTGGCGCAACGTGGAGGCGCCGCAGTGAAGGAAGTCAATCCTCAGCTCCAGCGTTCCGGACTGAAAGACCGAGGTACTGTAACGTTCGTCCCAATTCCCCTGGAAAGTCTCTGCCTCGATACCAATACCAACTTCAGGATCTACGTTCTTACTGAGCGCGAAAAGGAACCGGTTCTGTATCGGGCAGAGAACCTGCCGTTCAGTGAGGGGGTCAGGAAACGCCTCCTCGAGCACGACATTGAGCGTGTGTACATCGAGAGCAACGACAGGGGGAAATACCAGGAGTATATTGAAGATAATCTTAATGATATCGTAAGAAACGACACGATTCAGACAAACGAAAAGGCCGAGATTGTGTACTCGTCGGCGACGTTTCTCATGGAAAAGCTTTTCGAGAAACCGCGGGTCGGCAAGAGCATCCGTCGCTGCGAGAAGCTGGTACGCAACACGGTCGAGTTTGTTATGCGTGACGACAAGGCGTTCAGGAACCTCCTCACGGTCACCTCCTATGACTATCACACTTATACGCATTCGGTGAACGTGTTTGTTTTTTGCGTGGCGTTGGCTCAAAGACTGGGCATGGCCAAGAAGTCAGACCTTTTCGTGCTGGGCACCGGTGCATTGCTTCACGATGTTGGAAAGAGCCTCATTGATAAGAGTATCATAGCCAAGAGAGGTCTTCTCAACGACAAGGAGTGGGCGATAATCAAGAAACATCCGGTTTACGGGGCGGAGATACTGCGCGAAACCGGTGGGATACCGGAAGAATCGTACGCCGTGGTTGTTCAACACCACGAACGGTGCGACGGATCGGGCTACCCGGAAGGGTTTTCTAAAGATAGAATCCATTACTATGCCAAACTGAGCGCGGTAGCCGACGTGTTCGACGCCATGACAACCAGGCGAGTCTACAAGGAAGCCGCAGGGACTTTCGCCGCCCTGCAGACGATGAAAAGCGAGATGAGCGGCGGGCTCGATCAGAACATCTTCGAGGAGTTTGTCCGTCTCATGGGCCAATAGGTGCGGTCCTGAACCTGAACCGGCTTAAATGCCTGCCCCAGAAGTTCGAGCGCCTACGGGGCGGCATTCTTCCAAAGAATATCCACAGGCAATACTGTGAAGCGACGAAGCGGTGTTCAGAAAGCTTTTGCGCCACAACAGGCACTGACAAGAGCTTGACTTGCCGCCTGTTGAAGGTTTACACTTCCGCCAATGTGAATCTGCGACCGACTCTGTCAGTTATCGTCGTTTGAAGGAGGGTTATCCATGAAACGTTTGGTGCTGGTTTTGGCAATTACATCCTTATTTGGATCGATTTCTCGGTGTGTTGCGGAAGAGGAGCAGGCCGTCCCGCCGCAGAGGGTAAGCAAGCCCTTTGTCTATTCAGGTTACACGGCGCCGGAGTACAAGGGTTCCAGAGTTTTCTCGGTCTACGTGCCGATGTCTGACGGCGAGAAGCTAGCGGTCGATGTATACCTCCCGACGGACGGACCCGATCGGTCGGCGTTTCCAGTTGTCCTCGCCTATACACCTTATCAGCGGTCTAATATCGATCCTGCGTCCGGCGAGGTGCACGACCGGGCCGGGTCAGGGATGACACGGGCTCTTCTAGCTCACGGTTATGCTTTTGTGTGTGCCGACATGCGAGGCACCGGCGCATCGACCGGATGGCTGATGGATTTCATGCCGCAGATCTGGAAGGACGGCAAAGAACTCGTGGATTGGATAGCAGGGCAGCCCTGGTGTGACGGAAATGTCGGGATGAGCGGAGGGTCCTACCTCGGCTGGTCACAGACAGCGGTGGCTTCGCAGAAGCCTGCCGCACTGAAATGCATCATGCCGGCCGTGGTTCCTCTCGAAGGTTACACCGGCGAGGTCTATCCGGGCGGCATATGCCTCGTGGGTTTTCTCAACCTGTGGTCGGGCGGAATGTACGGCTCAGTGCGTAACTACTATCTACCTGATAAGGGTGAGCTCCCAACCAAACCTGTTGTGGACGAGGACGGTGACGGCGATCTGGCCGACGAGATACCGGTGGACGTCAACGGGAACGGGACTTTTCTGGACGACGGGTTTCCGCCGACGTACCTCGACGGAGCCGAACGAGAACACATTTACTATAAGGCCACCTTGACGCACCACGAGAAGGACTATGAGTACGCATCGTGGGCTACGAAGGGACTTTTCATAGATGCCGCCAGCCCGTTGGGCATGAGCGTTTATGGGTTGGGCCCGAACGCCCACGTGCGCGGCATTATGGAGTCAGGAATTCCCATCTACAACGTTGGGGGTTGGTTCGACGGTTTCACACGAGGTTCGTTCGAGTTGTATTGCACTCTGAAAGAGACCAACCCTTCCAAGATACTGATCGCGCCCGGTTACCACAGCTTAGGCGGGCCGTTCTGGGAGTTTTGCGGGGAAGATCCGAGGGAAGCTATGGCAATGTTCGGGGTAGAACAGTTGCGTTTCTTCGATCGCTACTTGAAAGGCATTAAGAACGGGATCGACGTCGAACCGCCCATCATCATTTACGTCATGCACGGCGGCGGGTGGCGGATTGAGCGCGAATGGCCGCTCAAACGACAGGTGCCGACCCGCTACTACTTTGACGTGGGTAACAGGCTCACGACCGGCAGAGAAGCAAACGGCGCGGACACATACACGGTCGATTACGCTCACAGTTCCAGTTACGGGACGAACGGCGGTAACCGGTGGCTGGCGATCGGCGGCGGGACGCCGGACCGGTTGCCGATCCGAACGGAGAAGGATAAACAGTGTCTGGTTTATAGTTCCGCGCCGTTGGATGCGGATATCGAGGTCACCGGCCATCCGATAGTCCGGTTCTCGGTCTCATCGACGGCGGAATACGGCGATTTCTTCGTTTATCTCGAGGACGTCGATGCGAACGGCGAGGCTGTCCTGGTAACCGAGGCGCAGTTGCGTGCCGGCTTTGCCGATCTGCACGACAACGACAAGATTATAGCTGGCGGGAAGTACGGTATCGAGGTGCTGCCCGAACTGCCCTGGCACGGTTATGAAAAAGGGCATTATAGGGACCGGATCTTGGCCGACGGTGCTATCGTGGAACTGGTTATCGATTTCCATCCGACATCGTGGGTGTTTCGGAGGGGACACAGTGTGCGAGTGTCCATAGCGTGCTCGGACTATCCGACTTACAGGTTGCACCCGAAGCTGTGTTCGGCCAACGATCCCGCTGATCCGGACAAGATCGTTCCGACGATAACCGTCTATCGTGATGCGGCACATCCTTCTCACGTGGAGTTACCCGTGATACCAAATGGCTCTGGATGAGACGTTGATTCCCGCCGCGCTCTGAGGACAAATCCGTGTTACGCTCGACCAGAACCCGGCTCTCGATCATGATGCTGCTGCAATACGCGGTACCCGGATCTGTTCTGCCGATCCTTAGCCACTACCTGAAGAACCACCTTCAGTTCGAGCCGATCGAGGTGGGCCAGATCATGGCCATGCCGGCTGTAGCTGCAATCCTGGCGCCGTTCGTGGTCACGTACGTCGCCGACCGCTTGATCAGCGCCGAAAGGCTGCTCGGGATCTGCCATTTTGTCGCGGCGGGCCTTATGCTGGTTCTGTCGACGCAGACGCAGTTCTGGCCGTTCCTTGGGATCTACTTCGCATACGGTCTGGTGTTCATGCCGACGTTCGCGCTGACAAACACCGTCGCGTTTCATCACGTCAGGGACGCGAAACGCGACTTTGGGCCGATTCGCATGTGGGGGCCGGCGAGTTGGGTGCTTGTCGGGTGGGGGTTCAGTTTCATATGGCTGCGAGGCGGCGGCTCGACCGGGCTCGACAGCCGGTTGCCGGATGCGTTGAAGTTCTCGGCGCTGGCATCGTGCGCGCTCGGACTCTACGCGCTGAGTTTGCCCCGCTCGAAGGTGAAATCGAGCCTGACAACGGGCCTCTCGTTCTGGAAATCGTTCGCGGTCTTCGCGCGACCGAGCCTGCTGCTTCTTTGCGGGCTGACCTTCTTGAACTCGGTCGTCCACCAGTTTTACTACTACGGTATGAGCCCGTTTCTGAGCCAGATCGGGTTTGCCGATAAACATATCATGCCGGCGATGAGCATGGGCCAGTTCGGAGAGGTGTTCGTTCTAGCCCTACTGGGCGTATGTCTGGCAAAGCTGGGCACGAAACGGGCGCTGATCATCGGGGTGCTCGCGCAAGTCGTGCGATGCTTGGCGTTCGCGAGCGGGCAGAAGGCGCTCGTTCTTGCCGCAATACCTTCTCACGGCGTGTGTTACGGCTTTTTCTTCACGGTCGCCTACATCTATGTGGACGGCCATAGTTCGCCCGAAAGCCGCGCGGGCGCCCAGCAGTTGTTCAACGTTCTTATCGCAGGCATCGGCTACCTGGTCGGGAACCTTTGCGCCGGGAAAACGGCTCAGTTGCTCACCTTTTCCGGGACGACTCAGATCGATTTCGCGCGGTTCTGGACGATCTCGGCGGGCCTCGCGCTAATTGTGGCGGCCATACTTGCACTTTTTTTCCAGGTGGAGGAGCCGGCGTATAGTGCCGGGCGCCGAGTTCGCGGCATGGTTGCCCCCGATAATCCTTAGATAGCACCGGTATACGGTCTACCACAACAGTTCGAGCATGAACTTCGGCGGCACCGAAAGGGTCGCGTCTTAGACACTTATTCGCCAATTATCTATTGACAAATGGCGGGTTTTTTGCTACAATATTTCCGTTGCGGGCGTCGGGTACGCCATTGAGGGGGAGTTCCCACAAAAAGCGCCGAATACTGATGTCGGGTTGGCGCTGAGGATCGATAGTGCTAGGGAGGGCACCACAGTGAAGATCTCCAGACAAAACTTGCCGATAGCTGTCTTAATGGGATGTCTCGTCGGTCTGTCCTTGGTGGGGCTCGGTTGTTCGAGCAGTTCCGGCGGGGCGGAGTTGGCAAACAGCACTGCCGGCGTGACCACATTACTCACTGTTGACAGCGAAATCATCGAGAGTCTGACTCTCACAGTTACCGAAGTATCGCTGGATTATGGCGAGGAGGGTGAGTGCGAGCCGAAGATCGTTGTGTTCAGCGGCGCGGTGGACGTGGATCTGGCGGACTTGACGGACATCTCGGCAATTCTATCCTGCGTCGACGTGCCTGCGGGCGTCTACACGAAGATCCGGTTTTCGGTTGCTAATCCGAGGCTTATCCTGAGTTCGGATCCCGACACGGTAATAACCGATGTCCACCTGACAGCTAACGGCCGGCTTTTCATTTCGGAGGAGTTCGAGCTACCTGAGGGCGAGTCATGCCTGCTGATACTGCACCTGATGAGCATCCATCTCGTCGAGGAGGGCAACGGCGGGTACGTGTTGACACCGCAGCTCAGAGCTGAAATCGAGATCGAGCCGACCGAAGCAATGGTTGTTTGCGGCACGATTGTCGATATAGACAAAGAAGAGGACACGTTCTCGCTCGTCCTGTGCGACGGAAGCGCGATTGAGGTACTCTACACCGACGCGTCGATTTCCCTGCCCGGCGATATCGATACCCCGACCGGCACGGAGGACAACCTTGACGTTGGCGTCAGCGTCATCATTAGAGGCACGCTCTGCGTGGATGGTTCGCTGACCGCCGATTCCATCAGGATCATCTGAAACGCTGCCGGAAAGTCTCTCCGTGGAACACGACACGGTATATTGCAATTCACCAGGAATGGTAGTAGACTGATCCGACAAATCTGCGAACTAGCGGGCATGATACGGTTTCTTAAGAGGGGGATGATGCGATCCAAGACAGTCTGGTTGATGCTGGTGCTGGGGCTGGTGGTCTCCCGGCCCGCCGGCGCCGAGCAAACGGACCGGCTTACGTTTGGCTTACGCGCTAGCGTAGCCTCTCACGACAAGAAAGAGAACTTCAATCAGTACGAGGCATTTGCGAACCTTGAACTCCCGTGGAGCTGGCAGTTGGGCGGTGGTTGGAACTTGGTCCCGAAGCTCGAGTTGACCGCCGGAGTCCTTAAGGGTGGAGGCGAAAGTGGATTCGTTACCTCGCTCGGTCCGAGCCTCACGCTGAGAGGCTTGGAAGACCGGCTTGCGCTGGACGTGGGAGTCAGCCCGACGTTTCTTAGCAGACGTCGTTTCGGCGAGCAGAGCTTCGGGGAATATATCCAGTTCACCAGTCACGCCAGCATAAACTTCGAGGTTGTCCGGAACCTGCACGTCGGCTACCGGTTCCAACACATGTCCAACGCAAGCATCAGCGACATCAATCCGGGCCTGGACCTGCACATGTTCGAGCTGAGCTACCGTTTCTGAAACGCGAGCACTCTTATCCGCCTCCAAAACACGTCACTGGAGAATTCCCGTCGCAAAGAGGCATCGCACGAGAAGGACGTCGCATTTGCTGGCAATTAAGGCTCTTGAGCTGGCCAGCAAAGACACCACTGCATTACGCCTGCGATATTAGAAAGTTTCAGTTGACATATAGCACCGACCGGCCTACACTTAGGCATAACTCGTTGAAACATTCGTCAGCGAAAGCGATTGCGAACGTAGTGGCGGCAAGCCGCCGGTTTTTATATGCGCCAAATCGGGGGACCAGTACGGGCGAAGGTAGGCGCGCGTAACAGGCTGACTCGGAATAGATCATCTTCCAGGTAAACTGTCTGGGCTTGGAGATCGTTTCAGAGTAGAGTTCGACCGCACGCTGCTTGGCGCCGGGCTTGTGGCGCAGGAGGGGAGGTGGATCTCGTGCCGTTCGTTGCCGTTGTTCTGCTCGCTGGTCTGGTAGTGGGGATTGTCGCGCTCCGGAGAACGTACGATCTCGAGGAGCGGGTACGTCGGAGAACACACGATTTCGAGCTTCGCCTGAGGCGGGTGGAACGGGAGGTGCTCCCGGTCAGTGAACCGGGTTCCAAACCGGAAGCGGCGGTTCCGCCTGAGCCGGTGCCGGAGCGACCGGTCGTCGAGATACCGAGTGAACCGGTCCCGGTCATGGAAGAGCGTCGGGCGACCGAGGAAGCAGCGCCACCGGTTGTTGCAGCCCCCCTGGAAAGAAAACCATTTCCCCCACCGCTGCCGTCGTCGTTTGCGCGAACCGTCTCGCTCGAGCATGCAGTGGGCACCAGGTGGCTCGCCTGGGTAGGGATGGTGCTGACGCTGATCGGCGTGGGGCTGTTTCTGAAGTATATGTATGACAACGCGTGGATCGGCCCGAAAGGACGGCTCGCCATTGGGACTGTAGCCGGTATTGTCGCATTGAGCCTTGGCGAGCGGTTCCGGCGGAAAGACTGGAGCGTTCTGTTCCAGACTCTGACAGGCGGTGGGATCGCCGCCTTCTACATCTGCATATTCTTCTCGTTTCAGGTCTACCACCTTTCCGGGCCGGGACCGTCCATGGCGCTGGCGGTTCTTGTAACCCTTCTGGCGGTGGTAATGGGTGTGGTCCACAACGCTGTATCGATAGCCGTTCTGGCCCTGATAGGCGGCTTCCTGAGTCCGGTATTACTCTCGGCGGGAGAAGGAACCCAGAGCCATCCGTACCAGCTTTTCGTTTACATTGCTATATTGGACTTTGTGGCGATGGGTACGGCCTATTTCCGCCGTTGGCGCGCCATCGACCTTCTGAGTTTCGCCGGTACGGCGCTGATCTACCAGGGATGGTTCATGAAGTATTACCGTGTGGAGGGCGAACCGGCCGAGATGGTAGCGGCGCTGGTCTTTGCCACGTTATTCTACCTGATGTTCCTGCTCATCCCGGTCATGCATAACCTGGTTCGCCGTCTGTCCGGGACCGTCGAAGGGATACTGCTGGTGGCGGCGAACGCGACCTTTTCGCTTATTTGTTACTACAACATCCTGTTCGAGACGCAGCGGCAAGCAATGGGTTTTGTGGTGTTAGGGCAGGCGATAGTGGTGTTCCTGGTGTTCTTGGCTTGGACGCGTCGCGTAGGGATGCGTGACCGCATGGGCGAAAGTCTTCTGATCGTGACGTTGGCGTTGGTCACACTTGCGGTGCCGATCCAAATGAAGCTGTATGCGATCCCGATAACTTGGGCGTTGGAAGGGATACTGTTTGTCTACCTGGGGATTCGTTTTCGTCGCGTTATCCCGACGTATGCCGGTGCCGCGGCGCTATTGTTGGCGGCGAGCGGGCTTCTGTACCGGCTGCCGCTCCACACTTTCCGGTTCGTGCCGGTGTTTAACGTTCCCTTCGGTTCCTGGGTGGTGGTGATAGCTGCGGCCGGCGGTGCCGCGTACCTGCTCAGCCGGGACAAGGAGGAAGCCGGCTATCGAATTCTGTCGGCGGGCGCGTACCTGTTGGGGTTTGCATTGGGATGCTTGCTGCTCACCATGGAAATATCGAGGTTCTGGGTCTTATATCATCCCAAGCACCACGATATCCACCAGTTGAGTTCGTTGATGGTTTTATGGGCGCTGATTCCAGCGGGCACGGCGGCGGTCCTTTGCCGTAAGAATGTGGCGGCTTGGATGCCGGTGTCCCTGGTGTGTTACACCATTGGTGCGATCGTGTTTCTCGCCGGACTCGGTTGGTACGATCTGCCGACGTCATGGTTGGTCATCAACTACGCGTTTCCGGCAAGGTTGACCTTTGTTCTGTCGTTGTGGTTTGGCGGGAGGCTGCTGCGAGGCAGAGAGCCGGAAGAGGGTAGTACCGCGTTCACTGTCGTGGGCCATATGTTTCTCACGATCCTTCTAGCCGTGGAACTCTATCGTTGGAGCAACCACACCGAGTGGGTCTCCGGGCGGATGGCCATGAGCCTCATCTCGGCCGTCTGGGCGGTGCAGGCATTTGCGCTGGTCTGGTTCGGGTTGGTCGCCCGCAACCGTGCATGCCGGATACTCGGGTTTGCGCTGTTCGGTCTTACTATCGCAAAAGTCTGCCTGTACGATTTGAGCGCGTTGGACAGGGTGTATCAGATCATATCGTTCATCGCGAGCGGTTTGCTCGCGCTGGCTGCCGGCTACTTTTACCAACGTTACAGTCCGATGCTGCTGGGTGAGGATGACAAGGAGAAACCATCATGAACCGGTTGGTGTTGGTGATCATACTGATTGGAGTGGCGATGCCGGCTTTTGCGGCGTTCGACCTCGAGGAGTGGGAATGGGAGGCAGCTATAACGCCTGACGATGCGGAGGCGGGGTTTGTGCGGGTGATGGTGACGCCGGACATTTTCGACCGGAGCCAACGGACTCTGAACGATCTGCGGGTGCTGGACGAAAACGGTGAGCTCGTACCTCATGTGATCAGGTGGGGCCGGGTAAGAGACCTCCAGCGCGACGAGTGGCGTCCGGCGAACCTGCTGAATCGTGCGTTCCAGCCGGACGAATACTCTCGCGTGACGCTGGATTTCGGCGAGCGGATCGAGAAGAACAGGATCAAGATGGACTTGTCGGAGACCAACTATCGGCGTCGGGCGCTTGTCGAGGGAAGCAATGACGGCGAACAGTGGGACGTTCTGTTGGAGGACGAGTGGTTGGTGGACGTGAGCATGCCGGAGCGGAAGTTCAAAGTCGACACGCTGAATCTGCCCGCGAACGATTTCCGGTACCTGCGGCTGACGGTTTACAACGCGGAAGATGACGTGCGGCGTATCGAGATCCGGTCGGCCGATGCGGCTCTGCGCCGGACTGTCGGTGAAGCCGAGTTGGCTGAAGTGCCGGAAGCGGAGATCTCAGTGGCCCAGGATGAAGAGAAGAAGGAGACGGTCTACGAGCTCGACCTGGGGTACCGGAACTTGCCGGTGACCACGGTCAAGTTCGATATTGCCGACCCGTATTTCCATCGCGGATTCGACATTCTGGGACGGAACGCGCCCACGGAGCGGATCGAACGCAGGACCGAGACCGGCTGGGACGTTACAGAGCGGGAGGTGCCATGGCGGTCCGTGCGGCGGGGTACGTTCTACCGGGTTGAGGAGGAGGAAGAGGACAAGGTGTCCGAGTCGGTGACTGCGGAAGAGTTGAACGCTCGCTACCGATATCTCCAGATCCGGCTTGTTGACCGGGATAACCCGCCGCTGAAAGTCGAAACCGACGGGATTACCCTGTTGCGTCGAACCGCGAGTCTGGTGTTCGACTACAAGCCGGAACACACGTACAGGTTGGTCGGCGGGAACCCTCAAGCGGAGCTGCCGGATTACGATCTGGCGCGCGCGGTTGAAGGTGTGGCGGAGTTCGACCTCCCTGTGGTCGGTGTCGGTACGCTGGCACCGTTGCGCCACGAACCGGAGGTGCCGCCTTGGACGGAACGTCACGGAGTGCTTGTATGGGTGGTGCTTGTGCTCGCCGTAGTGGTGATGGTGGTGCTAATCGTCGGCAACCTCGGCAAGCTGAAAGAGGGTGAGCCTCCAGCGGATTCGGGGTGATCTGTGCCGTTCGGGCACCATTCTGCCTTTGGGAGGGCGACGCTCCTGCGGAGCCGTGCTTGGGGATTTCTTGGTGTGGCTGGATACGGTTCGGCGGGAGCCTCACCCTCCCAAATGCGCGTTTGGCCGGTTTGGATGTTCCTGTTTGCGGCTCGGCGGGAGCCTCGCCCTCCCGCAAGCGCCGACCCGCGGACTTTCGGACGGCATCGCCCGATCTCGTAGGGGCGGTCGCCGCGGCGACCTTCTGCTCGGCCGGGATATCCCGATTGTAGAGACGTCCCCGGTGGGGCGTCTTGCCCGGCACGTTACGGGGTATTGGGAGGGTCGAGCTTCTGCTCGACCGCCTTCGTTCGCCCCCGCCCACCACGGCGGGTGTCTGACAGAGGCGGGGCTCCAGTGATCGGATTTCTGGAAACACGCGCTGGCGCAATCCGTTGACACCCAAGGGGGATCGGAGTAAAGTAGAATGGAAGCTGAAAGATCACCGGGAGGATGGTGTGCGCAGCCGATGATGTGCGCACCATGACAAGATCATGCGTTGGCCACGACTGGTTCGTCTGCCGTTTGTGCTCATCTGGCGAGCCTTGTACTACATGCTCCTACCCATACATTTCGTCGTGATACGAACAGCAGTGAAAGGGTCATATCTGGGGATCCGTCTCTGTGACCTGAACTTTGACGAGACTGACGACCCAGCGTTTCTCTCGAGAACTAAAGAAGCTCTCGATCTGATACGGAAAGCAGACAGCAGACGTTTTCGAAGGATTCAGGAGGAGATTGGTTACATACTGAACGGCGAGTTAACCTCGGGCGCGGGATACTCGCGGCTATTCAAGATTTGCCAAGTGGATTTCGGACGGTTCAAATCTTCAGAATACCCGGACTACTGGATTCGCGCCTATGCTTGCACTCTGATTCACGAGGCGACTCACGGCGCGATTTACTCGCACGGCATTCCTTATACACATGCCAACAGGAGCCGGATTGAGCGGCTTTGCCATGAAGAGAAGTGGAGATTCGCGCAACGTCTTAATGATGGCGAAACGGATTGGGCGAGATTGCTGGTCGGAGACTTTGACGAAACCGGGTGGCATCTCTATTGGTATGGCAGCCGATGGACACAAGCCAAGCTCTTACTCAGGAGGATCAAAGAATCAAAGGCCGCGGCGGCCGTGACGAGAGCCGAGGCGGAAGACTCTCGGGGAATAACTGATGAACGTTTGAAGCGGATACATCAGAAGATAAAGCAAGGTGCGGCGAAGAGGAAGGAAGGCGTAGAAGAGACTTATGACGGCTGACAGCCGATGGCGATTCACCGTGGGATTTTCAAGGTACTGTTTTGGCTGAGGAGGCATAACGATGGTACCTCATCCGGTTATTCTCGGTTCGAAACTCATCGTACTGATAATCATCATCGTAGTTCTGCTGATACTTCGGGGGATTCTGGCTCCGGAACAGTTCAGGGTAGCCGTGGTTGTCGGCGTGGCGGTCTTCCTCTGTTTCAGCGTGTTGGTCTGGGCGGTGTTTCTCAGACTTCTCAGCAATCCCGAGTCCAAAGTGTCCAAACAGATGGTCCTATCCCACCAGGCACGCACCGAGGACGGTTATCAGTCCTCGGCGGACGAGTTTGCCTCGTTAGTGGGTAGCCGGGGTGTAGCGGTTTCCGCGCTGAGACCGTCCGGTATCGCAGAAGTCGAAGGTAGGAGGGTGCCTGTGGTGACGGAGGGAGGATTCGTCCCGGCGGGTGCGACGGTGGAGATCGTTTCGGCAAAAGGATCGCGTGTCATCGCTCGCATCGTCGCTGAACCAGGTGGAGAAGATCGGGACGACGAAGCCTGACGCAAGCCGTATTGGCGACGAATACACTTCTTCTCACCGCAGAGACGCAGAGGACGCGAAGAAAAGGTCATAGTTCTTTGCGATCTTCGCGTCTTTGCGGTTAATGGCATTGCCCTCCGAGCTCTCTGTGTCCTCTGTGGCCAAATCCAACAAGACCCGGTATAATCTGAGGTAGCACCAGTTTCCCTCGGGTTTCGGCTAACAGTTACGGTTTTTGATAGGACATTCGACAGCATGGGAGGCGGACATGCGTAAGACGCTTCTGATCAGTCTACTCTGTCTCTGCGTGCTGGCGGGCTGTTCGACGTTTCGCACGCAGACGGTACCGGTCGACCGGCTCGCGGATTTTGAAGAGTTGGTTGTCACCGGGCCGGCGCGCCCGTTCGATTTCCAGGAAACAACGCTCGATAGCGGGCTGCGCGTCGTCACGATGGAAGATTTCTCGAGCCCGATCGTGGCAGCGCAGGTTTGGTACCACGTCGGGTCGAAGAACGAGGATCCGAACCGCCAGGGGTTCGCCCACATGTTCGAACATATGATGTTTCGGGGCACGGAAGTGCTTGGTCCCGAAGACCATTTCAAGCTTATCCGCAGCGTCGGCGGTACGAACAACGGGTTCACCAGTTTCGATTACACCGCGTACGTGAACACTGTGCCCTCGAACCAGCTCGATCTCGCGCTGTGGCTCGAAGCCGAGCGGATGATGTTCCTCAACATCTCGCAGGAAGGGTTCGAGACGGAACGGAACGTCGTGGCGGAGGAGCGGCGTCAGAACTACCTCAACGTGCCCTACGGTACGGTTCCGGAACGGATCTTGCCGGTTGTCTGTACGAAATACCCGTACAGATGGTTACCTATAGGGAAGATCGCCCACCTCGAGGCGGCCTCGCTTGATGAGCTGCGCCACTTCTGGGATACATATTACGTGCCGGCTAATGCGACACTCGTTATCGTCGGTGCGGTACCTCACGAAGAAGCCCGGGAAGTCGCACGCAGGTACTTCGGCTGGATGCCGAAATTGCCCGATCCGCCTCCGGTGACCGTTGAGGAGCCGGAACAAACGGAGGAACGGAGAATCATCGTCAGAGAGCGTCTGGGTCCCGTACCGGCTGCAGCGTATGCATATCGCACGGTTGCGCGGAGCCATCCGGACTCGATACCGGCGGATATGGCGCTTCGGATTCTTGCGGGCGGCGAAAGCAGCCGGTTGCATTTGGATCTCGTGAAGAAACGCAAGCTGTGCGCGCTAATTTACAGCCAGGGTTTCACCCTCGAACAACACGGTGTGATTGGGATCGTGGGCGCGCTGCACCCGGTGAGGTATATCCTCGGCAAACTGAACCCGCTGGGGTTCATTCTGGGCAAACTGGGGCTCGTGAGAAGCCCTCACGCGGCTATTTTCGAGGCGTTTGACGAACACGTCGAGGAACTGCAGCGCGATGGTGCCACGGAACGTGAACTGAAGAAAGTCAAGAACCAGATGGTGGCGGAGGCGGTGATCTCACAGCGTACCGTAGAAGGTAAAGCGGTGGAGCTGGGCGAGACCGGGATATTTTACTGCCGGCAGGACTGGCTCAACCGGCGGCTCGATGCCGTCACCTCGGTGACGCGTGAAGACATACAGCGGGTGGCGCGAAAGTATCTGGCACCCTCGCAGCGGACAGCCGTCGAGATCGTGCCCGACAAGAGACACGTGTACGATCCCAACGTTGGCCTGAAACTGGACGAGTACCGGCAGGCCGAGCGGGAGTTCGTGAAGAAGGGTATCGTGCGACCGGTCGGGTTTACCGCGACGCCGCCAATCGGCGATCTGCTGGAAGAAGTGCCTGACGTTGATATGGAGGAGAAGGTGTTCGAGAACGGGCTCAAGGTTGTGGCGATACCCAATCACGAAGTCCCGTTCGCCAGCGTGGTGTTGGCGCTGAGGCACGGTGCGTGGACGGACGATGTGAAACGTCCCGGTGTTGCTTCCATGACCTTGTCGATGTTAACCAAGGGGACTGAGAACTACACCGCCGATGAGCTTGCCGAGATCATCGAGTTCAACGCGCTGAACCTGTACGGTACGGCAGCGCTCGACACGTCTGGGGTCGTCGCTATGGGTCTTTCCCAGAAGCTTGCCACGGCGATGGGACTGATGGGGGAGGTGGTGCGTAGGCCGACGTTTCCGAGAGACGAGCTCGGGCTTCTCAAGAAGCGGCGCAAGGTCGAGTTGATGTACCGGGAGAAAGAGCCGGGTTACCGGGCATCGAACGAACTATGGCGGCGGATTTTCGGCGATCATCCCTATGGGCGTGTTTCCACCGGGCGGCGAAAGGATGTGGGGGGTATCAGACGGAGCGACGTCGTCAAGTGGTGGACAACGTTTGCGCGGCCGGACGCCGCCGTGCTGTACATTGCAGGCGACGTACCGGCGGACCGCGCGTTCGCGCTTGCCGAGCAATATTTCGGCGGATGGACCGCCGCGGGTCCGATGCCGGAGGTCGATGTGCCGCCTCTGCCGGAGCGACAGGAGACGCGCATCTATCTCGTGGACAATCGAGGAGCCGCGCAGAGCGAAATACGCGTCGGCCAGACCGGTATATCGCTGTATGATCCCGACTACCATAAGGCGGACGTGTTCAGCCAGATCTTCGGCGGCGCGTTCAGCAGCCGGCTTAACAAGGCGATCCGTATCGAAGGTGGACGGACATACGGTGCGCTCGGCGGTTTCAGCGCCGGCCGGTTCGGCGGCCGGTTCGTGAGCAGCACGTCAACGAGGTCGGAAGCTACTGCGGAGACTCTACGGGATATGCTGGCGGTTATCGAGGGCATGAGCACCACACCGCCGACCGAGGATGAGCTGCGTCTGGCACAGAGGTACTTGGTCGGCAGCGTGCCGTCGAAATACGAGACGGCAATCGACGTCGTCAATGCCCAGTTGCATATCGAGCTGAACGGGTTGCCGAAAGACAGTCTGCAACGGTCGCTCGCTGAGTACAAGGAGACAAAGAGCGACGACATCGTCCGGATTGCGACCGACCACGTCGATCTGGGCAAACTCACCATCGTGGTTCTTGGAGATGCAAGGAAGATTAGACACGGTCTTGAGGAGATAGCGCCGGTTATCCTCGTTAGATGAGCCGTTGGCGGGGAGTAAGAAGTCGGAGAACATGCTGAGTGTGTTGCAATAATCCTGGAGACAGAAAAGATGGCTGCGTCTGTGACCGAGGTTGAGATCAGACGGTCGACCCCGGATGAAGCCGGTGTTCTGACCGACTTGGCCCACGCATCCAAGCGATATTGGGGCTATCCGGAGTCGTATATTCAGCTCTGGAAGCGCGACCTCACTTTCAAGCCGGGTTACATCGAGAGAAACGCGGTTTACGCCGCCGTGTACAAAGGTGCTGTCGTCGGCGTGTTCGCGGTAACGGGCGGTGGCGCAGAATGCGAACTTGCGCATCTTTGGGTCCTGCCGGAGTGGATTGGAAAGGGACTTGGCAGGAAGCTGTTCGATGAAGCGGTTCGTGTGGCTGGTACAATCGGGGCGAAAACTATGAGGATTGTGTCGGACCCGAACGCGGAGGGGTTCTTTCGTAGGATGGGAGCGCGACATGTCGGTTACTTTCCGTCAAAACCGGATGGGCGTAAGCTGCCTTACCTCGTTATCAATCTGGCGGCGCGCGAGAAGTCGCGCGGGTGAGCTTGATGACGATATTCTGAGACTCTAATGAAACGTATCCACGTACTGGTTGCCATACTGGTTGCCGTTGCTTTGGCCGCGATCTTCAGACGCCGGATTCAGGACGTTTGTGCACCTCTGGTACAGAAACTTCTGGGCCGGGCAACCGTCGCGGATCGGCTCGAGCAATTTGGACCGCAGTCACGAGATAGGCTCCGTCCGTTCTTTGAAGCGAAAGGCGTTCCATGTCCTCCCGGGAAAGTGGTTCTCGTGGGTATGAAGACTGAGAAGATGTTGGAGATATATGCGTCGGACGGTTCAGGCGAATTCAAGTTCATCCGCTCATATCCGGTCCTTGCTGCGAGCGGCAAGACGGGACCCAAGTTGCGTGAAGGGGACCTGCAGGTGCCTGAAGGACTGTACAATGTCGAATCGCTCAACCCGAACAGCAGGTTTCATCTTGCGCTCAGGCTCGACTATCCGAACAGCTTCGACAGGCAACAAGCGCGTAGTGACGGCCGGTCAAATCTTGGCAGCAACATCATGATCCACGGGGCTTCGGTGTCGATTGGCTGCCTGGCGATGGGCGATGAAGCGATTGAGGATATCTTCGTTCTTGCCGCCGATACGGGGATAGGCAACGTATCCGTCATTCTCGCACCTGTTGACTTCCGGGTAGCCGGTTCTGCCGTGGACGAAGAGGATTTGCCGCCTTGGATTGACACTTTGTATGATGGGATAAGGTTGGAACTGGAACAGTTGCCAAAGGAAAGGTAACGCGCCGGTTCCGTTTTGGACTAGGGAAGATGGTGTATGCCGACAGAAGCCGTCATATTCGATCTGGATGACACGCTTGTGGTCGAGGTAGCCTCGGCGGATGCTGCGTTTATTGCGACCTGCGCGCTGGCGCACAAGGAATACGGTATCGATCCCGAAGGCCTGCACCAAACGGTGCGGCTGAAAGCGCGCGAGTTGTGGTATGCGTCGCCGGCGCGTGCTTATTGCGTGGATATCGGGATAAGTTCCTGGGAAGGTCT
>Ga0180437_10003709_pt1 | contig 22411 bp, 23 predicted proteins | sample SS_ome_4_FD_132410 | JGI IMG/M metagenome (GOLD analysis project Ga0180437, IMG submission 132410) | Hypersaline lake sediment archaeal communities from the Salton Sea, California, USA - SS_3_D_1 metaG | ecosystem: Environmental > Aquatic > Non-marine Saline and Alkaline > Hypersaline >...
TACCACGATTTCAAAGTCGGGCAACGTTTGCTCCTGCAGGCTACGCAAAGCCTGCAAGAGGGTCCGTGGGCGCTTATAAGTTGGGATATAACGGAAATCCTCATGCTCTGCCTCCACCCATCCCGAACGCAAACCGAATCCAATCTCTTGTCCGGCGGCATCCTTCGGAGAATGTTACCTGAGGTTCATATCCAAGCAGGTTCCATGCCTTCTCGATTGGGAGCATATAGCGGCAACACTGCCAACTCGCGATTTCCCGGTCAATGATGGGCAGCGTTTGCATACCGCTTTCTGTTTGAATCGATTCAAAGCCCGGCGCTTGGAATGACGCCCACCAGGGCTTAATAGCTTCGATAACTCTTGACGGCAGAATCTCGCGGGCTGTACTGATAACGCTCGATGGCAGACTCTCCCGCATGGCCCAGGCAAAGCGCTTGCCAGCGATCTTCAGTTGTGCATACCTCTGTTCACGGTATAGTCTCGCCAATGCCACGCTCTCGATGCTGGGGACACTGGCTATATCAACTCCTACCGCCTCAGCCACGGCACTGTATAGGTCTCGCCAGGTGACTTGCGCACCATCCGTAATGATAAACTCCTGATTCCCTGCCCTTCCGACGATTGCCGCCTGCCACATGGCATGTACCAGATTGTCCACGTAAACTGTGTTGCAAATTCCCACGCCCTCATCAATCAGATAGGCCCTCCCGCTTAGCAAATCCATCGCGATCTGAACAGTGAAGTATTGAGAACGTGGACCAAACACAAACATGGGACGCAACGTGACCACCTCAACAGCTCCATCAGCACGGAGTCGGCGCAACAGACGCTCTGCCATAACCTTACTGACGTTATATTTGAACGACTGCCTGGCCACCAACTTGCTGTCATCATTTGTCCCAGGTGCCGGGTCGTGTCCATGGACCACCGCGCTGCTGAGATAGACTAACCGGCGCACGCCTGCGCCCGCTGCGGCCCGGTAGGCTGCCTCTGCGCTCCTCAGTATGGTGCGACGCCCTCCGACAACGCAATGGAACAACACTTCGCACCCTTCTAGTTGCGTTTCCAGGGCAACTTGATCGGTGGCGTCCGCCACCCGACAATCGAGATCAAAACGGGCAAGTCGGGCCATGCTCTTGAATGAACGTACGATTGGACGCATATGGGCAAGATCACGTAGGACAAGCCACTCAACCAGCCGACTCCCAATGAACCCACTTGCTCCGACAATCCCAACTGTAGGTTTGTCAGGCATTGGCCAACTCCTGTGCGCGTTGTATCTCGGTCTCATCAAGCCAGGGCATTTCGAGCAGTTTGCGGTTGCTGTAGCACTTCTCGATCAAAGCAACGCTCTTGCGCGCCTCCGTTCCGGGAACGCACAGAGTTTCGGCTCCATAAATCGCCGCCACCACGTTTCGCAATTGAGCCGCAAAGCAATCCATGAACCCGGGCACAGCCGGTCCCAGTTCGCGCATTTTAGTCTGGGTTGGGGCAGCCATCATGCGGATCTCGGCGTTGAGGCCGTAGTCCGAGTCGTAGAGTCCCCATTCGATCCGGTCCACTACGTCGAACATATACGCGATCCAGCCTTTCTTGCACTCAATGACATAGCGGTTGGGCAGAGGCCAGTCGCGGCTTAGTTGCACAATGCCTTCAGCGCCGCTGATCATCCTCAGATACATCCGGCAATTTGCCTCGACTCCGCCCATGGCATCGTCCTGGTATAGAACCTCGGCCACGTCCCCCAGCCACCAGAGGAGCAGATCAATTGTATGAGCGCCGACGTCAATGAGGACCCCGCCGCCTGCTTCGGCTCGCTTGAAAAATGAGGCAGTTTGTGCAGGCCAGTTATAGGTCTCACCCTCTAGGAAGCGGAACGACCTGACCGCGCCGAGCAAGCCAGCATCCAGAATGTCCTTAACCATTTTGCAGGATGGGAAAAATCGCCGGAAATGCCCAACTGCCAACACGCATCCTGCCTCATCTGCAGCTTTTACCATCCGATCGCAGTCAGCCACTGTGAGAGCCATAGGCTTTTCACAGAGGACAGGGATGCCCCGTTCCAGGCAGGCGATGGTAAGGTCTGCATGAAACCGGTGAGGCGCGGCGACGATGGCCAAGTCAAGCGTGCGATCCGCTAGCATCGCCTGCAAGTCCTGATATTGCCGCGCTGTGGAAAACGTCTTGCCGACATGGGCAGTACGCTCCGGGTTTGGATCAACCAGAGCCACCGTGTCTATCACCCCCGCGCGTTCCAGTTCGGCCAGTGCTGGCGTGTACGATTTTTGCGTGACAGCCCCGCAGCCGATCAGGGCTGTCGACAACCGATTGACTCTCGTCATGCTTGCTCCTCCAGAAAGATTGAGACCAGTGCATCCACCGCATTTTCGTGGAGTCCCAGGTGGCGGGAGCACAGATGCACAGACCGGTCGGTGTACGTCTGATAGAAACCAGGATCATTCAGCAACTGGCTGACACGCAGAACCAGTTCATCGGGCGAGCGCACAAATAACGCTTTGAGAGGCGCCATCGAGTTCAGCCATACCATCTCAGGCGGCCAGAGAAAAACCACCGGCCGGCCCATCGCACCGGCTTCCACCCCGCTGTGCTGTTCATTGTGAAGGCTGCCATAGAAAGACTGAATGTGATTGGTCACTACGAGTATGCGTAGCTTCTCTGTCACGACTGTTCCTCCTGCTGGTAAGATCTATCGGATATTGGAGGTGGGGTAGGAGTTTATGTTCATTCGTACTCGTAGGCTCCTCTATCCCAGACGCCGGTACGGATGATAGGGGCATTAATGGCGGGCAGCGTGGGATCGGCAGCATCGTGATTGTCGATACTAAAAGCACTGGTTAGATCTATTCCCGAATCGCGGGCAGGAGAAGTGGCCATAAGGGCAAAGTTGTGGTTCTGAGGATCAACTAATCTGGGATCCACTATGCGGTCGTGGGTGTTTTGGGTGATGGTGCCGCGGAAAGGAAACTCTGAATCGAACACAATGTTGTAGTCGCTGTCGATGCTTACCGGGTAGTCATTTGACCAAATGTATCTGCCGATGCCAATATGAGCGCCGTGGACAACGTTGTTTTTGATGACGATATTCTCGGTCGGTCCTTGGTAGTTCTTGATTTCGATACCCATGTTGTTCTCCATGCAGGCAGGATCACAGTCGGGCTCAGGGAATATGTCATGGAGGGTGTTATTGAGGATCTGGACGTTACTAGTATCAACAACCCAAATCCCCACCCGCTTGACATTAGCAATGATATTATTGGCCACGATCGTTCCATTGCCGCCAAGGGTCGGATCATATGGTGTAATGTCATTGACAATAGAGATACCGCATCCCAAGTTGGCTTGGGGATTGATATTATGTAGATAGTTGTTCGCGACAAAGGCATCGGGGGCGTTTATCTTGATCGGCGCATCGTCACAACCATTAGGCTCGATTCCAACAATCTCGTTTCCGAACACGGTGGCGTTATGGGCGCTGTGCTTGATCTCGATGCCGTCACCCACTACGGGTTCATTGGCGGTGTGATCTTGCCTGTGAGGTCCGATTTTGTTATACATGATTTGAACATAGTCGTGATGGCGCTCTGGATGATAGGCATTGCCATAGTAAATAATCTCGTCTGGTCCTTCTCCAATCCAGCCAGTATGATGGAAATTGTTGTGTTGAATGATATTGTAGTTGGAATGAAACTCATGAAACTCGATGCCGATAGCACCTTCTCCATTAGTGACTTCCAAGTGGTCAAAAATGTGGAAATCACTATTGCCGAAGTTGTTTCCATCAATTTCAAAAGCCTTCCAATAATGCCAATCGGCAACAGTTTTAATATGACTGACCATAATGACGCTCTTGTTAATAGAGTGAAATGTTTGCGCGTCACTCTCCCAAACCGGGGGATTATCTTCATCCAAATCCCAAACGGGGGGATTGTTCTCATCCCAGGCGGTAAAGTGGACTGGCCTTAGAATTGCGGCCTGAAGGACGCCTGGATCAGAAGCCGATTCAGATATGAATCCACCGGCTGGCAGGTCCGAGGCATCGACGGTAACCACATTGCCAGATACCGATATTACCGCAAACGCGCCCGAGTTTCCTCTGCGGCTCCCGTAAACGGTGACATAATCAGTATTTGGGTTGATATCGGTAATGGCTTGGGTAAAGGTGACGACAGATCCGTTGACTTGAGCGATATTCTGGACACCATAAAGCACCGTGCCGCTTCTTGTGGGGAAAATGGTTTCCGTAAATTCCCCCCTGAAGCGAACAGTCTCACCAGGCCCAGGATCACAAGACATGACTCCTGATACGGTTCTCTTGGGGGTGGAGGGATCTTGAGCTGAGGTACAACTGTTACTGTCACTGCCGAGAGACGAATCGACATAATAGGTGCGGGGCGGGGGGAAATGCTTCGATATCAGAGGCAAGTAGGAGACGCTCGTAGGTGTCACCCCCGGAGTTTGAGAAGCGATCTCGTGACGGCACGGCCCCAAAGTCAGGCCTCCGAGCGCCAGCGCCGCAGCCAGTATTGCTAATGGCCGCAGATACTTATAACTCGAAGGATAATATGCCGCTTTCCTCTTGTTGGACTTGATTCTAAACATGTTTCTCCTTGTGTAGATGCCCAAGACGTCAATCAACCAGAACCAGCGTCTTCCGAACCGCCACATCATCAAATCGGTATGCCAGCCATCCAGCAAGTTTGCTCATTCTTGCTTCTGAGCGAGGAAGCCGATAGATCCTGTCCAGGTGAGCCGATCAAACTCCAGGCGTCGCTTTATCTCTGCCACGCTTCGTCCGTTGGCACTCAAGTAAAGGCGCAAGCCAAGTGATCGAATCCCCATTATTCCTCTCGCGAGCAAACGGGCCCCGCCGGCAAAGAGTGGAAAGACTAGCGGGATCCGAACTGGCAGGCACAGTTCGATCTCTGCTTCCAAGAGGTGGCGGGTCGGCCAGAGTCGCAACACATGGAATCCAGCCCCGAGGAGTACTTTGCGGATGCCAAGATGAGTCATGTGGAAGTAAGAGTTAGCATGGAACGGCTCTAGGAATGCCACATCCCCCAACAAGATGCCGCCTGGTTTCAGGACTCGATAAATCTCGCGTGCAGCGGAGAAAGGATCGTATAGGTGCTCAAACACAGCGATGCTGACTGCTGTTGCAAAGGTTTCATCTTTGAATGGCAGATGATGTCCGTCAGAGCGCACAGAAACCTTGTCTCCGGAGATGTCGATGCCAATCCATCGATGACCATGTTCTTGAATCAGTTGCTGCGCACCTCCACTCCCACAACCAAAATCGAGGCAATACTCACCATTTGCTTTCGGCAGCAGCGTAATCAAATCCTGACCCCAGCGTAGTGGAATCTTGCCTCTGTAGCGGCATAATACAGGCGGGACCTTGTACTGTGTCAGGTCTTGCTCTCGGTGTTCCATTCCATTGACACCGCCCTTCTCTTGAATAGTTGATCGTACAGGCCAGCGACGCGCGAAGCGAAAACTGCCGGGTGATTTCGGCATTGCGCTTTGGCGGCATTTGATTCATTGTCTTGTTTCAATGTGTGTAGTGTTATGACAACTATTTGTTCGTAGAACCGCTACATACACCAAAGTCGGAGCCAGCGCTCTTGCTAGAACACTCTTCGAGGATCGGAATGAGTCGGTCCTCGGGCATCCCAGGCAAGACGGTGCTTCTGATGACCACAACATGGTAGCCGTTTTTGTCGGCCAGTTTGGTCCCGATTTCGCGGCAGACGTTCTCCACATATTGCAGGTCGAGACTGCCATTCCTGTTGCTGGGCGTGCCTACACAGATCATTGAGACATCGCTGTCACGGACCGCACCCTCGCTGTCCGAGGTCACCCGCGTGGCGCCACTCTGGACCGCCTGCCGAACGAGGCTATCTAGGCCTGGTTCGATGACGGGAGCACGACCGGAGCTGATCAACCCAACCTTTTGCGGGCTGATGTCCAGTCCAAGTACTTCGTGCCCGTTTTGAGACAGGCAGGCCGCCGAGACGCAACCAACATAGCCCAGACCAAATACGCTTATTCTCATGTCGGTCCTCCAACTCCTTCAGTGCAGAATTTATCAGTATGTGTCGATGCTCGGCACACATCTTCCCGCGCTGACCGATACCAACGATCTAAGAACGTGATTGCCCATAGACAATTGAATGTTTGGAATGGTAGCCTAATCCTGCGGCTCAGCCAGTCGCAGGCTTTGAGCAAGGGTTTCTTATTTAGAACAAAGGCGATTGGACTTGTGTCGTCAGCAGCAGCACGGAGGTAAGCGATGAACTCCTTGTCGAAAAACCCAGTGCCGCGATAATCTAAAAACCCACTCTTAGGTCGATAAACCATATCGCGGGGGACATATCGAGTCAAACATCGCTTCAGTGGTGCCTTTGGCTCATCCATTTGCCAGTGCGGGATGGATGCGATTACCAGCGACACCATTTCGGTCTCAAGAAAAGGATGTGCCACTTCATGTCCGGCCAATTCAAAGATCGGTTGACCTTTCTGAACAATTGCGTTTGAGCAAATCAACGCCAAATCGGCAGCAACAATGCGTTCTTTTAGCGAATCACCCACCCATCCTCCGACCCAATCCGAAAGAAGGCTGTCAACGGGTCTTTTGGAAGCATTACGGTACAGGGTGCCAGCCAACGGGTTCTGAGCCAATACAGCCGAGACAAGGGACAAATTCGAACGTCGAAGGACACGAAACAGATGTTCAAGCCTGCCATACCGGTGCCAGAATATCGAACTGTAAAGGAAGGATGCCGCCTGGCTTAGTAACTGAGGAACTCGTATCACACGACTAAATAGGTCAATTCTGTTTATATTTCCCCAAGCTTGGTCAGGACCAAGACCATCCAAAATGAGGCGATGCTCGCCAGCAAGACGGTTTACAGCCGAATGGGCCAAGTCCCAAGTTGGCACGGTTGAGGGGTCGCCGATGGGCTGAGGATAGACACAGCCAGGTTCTATCAGACAATCACAGAAATTTCGCTTGGCTAGGATACGCTCAAATCGCAGACCCAAATGTTTAGCCATAGCTTCGGCATGGCGCGATTCGGGGTCTTCCTCTCTGAAGCTGTAGTTGAGCAGTAGACTATCTCGATACCCTAGGGCAGCAAGACGGCTGGCAATGAGTCCCGAATCGATTCCTCCACTAAACAACAGCACCGGATCTTGCCGATTGCCAATCAATCTTCTCAAGATCCGATCCAGCAGTCTTTGTATCTCGTCAGATTGTTGCTCGGGGTCTAGAGTTGCGACATGGGTCGGACGTTCAAGTTTGACAGGACCAACGAGTTCAATGCCATGATATTGATATCCGGGCAAGAATCTTTGCACTCCTTGCCAAGGTGAGAGAGGCGGAATGATCGCACCAAACTGAAGCACGCTAAAGACAGCAGTTTCATCAGGTCGCGACGTTGTACTGGCCAACATATTTGGCCTATGTGCCGTATTACCCGATTCATCAAAGAAACGACCATGTGTGTCGCAATAAGGCACTTCGTAGGTGTCTTGCATATGGATCCACCTTTCTGCTCTAGCAGGTCAAGAACAGCAGGAAGCGGTCCCTTTCCTTCAGTATCCGCTTGACAGACTTGGGCCACAATCTCGACTGTGCATGCTCCTTCACAGGCGCTCAATGACGCGAACCCCCTTCCTTCTAACGATGCGTGCTGGGACTCCGACCACGACACAGTTGGCTGGCACGTCCTTAACTACGACTGCATTGGCTCCCACCGTGACGTTGTTGCCCAGCGTGATACCCCCTAGTACCTTGGCCCCTGCGCCGATTCGCACGTTGTCGCCGATGACCGGGTGTCCGACATCGTCATGACGATACCCGACGGTCACTTGCTGATTAATGTAGGCGTTCGCTCCAATTCGCTTTGCATCGATTATCGTGCTGAAACCGTGCTCGATGTAAAGTCCCGGGCCAATGCCCTCTATGGCGTAGATGTAGAGCGATTCGCGCGATCTATATAGGAGGCTGACAGCGCGCCTAGCCGCCCTGGCGGCCAAGTTTCCTTGCTGAACCCGGTAGAAGTATACGCTCCTAAACTGCAGATTTTTGCATAGAAGGCGCAGCAGACAAATCAGCTCTGAGCTATCGACCATGCCCGTCAATTCTCGCCATCGCCGGACATCCTGCAGGATCATCTCCCTCTGGTCGCTCAGCAGCAACGGCAGTCTGAACACTGCAAGCACATTCATTGCCGCAGTAGCCCTGCCGTGTCAGCTTGCGCCCCGCGAGCGATTCGAGGCTGGACCATCATTCGTCCCCGCAAGATGACGCGCTTTCGAGTTCCTCGCCGTATTCTTTCCAGCATAGATCGTGTCTCCTGTACACTAAGAAGCTGTGCGCAGCGCGCTGGTGGTCGTCCGGGAAGACGAGAGCGAAGCTTCCATCGGCGCTCGTCGGCGTGAACGGAGGCGCTGGCGGTGAGATCGGCGTAATGGCCACTATACCCGTGATCTGGGCACTGCGTCCGGCGCTATTGAAGGCCTGAGTGCGCCCCGGACCCGCAAGTGGTTTCAGCCCCAACTGTTTGAGCGCTATGAGCGGCGACTGGCCGAAATAGATGAGGGCATCAGCCATCAGAACGCGCTTGCCAATCAAAGGCTTCATCGTTTATGGGTTGAATTACATCGTACTTTCCAGGGTAGCCAGTCGGATCATATGGTTTGAGCAATAGGCCACGGACAGTACCGTCGAGAACAAGCAGCCGCTGGAATAGGCTGAAGAGCGCGCGCTTCAGGCTGCGTTTTCGAATGGCAATGGCAATCGTAAGCATGGTCACGAATGCACCCCACAGCGCCAACCACCCCCATTGGCCAGTCAGCCCTGATGCCGCGAAAGCGACAACACCGCTGCAGAGCGTCAAAGCGGGCGTCACTGCCCACCCGCGTTCTCTCAGATACGGCCAGAGCAGCGGACTCGCGGACAAGTAACGTATGTTTTGACCGTATCCAAGCCACAGATTGCGGCTCCGCCGGCCCAGGAGCGTTGAAAGGGCATCAACGGGAGCCGAATGATGAAACGCAATGGGACGAGGCAGTTGAAGGACTCGGTACCCTGCGTGCCGGACACGCAGACAGAGTTCGGGTTCCTCGTCCGAATAGAGATGAGGGTTGAACGTGCCCACCCGCTCCAAAACAGAGCGGCGATACATGGCAGCACCCCCGCCCTGCAGAACATCCACACCGGCGGCATCCGTGCCTGATGCCTCAAGATGCTGCACAGTCGGTGTGTGAAGCGCCTTCGGCCGGTCGATGACCCGGCCGCATACCACGGCCACATCGGACCTGGAGTGCATGACGTCGAGGGCTTGGTCCAACCAGCCCTCGCATAGCTCCATATCTCCGTCTAAGAAGAGCACCAGATCGCCCGTCGTCTGTCTGGTACCCACATACCGGCCTGCGGCGGCCGTCAGGCGTTGTCCGGGGCACAATTTCAAGACCGCGATTGGGTAACGGGCTGCGATCTCGGTGGTCCGGTCTGTCGAAGCCGAATCCACAAGCACAATTTCCCTCGCAGGGAGACGGTCCGTTTCCTTTAGAACGGACTCGACAAGCCGAGCGATGTTCCATTCCTGATTCTTGCTGATCAAAACGACTGACAGCTCAGTCATGGTCCCCTCTCAGGCTCTCTGCCGAGATCATGGTTCAAAGCATCCGGGCGACGGCGGTTTGTCGGCAGATGCCGCAAGTTGCGAACGCCTCGGCGCAGAAGCCGCCCCGGGGCGGATTCGCGTAGAGCGATCCGTCTATTGTACCAACCGCTGGCTTTCAAGGCAAAGGATAGTGTCGTGTCGTCCCTCAGGCATGGAGTGCGCCACAGGTGGAAAACGCTCCAAGGCCCCGAATCCCCTGCGCACGCCGCCGTGTACCCGGCTGACTCGACCAACCGCTCAATGCGAGCGTCGGAATCAGAGTAGGGATAGGAGAAAAAGTCGACCTGCATATCCAGCCGGTCCTGCAACAGCACTCTGGAGTTCCGAATCTCCTCAAAGGCGGACTGACCATCCAGCAAGCTGAGCCGTGGATGACTGAGCGTGTGACTTCCCAAGACAAATCCTCGCCGCGCCAAGTCTCGTGCCTCAGCCCACGATAGTAACAGACCCGAGCGCGCTCCCTCCTGGCCTGCCCAATTGCTCGGAGAGCCCATGCGGCCCGCGACCAGGAATACAGTGGCGGTGAATCCGAACCGCTCCAGAATTGGGCAAGCCCTCGAGTGAACGTTCTGGTAACCATCGTCAAAGGTAAGCACAAACGACTTGGCCGGCGCGCGCCCGCCTTTTCGGAGATGTCGCAATGCCTCGGGTAGGGTGAGGCACAGGTAGGCCTTTCGCGCAAGATAGCTCATCTGTCCCTCGAACTGGCCTGGCGGTACTGCAAGGCCACGCGGGTCCAGTTTCCTCGGTATCTCGGCCACCTGGTGGTACATGAGGATCGGGATCATGCCCCCCCCTGGTTCATATTTGCCCGCAGTGTGCCACTCTCAACAGGTCTCCCTTGCTCAATCGAAGCAGCAATGGCTGCAAGCACATGGTGCACCCGGACAGCATCCCACTTATATGCCTGTACCTGAACCTCGCCCCGGATGGCTTCTATGAAGCATTGGGTTGCTTTGGGGTGGATCACATCGCTCGACCTGCGGCGGATGACCGCGCCTGCTTTCTGAGTTAGGATCGCGCGTGTATTGCCAAGCAATGTCCCCAGTTTGTTCAGTCCCCCGCCTATGGGTGTCCGGTGTTCATAATAATCATCGGAAACAAGCAGGCTGCCTGCCGTGCCATGAATCTGAAGCATGAGCAGGCTGCCGCGGGCTCCCCAGGCCAGATTCAACGTGCCAACGATGCCCCTGTTCGCCTGGAAGGCGGCCGCAATGTTGTCCAACACTGGTAGACCGGGCAGCGACTTTTGTGCCGTGGCGGAGACGATCTCAACATCAAGGTTCGTGATGTACACCACCAGATCGAGCAGGTGACTCCCCCAGTCGTAGAGCGGGCCCCCGCTGCGCGGATCAAAGTACCAATCGCTCTTGGGATCCCACCCCCGGTACGGCCCGGAGTGAACCGCGCTCGCCTGCACCTGCAGGATCTTACCGAGGCGTCTTTCCTTGAGAAGCTCTCGTGCGCGCACAAAGTGTTCATGAAAGCGGAGGTAATAGCCGGGCATTAGGACAAGCGCCGCCCGTTCAGCCTGTTCAGCCAGATCCTCCGCCTCTTGCGCAGAGAGCCCCACAGGTTTCTCGCAATAGACGTGCAGGCCACGGCCAAGGGCGGCACTTGCGGCCTGATAGTGCAACGCGTTAGGCAGGCAGACATAGACCGCGTCCAACCGTTCCTCTTCTAGCATCTCCTGATAGGCAGCATAGACCTTGGGGATCCCGAACCTCTGCTGTGTCCGACCCGCTTGATACGAATCAATCTCGGCGCCCGCCTGGATGGCAACGTCGGGCCGCGCGGCCAGAGCGGGCAAATGGGACCTTGTGGCAACGCCGCCCAATCCGATCACGCCGACTCGCAGCTTTTCCGCCATTGGCACCTCATTCCTGTTGAACGTGCTCTCTGAGCCACATCCATGCCTGACGCCAGCGGGGAATAAAGGCGAAATCTTCGGCGACATCTTCGATACGGCAACCAACGGTTGCGTACAAACTTGTCCCGAGGTTGTGCTCGGCGGCAAGCTTGAGATGCGGGACACGGCGTGGGTCCTTGCCCATGAGCCGGGCACATACGTGATCCGTCGCCACCGCGTCCGTTCCTCCGACGATCAATCGCATCAAGCGTGGAATGCCACTCACGGGGCCGGGCCCCTCGTGCGCGATCAATCCGTCCACCAGGCAAAGGTCAGGCGGCCGGACGCGGATCAGATCGCAGATTACCTTGGCCAGGTGGGGGTGATAGACGACCTTTAACTTCTCGGGCAGTGCACCAAATTGATTCTTCATGACACACGAGATGCCCTGCATGGAGTGTGTCTTGAGCTTGGCAAAGGAAATGACATAGTCCGCTTCCATAAAGGTCCTGGGCATCTCTATTTCCCTCAAAAAGAGCCCGTCGAGTTTGACCTTGACCCTTTCGTCACAACTGAGATTCAGATAGCGCGTTTTGGGAACCTCGGCCAGGATGCGATCCCATCCGAGTCCGTAAAAGGCACGGTCTGCGTTGAGGGCTGTCGCGTCTGACTCGGCAATGACGATTTCCCTGATGCTGCGCCGTTCCAGCAACCATTCGGCCAGGAATCTTGCCAGGCGCGGATCGACAGTAGCGCCCGTCTCGCAGTCCAGGAGCAGGCACAGGTTGACCTTGATGAGCACTTGTGCATCCGCCGGAATCCGGATGCTGTCTTGTAGCAGGTCCAGCAGTTCGTACATTTTCGTCCGCACTAGGGCGTCGTCATCGATATTCTGGGCCCGTACGATTCCTACCTGCGCAGTTAGAGATGACATAATTCGCCTTTGCTATCCATGGTGGGCGCGACCGCCTGAGAGCGATCTGCCACCCCAGCTACCCGGGATACAAGCTGGGCCATCAGAGTCCCCATTTGCTCCCAGCTCCGTGACCGGGCATAGTTGATCGCCACCTCGCGCGCGGCTGACAGGCTGCCAGGGGTTGCCCACAGCGATTGCACAGCCTCTGCAAACGCCTGCGGCTCAAAGGGGATGTTTATCCCCGCGCTGGATTCTTCTATCATCTGTTCCGCCTCCCCTCCTCCTGAGCAGATGACGGGCAACCCGGCTGCCATGTACTCGACGAGCTTGAGCGGGGAAGCATACCGGCGGAAACTATCGCGGCGAGAAGTTGCAACGCCGATATCGGCCTGAGCCAGGAGGTTCGGCAGGTCCGGATAGGGCACAAACCCCTCGAAACGGACGCAATCGCCCAGCCCCATGGATAGTGCCAGTTGGCGCAGCTCTTGCTCGGCCGGCCCGCGACCGGCGATAAGCAGCCGGATATCCGGGATCTGGCGGCGAAGCAGCGGCATGGCCCGAATCGGCAAATCAACGCCCCAACGCGCATCCAGGCTGCCCGCGTAAATGAGCGTAGGCGGGTGTTCCCTGCGGATAAGGTTGGCCGCATGAAAGCGAGCAAAGTCGACCCCATTGGGAACGACTGCTGCCAATCTGGCCCCCTGCTGCTCACGCAACGCTGCCAGCGGTCGGCTCACGGAGGCCACGGCATCTGCCACCTTGCAGCAAATTCGCTCTCGCCGGGAAAGAAGTCCCGACCATTGTGGGTGTACCCCCGGATAATAGTCGATGTCGTAGTAAATCAGAAACCGTACGCGCCCGGTTTTCTTGAGGAGTAGCGCCAAGAGCGCACTTTCGGGCCCATCGACAATGCCCACATGATACCGGCGCTTCAAATGGGGACGTAGTATCGTGTATAGCCACAGATCCTGTACCATCGGGTCCAAAGAACCTGGTAGACGGAGACGCCGGGCTGCGATCGTTCGGACGCGCCCCTCTTCGCAGATGCTGATGCGATGAGATATTACATTCCGCATCCCTTGCTTGAGGCGCTGCCATGCCGGGGCGGGCGGGCCATCATAGAAACGAGCATAGCCCACCAGGTCAAGTCGCTCGAGGTGCCTTGCCAGGTGATAGGGCATGTGTTGCGATGGTTGATTACGCCGATTGTAGAGATCACTGCCCGCGACAAATAAAAAGTCGCCTGACAGGTGTTCCATCCCCGGGCCCGTGATTTCGCGCTCGCAGGAATTCATCTCACTTCCGTCCCGTTTCGCCTGTGGCCGGGTTGGTCGCCGCCCGGCGGCGATCCGCCCAGAAAAGATCAAGAAGATGCCCTGGCGAGATCTCCCCCAAGCCCCACAATACCGAGCCGTAGATCAGCGCGCCGACCATGATCGACAGCAGCAAGCTGACCGCCTGCCAGACGGTCGTATCGGAACGCAAGCCCGCCTGGAGGAGGAGAACCGAAGCAGCCATGGCCGCCGATGCTGTCAAGACTCGCCAAAGTGACGTGAGCGGCCAGCGCCAGGGCAGGAAGCGCGCGGAGGTGATGGCCTGGAGGCCGGCCAAGAGCGAGAATGAGACGGCGGCACTTAGCGCTGCGCCCATAAAACCGAATGCTGGAACCAGGATGAAGGTCAGAATCAGGTTGGCTCCGGCCGCCACACATTGATTCCTGGCGATCAAATGCGTACGATTGGCCACTATGCAACCCATCCTGCCCAGCTCAATCAGGCCGAGGGCCATCGAAGCACAAGCCACGAGCCAGATTGCGCGATAGCCGCTCAAGTACGCCTCGTCCGCGAGGAGCCGAACAAGGGGGGCAGCAACTACCGCCAGGCCGAAGACTGCCGGGATGACCATCAGGAAAAACATACGCGTAAATATCGTCAGCGCCTCCTCCGTCGCCTGCCGCCCGCGCTCCTCCCAGAGTCGACAGATGATAGGGGGAGGCACAAGGAAGAAGAGATTGACGAGAAGCAGAATAGTGCGCGACGAGATTTTGTTTGCGACCGCATACAGCCCCACCTCATAACTGCCGCGAAACATACCTACGATATACCGGTCTGAAAGACTTAGCGTCCAAAAGGCAAGATTGCCTATTGTAAAGGGCCACGCAAATGTCCAAATCTGCCTAAAGTCAGACCGATTGAAGTGAGCAGGGCGGATGGCGACGGAGCGTGTCGTAAGCCAGACGAGGGGCATAATCAGCAGCAGGAGGGCTAACGTCTGGCCCCATATCAATCCGCCAACGCCCACTTTGAAAACAAGCACCAAGATCAATCCAAAGATGATGCCGCCGTAATGGTGACTGATCCAAATGACAGTATACCAGCGGCTTTTTTCCTGGCCGCGGAGCACATCCGTCAGCGTGGTGAAGCAAGCGTTTGCGACAAAGAGGGCAATCGCCGCCCAGAGCAAAGGGTAAAGATCGGAGGGAATCAGGGAGCGAAATACAACCAGGATGCCCGCACTTATAGCCGCCGCAAGCAGTGTGATCAGCCCCACGCTGCCCAATATCACGGCGAAGTAGCTCGACAAGCTGGACCTGCGCCGATAGGCGCTAAAGAATCGAACTGCACCTTGAGCAAAGCCTGTGATTGTCCCGAGCAGCAGGAACTCCGCGGCGGCAACGGCGAGTACATAGTTGCCGAATTGATCGGGCGCAAACAGGCGAGTATAGATGGGCACCGTGATAAATGACGCCAGCGCGGGCAGCGCCTTTCCAGGTAGATATGTCAACAAGTCTTTCGTGATCCGCTTTTGCATCAGCGACTTTGCCCTCCGACAAAGGAATGGTAATCACGGTAAATGTGACTTGCACCAAACAATCTCATTGACGAACTCTTTTCTGGCGTTCGAGGCGTAGTATCACTTCGCTAACAGCCATGGCTAGGGGGAAGAATACTAATCTTGTACCGATGACGAAAAATGGTGTGGCGACATTGCATGCGGCCATGCCCAAAAAGGCGGCTCCCAAACCCAGGTAAATGGCCCTCAGGCCGTCATCCCGAATCTCATGTCGATGACAAAGAACTCGGAGGAGGTAGGCCGCGCACAGCCATAGGAAAGGGAACAGCCCAACCAGTCCCATCATGAGGGCAATCCACAAGTATCCGTTTTCGACAAACTTGTATGTCCAGTCGCCGTACGAGGTTCCATAGCTTTCAGATATCAAGGGAGGGCGGTAGCGGTTGGCAAGACCCAGTCCAAGAATAGGATGGCGACTGATCTGAAGCAGCGCGTAGCGAGTCTCGATCACACGCCATTGCAGGCTGGCTTCGCGCCTGAGTGGGTCCCGTAGTAATGACCCCAGCCGGTCCGTCACGACGTAGACTATGCGCTCGGCCCGAGTGGGCTGGGCAGCCATCAGCACGACGAGAAGGAGCACGCCGACCGCTATCGCTGGCGCCATGCGCTTGAGCAGGCGCATGCGCTCCCGGCTGGAGAGAAACCCCAAAAGCAGAACGCAAGTGGTCGAGAGCGTCAGCCAGTATTGTCGGTAGAATGTCCTGAAAGCCCAAAAGAGCAAGAGGCCCAGCAGGCCAATTCGCCAGAGTTGGTTCCCCTTCTTGATCGTTGCCAGGGATGCCACCGTTACCGGGACCATCGAATATAGCACCACGTCGCCGGAGAAGTATACGCGGGTAAAACCCGAATATTTCTGTGCTCCTGTGGCCAGCGCGGTCTCGTCGACGGCCAACAGAGGTTCCAACCTATTGGGAAAGAGTATGCCGATCAATAGAACGCCGGTGAGCACCCACAGGCCAATCAAAAGCCGTCGCAGTGCCTGCTCGTCGCGAACAAGTTGCAGGGTGGGAATGAATACTGTCCATATAACGAGCACTCTGAGGGTCCGCAATACGAAGTTGGCGTTGACGCCGTGTATCAAGATGGCATTCACTGCAGAAAGCAGGAAAGCACCAATGAATAGAAACAAAGGTACCATAAGCGGTGAACCAGAGAGCCCAAAGCCAGGTAGAGTTGTGGCGCGCAGGAACACCAGGCCCAGTAGCAACAAGAGCATGACGTCGGAGATGTGGAGACTGCCGGGGCCTAAGTGCAAGAGAGGCAACCAGCTCAGGCGGATCAGGCCGCTCAGGAGGCCTACGAGGCACAGGATGCCGAATTCAGGCCATCGCATGGTCAGGAGAACAAAGGCGAGGCCTCCGATCAACCCAATTAGCAACTTGACATTGTCAACATAGTACGTGGAAACGATGACGGCCAACCCGACGCCCAAACTCGCTAGAACGACCAGTCCCAGCCGCAGTCCCCTATCGGTCAGGACGCTCGGGATTCTCAGCTGGCCGCGAGTCTGCCGAGGCCGGGCGGCGCTGTCGTAGTTGGAGAATTCCATATTCTGAGCCTTAGATTCGGACATCAGCTCTCTCTTGGGGCTGGGCCTCTTCTGACGGAATGGGCTCTGCTTTCTTGGGACTCCGCTCCGGATAGTAGGTGTACAGCCAAGAATTGGACGCTCTGTTCACGACTATACCAGCTATCCTGGCGTTGAGCTCGGTGAGTTGCTGTAAAGCGAAGCGCAATTGCTTCCGCCCAGTCCCGCGCCGCGCCACCACCAGGATCACCGCATCCGCTTGAGAAGCTATCATCGCTGGATCGGCGACACTGAGCCATGCTGGCGCGTCAATCAGCACATAGTCGCCATCCTTGCCTAGGCGCTCAAGCAATGCTCCGATTTTGACCGGTGCCAACCATTCAGATGTTCCATCTGGGCTTGAGCCGGCCGTTGCGACGCGGAGGGACGGATATAGAGCATGCTGTAGGGCTGCATCCAATTGGATCTTGCCGCACATATAGTCGCTCAAGCCCTTTCCATTCGGCAAGTCGAAAATGGAATGCTGGCATGGACGACGAAAATCCATGTCAGCCAGCACAACCCGATGCCCTGCTGCGGCGAGGGACATGGCCAGGTTGGCCGCGACAGTAGATTTGCCCGCGCGCGGTTCCGGACTGGTGATGAGAAATGAGGTGGATTTCGGCCAGTCTTCAGACAAAAGCAGACGTGCGCTCAGTTGGTGGAGGCCTGGCATTGGCAAAAGACGACCACGCCGGGAAAAGATTCGATCGACGACCGAGGCCAATGTTCGCTTCCTCTCGGGAATCTGGCCCATGATTGATAGCGTTGTTATTGCCTCAACATCCTCGATGCCCCGCAGAGTATCATCCATTCCTTCGAAAAAGAAGGCGAGAATCACGCCCGTGGCTAAACCAGCCGACAGACCCAGGGCTGCGTTGAGGGGCACTCTCGGTGTAGCAGGTCGTTGGGGAAGACTGGCAAGCTCGATTATGGTGAAGAGGTTTTTGCGGCGCTCGGTCAGACTACTATTCCCATAGAATTCCATACTCTGCTCGAGCATTATGCTGGCCAGCGTATTGGCGATATCACGTGCCCGGGCCGGGTCTGGATCGGACGCAGTGATCCTGATCAACTCCGTTTCCGGCACGATTTCAACTTCCACCTTGGGTGGTTTCTCCAGTCCGAGCTGTCTTGCAACCTCATCCAGGTTGGTATAGCTGGTTGCAGTTTCGACCAGGGTATTGGTCAACCGAGTGAGTAAGCCACTGCCGATAGGAACGGACTCCACGCGCATGGTCGCCGTTCCCGTGTAGAGCGGAGTGAGTTGAAAGCTGATACCCAGTGCCACCGTCGACGCAATGATCGCACAGGCAGCGATCATCCACTTGTAGCGCCATAGTACCTGCAGATAGGTTCCAAGTTCTTCCTCGACACGCATAGGCCCTCCACTTACGTCAGTCTTTAGCCTGCTCCAGTTGCCCAGCCAGAATGTCTTCTGGTCTTCAGGAGCCTGCGGTTGACCCCTTACGTCTTCATGCCATAGAAAGCATTGATTGCATTCACAACGCTCGTGACCTGCTCCGCCGTCATCTCGGGGAACATCGGCAGCGAAAGGATCTCATCGCACAACTGCTCCGTCACGGGGAACTGCCCCTGCTGGAATCCATCATCAGCGTAGAAGGGCTGCAGATGGACCGGGACGGGGTAATGGATGGCTGTGCCGATGCCCTGTTCTCGAAGATAGGCTTGTAGCGCGTCCCGCCGTGGTGTTCGGATGACGTAGAGGTGGTAGACGTGGGTCGCATCGGGCGTCTCGACCGGCGTGACGACACCGTTTCCGGTCAAGAGTTCGGTGTACAAGGCCGCGTTTCGCCGCCGTGCCTCTATCCAGCTCTCCAGGTAGCCCAACTTGACGCGCAAGATCGCAGCCTGGAGCGTGTCCAACCGATGGTTGAAAGGCGGCAACTCGTGGCGATATTTCTCCTTTTGCCCGCAATTGCGCATGGCCCGCACCCGCTCGGCAACCTGCACGTCGTCCGTCACCATCATCCCCCCGTCGCCGCAGCCACCCAGGTTCTTGGTGGGGTAGAAACTGAAAGCGGCGGCATGGCCCAGCGAGCCCGCTCGCCGGCCCTTGTAGTACGCGCCGTGGGCTTGGCAGGCATCTTCAATGACGACCAGGCTATACTTATCAGCCAGGTGTAGAATCGCATCCATCTTGGCTGGCAGACCATAGAGGTGCACTGGGATGATCGCTTTTGTGTGTGACGTGACCGCTGCTTCGATCTGTGCGACGTCCATGTTATACGTGGTCGGATCCACGTCCACCAAGACAGGCCGTGCCCCGGCAAAGGTGACAGCCGCCGCCGTGGCGATGAACGTATGGGCCGGGACGATCACCTCATCACCTGGGCCGATCCCGAACGCTCGCAGGCTCAACTCCAGGGCGGACAGTCCGCTGTCCACGCCTACCGCATACCGCGTGCCGCAGAATGCTGCAAACTCTTCCTCGAAACGAGCGACGTCCTCCCCCAAGGCAAAGTCAGCCCGTTCCATCACCCGCTGGACGGCCTGATCCAGTTCATCTCGAAGGGCACGATGCTGCGCTCGCAAATCAATGAAAGGGACGTTCACTATCAGCTCCTTCCGGTTGCCTGTCGGGCTTTCACATCCAATCCATTAACGTACGGGCGTTCCACTTGGCCAAACGGACAAAGCAGTTCGTCCACGGACTTGAGCGCCCGGGCCGGGTTGCCGTAGGCTACAGTGTAGGCCGGTATGTCACGAGTCACCACACTGCCTGCACCGATAAGCGCCCCCTCGCCGATGATAACATGGGACAGCAAAGTAACGTTCACACCGATGCGCGCCCCGCGTTTGATCGTCGGCCCGCGCATGCACAGCCCGCACACCGGGTGTGGGTCGTTGGCGATGATCACACCTGGCGCAAGGAAGACCTCGTCTTCGAGGGTAGTGAATTGGGCCAGGTAGACGTTGCAGTGGATCTTGACGTTATCCCCAATAGCACAACCATAGTCAATGGTCGAGTTATTCCAGATGCTCAGATTATCACCGATCGTATTCTGTTCGCGGATGACCACGTTGTGACCAGTCTCCAGTCCCGCGCCAATCGTGGAACCAGCGTAAATCACTGTGCCAGAACGTATGCGCGCACCAGGCCCGATGCTCAGCGCTACATTGGCGATGCGCCGACCAGGCAGGTAACCCAGAATGACCCCCGGCTCGACCTTGTACCCGTCCCCCAGGAAAACTGTATCGGCCAATTCAAGCAGCGGCGCGCTCATGCACATGTTCATCCTCAAGAAAGATCGTCTCCTGCATCCCACCGTTTTGCAGCGACCGTTCGGCCATCTCCAGCACCTTGACCACTTTCCACCCGACCCGGCCACAGCTTTGGGGTTTCGTTTGGTTTACGATGCATTCCAGAAAGTGCTGGCACTCCAGTCGCAGCGGCTCAGCAAAGCGGATGTTGGGGATCACCACGTCACCGTAACGATAGCTGCACTGAAAGTCGCCGAACGTGTTCGTGTAGGGAGGAGCTTCCACGCCCTTATCATAGATTTTGATCTTCTCCAGGCTCTCCACGTCGTCGTAGACCACCATCTTCTTGCTGCCGACGACGGTGATGCGCCGGACCTTGCAGGGATCGAGCCAGCTCACGTGGAGATGAGCCAGAACGTCGCCTGGAAACACTAGGTTCAGATAAGCGATGTCATGGATGCCGTCGAAGACACACGCCATACCCCGCGCGCTTGCGGCAATCGGGGTATGGCCCAGGATGTAAAGCAAGATCGAGATGTCGTGGGGAGCCAGGTCCCACAGCACATTCAGATCCGGCTGGAACAGCCCCAGGTTTACCCGCATTGCATCAATGTAGTAGATCTGCCCTAGTTCACCGCTGTCTACGATTCTCTTGAGCGCCCGCACGGCTGGATTGTACTCAAACGTATGCCCGGCCATGAGGATCAGCCCCCGTGCTTCAGCCAGTTCGATCAACTCCTCAGCATGGCGGCTGACGAGCGTGAAGGGCTTCTCGACAAGCACGTGCAGGCCGTGCCGCAGACAGTCTCGGGCGAGGGAGAAGTGAGTCGCTGGCGGTGTGGCCACCACGACAGCATCCAGCCCCAGAGTAAATAGATCCCGATAGTCCTCTGTGACCGTGACCTGGGGATAGCAAGTCTTGATGTGAGAGAGCCGCTCCTCTCTCAAGTCGGCTATGGCCAAGACGTCCGATGCGGGTATCTCGACAAAGTTGCGGATCAGATTGGGCCCCCAGTAGCCACATCCAATAACCCCCACCTTGATCCGACTCATATTCCCTCCTCCCTTCTCGTGTGCTACATTGCCCCTTTGCTGGACAACACCGCCACTGGCGTCTTCAGCAAGAGCTTGAGGTCCAGCCAGAATGATTGACGTTCAATGTACTGGATGTCCAGTCTGACCATTTGGTCAAAGTCGGCGGAGCTTCTAGCGGTCACCTGCCACAATCCGGTGAGGCCTGGCTTGGTCTCCAGCCGCTGGCGATGCCAGGGCTCATACATGTCTACTTCATAGGGGATCGGTGGCCTTGGACCCACCAGGCTCATATCACCTTTGAGCACGTTCCACAGTTGCAGCAGTTCATCCAGGCTGCTCTTGCGGAGAAATCCCCCCACGCGGGTCACCCGTGGGTCGTGTGTCAACTTGCGAACCTGGGTATCCTCGCCCTGCACTGCCACCATGCCTGTATGGTCGTTGCGGATAAAGGCCCGAAAGAAAGTGCGATGGAGGTCGGAATCTGCATTCCTGTACATAGTGCGGAACTTGTAGCAAGTGAACGTGCTGACCTCCCGGGCTTTTCGCTGGTCGTCCGTCCGCCGCCTTAAGCCCACCCGTTCTTGCTTGAAGATAGCCGGCCCAGGCGAGTCCAATTTGACTAGAATAGCAATCACCAGCATCAGCGGTGACAGTATGATCAGCGCGCTCCCCGCAATCAAGATATCCAACAGTCGTTTGCAGGCGAAGTAAAACCGGCGCTGCTGGTGAGCCTGTGCCACGGACGATGCGCGCTTGAGTGTCAGCCAAGTCAATTCCTGTCTCATATCTTTCTCCAGTTCTGGGGGTATCTCGGTTCACTGGTGAGCACCTGAACCCCCGGAATTTTGCTGTCTTACATAGGGAGCAGCTCGAGCGGATAATCGTCAATTGGATTACGAGAACTCGGGAAGCCCAGCCACGCTCTCGGTCTCCACTTTTTGTATGAAGCACAGCTTGCCCCGGTTCTTGACCAGTCTGACCTCGGCAAAGGGTCCTGATCTGACTAGCGCATCGTCAATCTTTTGGATTTGCCGGGGCGTCAAGACTTTCAGCGGCTTGTCCAGGGCCAGTGTGAAGGGAGTATCGCTCTCTGTAGCTTGCTTTCCCTGTCCCATTCTGGGGGTCCTTTCACAAAACCATGCATGGGTGTATGAATCGTCCCCTAGAATCCAAAAAGCCGACCCACACACCTGTCCAGGCGTGTGAATCGGCCTCCGGGTATTTCTCACCTCTGTCAAGGCTGTCTTTATTTGTAA
>Ga0180437_10003711_pt1 | contig 22398 bp, 33 predicted proteins | sample SS_ome_4_FD_132410 | JGI IMG/M metagenome (GOLD analysis project Ga0180437, IMG submission 132410) | Hypersaline lake sediment archaeal communities from the Salton Sea, California, USA - SS_3_D_1 metaG | ecosystem: Environmental > Aquatic > Non-marine Saline and Alkaline > Hypersaline >...
GAGCGCCACGTTTGAGATCAGCGGCATCTCACGGGCATGTACTCATCAACTGGTGCGCCATCGCCTGGCCAGCTATAGCCAGGAAAGCCAGAGGTACGTAGACCTGTCCGACCCCGCATTCGTCGTGCCGCCAGGCGTGGCCGGGAACCCCACCGCAAGGGAAGTCTGGGATCGCTTCGTGGACGGCGTGGCAGAGACGTACCGGCAACTGCGGGCTCACGGCGTGCGAAAAGAGGACGCGCGCTTTGTTCTACCCAACGCCACAGCGACGCGCATCGTCGTCACGATGAACTATCGTTCGCTGCGGCACTTTTTTGCCGTCCGCTGCGATCCTGCTGCCCAGTGGGAGATCCGCGCTCTGGCCAGGGAGATGCTACGCCTCGTGCATCAGCAGGCCCCCTCCGTTTTTCGGGATTTGCATGAAAAGGAGAAACCATGAAGAAAATTAGAGAAGAAAACCTTGTACCCACATCTATCTTTGTGCTATTTGTCGCATCCATCATTGGTGGAATCATTGATTGGCCTTTACTATCTGCTATTTCCATCGGGATGATCGCTGCCCCCTTCATGGGGTATATGATAGCTGACATTATCGGAGGGCCAAATGGAAAATGACGAGAAATTCCTGGAGATGATAACCGATTCCGCTTTCCGTATTGGGGAAGGCGTGGCGCAATTCTATGACCAGGCCATCCACCAGGGCAAGCAACCGTGGTATGACCATCGGTATGACTGGCTGGCCGGGCCGTCTCGGTGGACGCGGTGGGAGCGGGCAGTCTATGGGGCAAGAGACATCCTCCCTGGCGACAGAGTATTAGATCTGTGTTGTGGGGATGGGTTCTTCACTCACCTCTATAGCCAGCGGAGCACACAGGTCATCGGGATGGATAGAGATAAAGACGCCATTGCGCTGGCGCGTAAACTGTATGAGGGTGTATATTGCCACTTTTTTCATAGCGACATAGTGACAGAGCGGTGTTATGGTAAGCACGATCTGGTAACTTGGTGGGATGCTATTGAGCACTTTACGAAAGAAGAGGCTGAGATTATCCTGGGCAAGATTGTTGCTTGCCTATCTAGTTCTGATAACGGCCGGCTGATTGGCTCAACACAAAAGACCAACCTGGAGCACAAGCATGAATTTGCCAATATGAAAGAGTTAGGGCGCTTTTTAGGTGACTGGTTTGACAAAATAGATATTTGGACATCACAATGGGAACCAAAGCGCATTCAGATGTATTTTGTGTGCCGCAAGCCACGACAATTGCAAGCAAACAAACCGGGAAAATAACCTTCATTACGCAATGATAAATAGATAGGGGCAAAGTAATGACGGATGAAAAAGACTTCTGGAAACGGCAGGTTGCTCGCTGGTCTACGCTCCCGTTCGGCAAAGACGTGGGGCACGTCGCCTCTTCTGAGGCGCTAGAATGGACAGATCGGGAACTATCCAGAAATTGGAACCTGGCCAATATCCGAGGTTGGGCAAATGCAGAATGGTATCTCAGGCTTTATGCCAACAAGTTCCGTGGGCAGGATGTACTGGACATCGGGCCGGGTATCGGCCTGGATGGGATCTATCTGGCCCAGCATGGGGCACACATGGTCTTTGCGGATATCGCACCCGACAACCTCAAGCTATTGAAGCGCATCTGTGAAATGAAGCACGTCAAGGCAGCCTTCATCGTGCTTGAGGGTCCCTATGCGCCAGACTTTGGCATCATGTTTGATGCCATTATGTCTATCGGTATGATTCATCACTCCCCATTCGAGATGATGAAAAAGGAAATGGAAACTTTCACCTACTATCTCAAGCCAGGTGGGTCTATGGTCGGGATGGTCTATCCCAAAGAGCGATGGGAAGCACATGGCAGGCCGAGCTTTGAGGAATTCGCCGCGAAGACGGATAAGGCGGGCACGCCCTGGTCGGAATGGTATGACCGGGAAAAGATCCTCAGGCTGTTCGGAGATAATTTCCGACTGAACTGGTGGCAAAACTTCAACGATGACAAGTTCGCCTGGTTTGACCTGACGAAAGTCAGGAATGGGCCACGGCGATATGAAGGGCCAACTGAAAAGGAGTAACAGAAATGTATGCCATTGCGCGATGGGAAAACCGTTCGCCTTGAGCTAAAGATTGGCGATGAGATTGTGATAACCGCTCTTCTTGATAGGCATCAACGCATGGATTTAATAGAACTTGTTTGTGGCACACCCCAAACAATGTCTGTACCATGTAACCGGGAAATGAAGTGTTGCTGAAATGAACGTCCTTCACCTGATCGAGAACCTGCGCGGCGGAGGGGCCAACCGTGGCGTATTCGCTGCCGCCAAATATTCGGGGCGGCTCTATGGACACAAGCACGTCATCATGACGATCCGGGCTGATAGTCTCGCCGCCTCAGACGAAACGCTGGTCGCCGCCCGCGCCAATGGCCTGTATCCTATCGTCGGATTTGAAAAAGAGGACTTCCATCGGGAAGTGGAGCGGGCCGATGTCGTGCTACTCCACTGGTGGGGCAGTCCCTATCTATGGAATTTGCGCTATCAGAACATGCTTCCCTGCCGACTGGCTACCGTCTATCACATCGCTGGGACCGTAGGGGCTGACCTGAATGAAAATATCGTCACGCCCACCGAGCTGGACTGGCCGGACATCAACGTAGCCGCCAGTATGCACACCTTCGATGTGGTGTTCGCCAACCTACCGCCAGAGCGCAAGGCATTTGTGCTGGGCGGTGGGGGCGGTGACTTCGAGCGATTCACGGGCAGTAGAGATCCCATTCCACATGATGGATTCAGGATTGGGATCACCTGTTCCATGGCCTACAACAAGCTATATCGGCGCTGGCTTCATATGAATCTGGCGGCCAGAATCCCGGCTATGTTCCGGGCCTGTGGTGATGGGCGGCATCTCAAGTACATCCAACAGGAGGCGAACGAGCTTGCGCCAGGGCGTTTTGTGTTTTGCGGGTTTCTAGCCGGGGATGCCTATGGGCACGAGATAGGCACCTGGGACGCGATGGGCTACCCGACGATCCGGGACGCTGCCCCTGTCGGTCTGATGGAGGCCATGTGGTTTGGGGTCCCACCCATCGTGTTTGCTCATACCGCTTCGGCCAGGATGGTGGTGGATGGTGAGACGGGACTACTGGCACATTCTGAACAAGAATACATCGCCGGGCTGGAATACCTGTACCATTGTCCTGAACGACGGCTGGAGATGGGCCAGAACGCCAGAGAGTATGCCAGCTCACACTTCGGGGCACAGAACAACGCACCGGTCTTTGAGGAGCTATTACAGCGGCTTGCTGCATTGCCAAAGAGGCGACATTACAGCCAGACACAGAAACGAGAGGAGGGAATTCCGTGAAGTTCCCACTAGCTATCACCGCCTACAACCGCCCGGATATGCTCGGGCAAGTCTTTGCCGGGCTGGCCGATGCCATGTGCTGGAATTCCAGCTATGAACTCATCAAGAAACTGTATATCTTCTCCGATGGCCCCCGAGAGAAGGCCGACATCCCGCTTGTCAACCAGGTACGCGATCTGGCCCATGCCTGGGACTGGACAGACGTGGAAGTCGTCGAACACGCCCACAATATCAGCCAGAAGCACGCCATCCCCTATGCGATGGACTATGTACTGAGCGAGCACGAGGTTGCCGTCCACCTGGAAGATGACGTTGTACCGGGCCTGTACTTCTTGCCGTTCATGGCCCAGGCATTGGAGCGATATGCCGATGAGCCTTCCGTCTATGGCGTCTGTGGCTACACCCGCACATTGCCCGATGAAGTTGTCGCTTCGTGGCCCTATGACGCTCACCTCTATCCCCGGCCCGGCACGGCGGCCTGGGGCACTTGGCGTAGGGCGTGGAGCCGGCACACGTGCCGCAACCTATCAGATATGGCACGGAGAGCAAACGAGATGGGGATTGACTTTTCCATCGGGGGTGACGATCTACCCCATGCATTGGAAAAGTATCTCGATAGCGAAACGGCCAACTGGTCGCTGGCCTGGGGACTGCGGATGGCCATAGTGCACGGCCTATATCTCTACCCGATGCGGTCTTTGGTAGAGAACATCGGACACGGAACCGGGGTCAGCACATCCAGACACCACGGGCCGCCCCTGGTCATGGCGGAAAGGCCACTGGAGAAGCTCCCGCCTTTCTATGTTCCTTCTGTATTGTGCGAGGCTATGAAGGCGCTGTACACGTGAAAAAATGGTCTAAAAAGTTCTTGGAATGGACAGAGGGTGACAAGGCATTCTTGTCAGTAGTATTTACTTGGGATTTGCCATTGGCATATCAACGATCAGTATGGCTCAGGCAACTTGGTTACAAAGTTTTTGCCGGTGGTCCTGCTATTTCTTTAATGCCTGACTATTTAGAAGACGTTGCTGAGATAGATAGGAAGCTGCCCGGCGCACTCCAACGGCACAATCCACTGGCAACGCGCACGAGCCTGGGCTGTATCCGCCGCTGTTCTTTCTGTGCTGTCTGGCGTACAGAGGGGCAATTAAAGGAACTCGATGATTGGCCCATCAATCCTATCGTGTGCGACAATAATCTGCTGGCTTGTTCTCAGAGACACTTTGACAAAGTAGTTGATAGGCTGAAACCACTCAAGGGCATCGATTTCAATCAGGGGCTTGATGCCCGCTTGCTTACAGATTACCATGCGGGACGATTAGCAGAACTGGACTGCATGGCAAGGCTGGCTTTTGATAGCATCGCATATGAATCGGATTTCATGACCGCATTTGAGCGACTCAGAAAGGCCGGTATTCCAAAGAACAAGATCCGCGTCTATGTCTTGGTTGGATTCAAAGATACTCCAGAGGATGCGCTTTACAGACTACAAACAGTTGCCAGGCTTGGAATAGATCCGAGTCCGATGCGCTACAACCCGCTAGATACATTGCGGCGAGATAGTTATATACCTGAAAACTGGACTGGCAGGGAATTAACGCGCTATATTCGTTATTGGGCGAACCTTCGGTATTTTCGGGCAGTTCCATTTGAGGACTTTAGATGAAAAACCACAAGCTGTCCGAGATCAGGGTCCGCCAGCAAGCCTTGGAAGATAGCATCACCCGACTCATCCAGCAATTCGAGGCAGAAACCGGTCTGGAGGTCAACGAGGTGCGCGTTGGCCGCGTGCGTAATGCCGCCCCCAACAAGCAGACCGTTAGTGAGGACGTGACGACCGCCAGGGTAGTAGTGATTCTATAGAGCGGAAAACAGAAAAATGACATCAGACATTTGCCAGATAGAAAAGGACGCGCTTGTAGTTTTTATCGATCTCCATCGAAGGATGTTAGCCGGCAACGGGGCTCTGCCCGGCTGGCCCATCTATTACAAGATGACCATGGAGCGGGCCGTCTCGCTGGCCGAATATTGCCAGCAGCATGACATTGCCACGCTCAACCGGCAATACAGGCCGGGGGACATCTGTCAGGAGCTATCAAGGTTTGATTTTGACTTCTATGAGGGCTGTAGCGCCGAAGATGGGTACCGCTATGGCCCTACCTATTCTCATTACAGCAAGGTGTATTTTTGTGGCCTGTCCCTCGATCAGTGTGTCATGCGGCGGCACGAAGGGTACATCTGGACGCCTCACAAGAAAAAGGTCGTCATTCGCAATTGCAGCTTGCAGGGCCTGCGGCGACTGCTGCCTGTCAATTACGTTAAGCGGTGGTTTGATTCCGGATTTGCGCCGGTAGACGAACAGATAGATCAACAAGTATTCTATCAGCGGCGCGTAGACGAATACCGGAAGCGTTTCGATCTGCTGGTGGGGGCCGGGGATGAGGCCGATGCCTTCCGCAATATCGGGGCACTCAAGGAACACGTGACCCGATTCTTACAGATCAACGGCATTCCCTGGGTAGACTGGCGGCCAGATCTGGAGCCTCCGGCGAACAGCAAGCCAACAGCGATGCGGACAAGGCGCGGGAGGAAATAAGTGATCAGCATCATAATTTCATCACGTAATGATAATTACGACGGCGACAGCCTCCACCGCAACCAGGTCTTCGTGACGACCCTGCTCGCGCTGGTAAGGCGTCACGGCCTGGGTGCTGAACTGGTCATCGTAGAGTGGAATCCACCCCTTGACCGCCCAAGATTGGCCGAGGCCATTCACTGGCCGCGCATAGTGCCCGTCCCCGTCAGGATCATCCGGGTGCCGGAGGAAATTCACCACACCATAGAACACTCCGATGTTATCCCGTTCTACCAGATGTGGGCCAAAAATGTGGGTATCCGGCGGGCACACGGTGATTGGATACTCTGCACAAATGCAGACTTGCTTTACAGCGATGAAATGATCGCCTACCTCGCCATGGCCACGCTTGAGCCCAAATGTTATTATCGGGCCGCCCGGCACGACGTGGAATTGCGGCGGATGCCTGCCCGCAGATCTGTTGATCAATGGCTGGCCTACTGCGCCAGAAATGTCTACACGATTCACGATAAAGCATCTGCCGACAGCCCATTCACTATGGCGGCTGGCGACTTCACCATGCTCCACCGAGATGAGTGGATGAGGCTAAAAGCCTATCCAGAAATAGGGCGCTGGAGTATCTTTGTCGATGGACTGCTGCTCTACGCGGCCTGGGCCACAGGATTGCGAGAGGTGATCATCCCCCACCCCATTTATCATCTCTATCACGGGCGGGCATGGAGCGTCACAGAAGAATTGGCCACCATATATCCCAGCCTGGACTACCACAAGGAATATAGACAGTGGTGCAATGCAATGCTAGACCGGGGCCGATGTATCACGCCGAATGAAGACGACTGGGGATTCGCGGAGGTAGAGTTCGATGAAATCACTCTTTGATGACTGGATAGATCGCCTTGGCACGGCCACTCGCCGCCGCTATTTCCGAGACCAGAACCGGGATTCCCTGGCACTCCTGGTCAGCCTGGCGCAGCAATTCGCCCCCACCAAGATCGTCGAGCTGGGAACCGGGTGCGGGGCCAGCCTGCGGGCCTGGGTTCATGCCCATACCGGGGCGGAGATCGTCACTGTCGATACCGGCGGGCTACACGGTGTCTGGATGAGCTTCAATGCCTGCCCGTTCGACCTGTCAGATGTTCGAGCCATCAGGGCTAATGTGAAGGATCTGGAGGCTCACGACCTGTGGCGGGCCGATGATAGGGTCCTGCTCTACTACGACATACACGGTGAGAGCGCGGCCTTGCACGTCGTTTCAGAGCTTATCCCCCGCTTGCCACCGGGCAGCCTCGTGGTAGTTGACGATGTGTGGGCGTCCGATTTTGACTTCTTCGATCAAGATGGCTTCTGGCGATTCTTCAATCAGAGCATCGCCCAGGACATCGACCCAGAGCAACCTCATAACCGCCCGGTGTGGTGGGAACGGTACTGGGGCACGGGCCGCCCTGTGGTCGGCTTTGCAGAGATAGCAAAGCTGATGCACTTTGTGAATCGCCGCCGGTTGGACTGCCGCTTTGAGTCCAAGGCTATGTGGTTCTATGTCGGCACAGAACCAATGAGCATTTTTACCACCTGCAAACCATTCCACGGCCAGACCAGGGCGATACAGGAAAATGCCATCAAATCGTGGACGTTGCTCCAGCCACGGCCAGAAATCATCATTTTGGGCAATGATAGTGGGGCAGATCGCACAGCGCAGTTACTCAGTGTGCGACATGAACCGGAGCTAGCTCCACTCAATCTCACCATGCCTGCATCGTGGAAATTGCAAGTTGCCTTACCATTTGGTGAAATCCTGCCGTCACCGCCATTCGTGAGTTCGATCTTTGAGATGGGCCAACGAATGGCTAGCCATTCACTTGTGGCTTACGTCAATGCAGATATTATCCTCGGACAGCGATTCATGCTAGCAGCACAGGCTGCCAATCACACATTTGATAACGATCCGTTCCTCATGACGGGCCTGCGCTGGGATCTGATGGGCTGGCATGGGCTGGACATCGGGAGACCTGGCTGGTGGCAGAAGCTGGAGGGGCGTATCATGGAGTCCGGTCGGTTTCACACCTGTACGGGGGCCGACTACTTTGTCTTTCGGCGCGGTCTATGGCCGGAGATTCCCCCCTATTACATCGGCCAGTCCGCCTGGGACAACTGGCTCATCATGGACGTGGTGCGGCGCGGGTTGCCGGTCGTGGATGCCACTCCGTTCGTGTGGGCCATTCACCACGGGCTGGAGCGGTGTGACATCACGGACAGAAGATATAAGCACAACCAGGAGATATGGAAGTCATTTGAGCCACAGCATGGTGAGGGAATGATTGAAACGGCAAAGTGGGTCGTTGGGCCAAATGGAGAGGTGCTGAAAGATGACAGATCACGGACTGCAAATTGAAATTGGCGGCTTCCAGCTCAGAGAGTGGAGAAACTACAGCGTGCCCAGGGTGATGGTTGATCAAGATCTCCTCGCCTCCGGCTGGGTCCCGTTCTGGTTTGGTTTGTGCAAGCAGCCGGTAAACCAGTACTATAGAACTGGGCACCTGGAGCTATTCGCCTTTCTCAGCTTGATGGAATACTATCACGGCCGGCACGTCAATTTCTTTCAGCTCGGAGCAGGGCTCGGCAACTGGTGTATGGCATTAGAAGGAATCACAAGATTCAAGAGGACACCCGGCCCGGCAAGTTATCGGGCACTGGCAGCGGAGGCGGAGCCGACGCACTTTTGGTGGATGCAGGAATGTTTCACGCTCCAGAATGTCAACGCCATAGCAGTCGAGGGCGCAGTCTGTGACAGAGTGGGTACGCAGCAGTTCCTGGCAGCCACCGACCCGCTGACACATTACGGCCAACATATCGCCACAGAGAAGGACATACAGATAGGGAATGGGGTCATCACCGTTCAATCCTGGACGGTCGATCACCTGCGCGGGCTGTTTGACTTCGACCGCATCCACATCGTCCAGATGGACGTGCAACGTGCGGAAGTGGAAGTAGTGCGTGGTTGCAAGGACTCCATCGCCGGGGGCGCGATAGATTTCTTTCTCATCGAGACACATAATGAGAAGATAGAGATGGAACTAAAAGGACTTCTATCTCCTGCATACGATCTCGCAATCGAATTGCCCCGCAACGGCAGGCTGGAGTTGCGTGGCTTCTCACAGCCATTTATAGGCGCTGATGGGGGGCTGCATCTATGGAAAAGCAAATCCGCTTGACATAGCAGGCTTTTTGGTGTATACTGTTCATAGTTGGGGGTCCTGGGCAATGAATACGGCGACAATATTATGGATAATTGGCATCATAGCTTTCGCAATTTATTGCTGGTCTGGCGGGTTGCTGGCCGGGCTCGCGGTGGCGAGCGGGTCCCTGGATCACCGTATGGCAAGCTTCCGTTTCCGCACCTTGTTCCTGCTCGCCACTATGCTCTGGCCAGTTTTGTTATTGGCGAATGCCGTAGAGGAATGGCAGCACAGAAGGAAAGGAGAGCCTATAGGATAACTGGCAGGGAAAAAGCGAAACGACAATGTGGAAAGACCGGTCAGGTGTGCGATGCTGGCCGGTCTTTGTATCCCATGAAAGGAGGGGTATGATGCAATTGCTAAAGGGTTGGAAAGACAGAACCAAGGCCACGACGTTGATCGTCCGTACAGATGCCCACAGCGGACACAAGCTCGGCCTCCAGAATCCAGATACAGAACTGTGGGATGAAGATGAAGAGGGCAATCCAGAGCCATACAAGCCGGAACTGACGGCGACCCAGAAATGGCTCTGGGAAAATTATACCGGGCATCTAGGCGCAGCCATAGAATCGGCGGGTGACGATGAGATTGTCATTTTCGATCTTGGGGATGTCTGCCAGGGCGACAAGTACGCCGCCGAGTTGGTTAGTGTCAAGGATGCCGACCAGGTGGAACTAGCCCTGGGAACCTTTGAGCCGCTTGTGCCCTATGCCGGCCGCATCAGGGCCATTCGCCTGCTGGTCGGTACGGGCGCTCATAACTTTGGCTTTGGGTCGGTAGAGGTATCAATTCTAGGCCGTCTCAAGAATATGTTTCCCAAGACAGATGTCAAGCTGGTGAAACACGGCCTATTCACCATCAGTGGGGTCACCATTGATGCCGCTCACCATGGATCTGGGGGGGGTAGCCGAACATGGCTCCAGGGCAATGTTTTGCGCATTTACCTTACCAGCCTCATGATGGCTGAAATCATGAGCGGAAATGTGCCTCCTATATTGGTGCTACGAGCGCACCACCATGGCGAGGCGAAAGCGACTGCCACATATTATAGTAACGATGGTCGTATGTGGGAATCTACTATATATCTTGTGCCCCCCTACAGCGGTATGACCCACTATGCCCGCCAAGTTACTCAAAGTCGCCACGTTTTGCCTGTCGGGCTGTTGAGTTTCAGGCTCGTGAATGGGCTGGTGGAACAGTCTAATAGATTCGTGGAAACTATAGACCTGCGGACAAAGGAGGTGCTCTAGTGGAAGAGATGACGCGCCAACAAATTCTTGCTGAACTCGTGGAGATGAACCAGGCGCGGCCTAAGCAAGAGAGCGAATTCACTTGCCAGGAATATGCCGACATGGAGCAGATCCCACGAGAGACAGCCCGCAACCGCCTTGAGGCATGGGGGCGGATGGGTTTCATCGAATCGCGCCTCGGCAGGCGACCGGAGGACAATCGACACGTCAGGTACTATCAAGTAGCTGATTGGGACGGGCTGCGGGCATATCTTGCCGAAAGCCCATTCAGTCAGCCGGCAACTTGACATTTGCGCCCTGCCATTATCGTGGTACAATTCTCCCGCACCACGAAGGGGGTCACAAGAAACTCGTGGGGGATAATAATGGATGGCTATCAGGTTGCATTTGAGCGGGGGTTTATGATCTACTATCCAAACGCCCTTGGAATTGACAAGGGCGTTATTTTCGCATTCCACAGACGCAGTGAACAAAACCGGTGGGATGCATACCTGGATACAGATGGTGAGATTCAGGCGAGTGATCTGGTAGCGCCCCCCTGCCTCTACCTGCCGACCGGGGCCATTGGCCGCGCCTGGCAGGGCCAGCGACTGGAACCCGTTCTCGGTTTTGCGCTGGATGAGGAACCGGAGGGCTTTGATGGGGACTGCCACAGGGAGACAGATGGATGGGCAGTGGTAGATCTCTATGGGCGTATCCTGGTACTGCTGGAGAGAAACAACGCCCCTGCCGAGTGGACCTGGGCGGGGATGTACGAGCAAATTATCATTACGTGATGAGAATTACAATCCGCTTGACACAAAAACCGTAATGTGATACAATAGTTATACCTTTTCTCCTCCTTTCTGGGGACGCCGGGCCGTGACATTCCTCCCTAACTCACGGGGCCGGCGTCTTCAGTTTCCAGTTCATCGTCATCGACCAACAAGCCAACGGCTACCGCTCCAACTCCATATTTTCCAGGTTCGTACCTCTCCCATGCCTTGGAATAGGGCTGCCCAGCAAACAGGCCAGCCAGGCCAGTCATCTGCTTGAGGCGTAAGACCTCCTCCGCCTCCATGCCCAGTTCCTTGGCGATGTCGATGTCTGTCCAGCCGAGCTTGATCAACTTGACTACTAACGCAGACATCAGATCGACATTGTGCTTACCCCGCGCCCGGTTCATCTCGATGGTGGCCGCCATGCGCTCTTTCATTTCCTTGTCGATGATAACCACCGGGATCTCGCGGCACTTGAATTTGTCGCGCAAGAGCACGAACCGGTGGAACCCGTCTACCACGATATAGACGTCTTGTATGCCATCATAAAATACCGTGATGGCATAGACCAGCCCATTATTTTCGATAGACCGCGCCAATAGTTCCATCTCTGGCGTAGCGACATAATTCGGATTGTAGTCATTGGCAATTATCTTCTCTGTTGGAACGAGCTTAGGCATCATGCACGGGAAAGAAATCTTTGTCATAATATCTCCATCCATTTCTTTAGTGAGTCCTTTTTCTTCTCGACATTTGCGACGGGGACGTTATTTTCCCAATCATTGATCTGCAACTGGTGTACCTGTTGCCGGTATACCCGCTCATTCTCATTCTGTCCGGCGAATCGTCTTAAAAATACCGCCTTTCTCTCCTGTGGAATCGGCAGTGTATCGAGCAAGAAATCCCGATATGCTTTCCACGTCCTGAATCCATGGGGCAGCTTTCTGGTGGCAAAGACCTGCTGGGACTTGCCGTACCTGGCCGCGATATGGACGCCTTTAAGCCGTCGTATGATTCTGTCATACGTATCCGGTTCAAATTCCTGGAGTGTAGCAAGGCACTTATATGCCTTTTCGTGGATGAGATTGGATACCCGCATCTCTGGGATCTTGAATCCCTTGACATACATCCAGTCATAGGCGCGATTGTATTTCAGCCCCTCCGTACCGATGAACGTCCAGATGTCCTCGAATGTCCAATCATAAATTGGGTACAACTTCATGCAGCCGCTCTTTGTCTTCGATGACCAGTTGATACCTGGCATGGCCGGATTGCGTGTCACCGTCCCGTAACGGTTCAGGCTTTCCTCGGAGCGCAGCCCGACGAGGCTACACGAGTTTTCACCCCAATTATTATCTACCCATTCCATGATCCGGTAAAACCTGTCCACTGGCAACGGGTTCTTGATGGAAATATCCGCTTGGGGGTGGACCCAATCAGCGCCGGGTTCCCAGGCATACAACCATTCATCCTCATAGGAGGTGGCGTTGGTCATTCTGCATGGAACCTGATACCAATAAGGCACAACGAGTTCTTTGTGCATGGTATCACTGATGATTTCAATAGAGGCAGCATATTCTGCTTCTTGATCGAGAAAGAAGGCATTGATAGTCCTGCCGCGCCTGATAGCCTCACGGTGAGCCAGCTCGAACAAGACTGTACTATCTTTGCCACCGGAAACGCTCACGCTGATGGTCTTAAATGTGTCGAAAATCCACTTGATGCGTTCAGTGGTGGCTTCGACAACGGTCTTGTCGAGATAGAGTTTACATGCATTGGGATCATGTCCTGGTTGCATGATACAGCTCCTTTGTCAGCCCATCTATCTGTCGCAGTTCGTGATCGAGTAACCCATACAGATGTCGATCTACCTTCATGTCACTCCTGAAATGGAAAATTGCACAATCAGGCGACAACAAAGATTCAACGTCCAAGAGGAAGTAGCTCTTGACGATAGGTGATTCAAAATAGATACAGTTTTGATAGTTATCTTCGGGCATGGAAAATGGCAATTGTCCAGCTCTTCGTTTTTGCCTTGGCACGCCATGCTGATAGGATGTAATCCGTACTTGCTTTATGCCGGCGTCTCGCAATCTTTTCCTGAGCCTTTTGGCATAGATCCCGAGATTTGTCAGGACAAGCGTCTTGCCGCGCAACGTCGCCAGCAGCTCAACGAGCCGGTCGGATCGGCTATCAAATGCATGTGTCAAGTCGGCCAGTCTGGTCACTATGGGTTGCGGGGTGGTATACTTTGCAAAGAGCTGTTCTTTCTTCTCTGCATAGGCCCGTTTTTCTTGTTCCGTCGATTCTACGTCTACAGTCTTCCTGTTCTGGCACAAGAAGGCTGGGTAAGTGATTCGACAGGCGCTTTTCATCTTTCCGGCAACAATGTCAAAATCGTGGGATGAATGGACAAGGCCATCTCCATCCTGCTCGTAGTAGTTCTCGCGCCATGCATAGTAATGTGCGTAGCCGAGGATAGCGCGGTCGAGATATGCCAGCGGAGTATAGAGATACTGAATGTCAAGCGTGAACGGCACGATGTCTACGACCGCCTTGTGCTCGATCTGCATGGACAGCCTCTTGAGTCTGGCGAACTTCGTTGAGGTAATTTTTGGATAGCGGGATGGGTTTTCCAGGATGAGAACGCTGTCTTTATTCACGATAGAATTTATATATAGCCATTCATCCCGGTTGGAGATGGCCTCAAACGTGACGGGATAAACATGCTCCAGCCGTGGCCGCTCGGCCTCCCTGTTTTGTGGATAGACATAGACTGCCGTACTGCCCCTGGCGCGGCACAGGAAGTCCCGAATGAAAGCATCCTTTTCCTCTCTGCTTTTAGAGTATAGTGCGCCAATCATAAGTCCAGCCTCATCCAATGCCACTTGCCACGAGTATATAGCTCTGTAAATCCATTGGTCACATAGTGTTTGATGCGGGATGGTCGAATCGCCACCTTTACAAATGGCAGGCCAATGGATCGTGCCAGCTCGATGCGCCGCGCTATCAGTTCTCCAGCGATCCCCCGTCGTCTGAACTGTGGTAAGACATAGAGATGAGAGAGCGTTCTTTTCTTCGCCTTGAGCGCAGCGAATCCGGCGACCTCAGAATCGGATATTGTTACAACCCACCAGGTAGAATCATCGCTGGACATGATCCCGCCCAGTTCAGAGCGAACACTTGAATCATAGCCATATCTGCCGATATAGCGCCATAATTCATCGTCACTGTGATGGAAGATCTTAAAGTCGATCATAGGCTTCTGATTAGTTCCTCGACTTTCTGCCTGTCGCCATCTTTGATCTTGTCTATCTGCTGCTTGAATGCCCTGACGGCATTCTCTTTATCCTGGAGGGCTCTAGAGATTCTGGTATCGATGCTGTCCCGGCAAATGATGTCGATATAGGTTACTGGCTGCTCCTGCCCGATCCGGTGGCAGCGATCTTCGGCCTGCAACCGCTCGGAATACTTGAATCCGTTGCTGTAGAAAATGATATAGTGGGCCTCATTGAGCGTCAGGCCGTGTCCGCCGCTGGCTTGGGTGGCGACCAGGAACCTGGCAGCATCTCTGAATTTCCCAATCTCGGCATTTCTTTCTTGTTCATCGAGGCCGCCGTGGAACTGGGAAACAGCCTCGGGACCATATTCATTTGACAGCATCTCCACGATCTGGTCGATACTGTGGCGGTATTTGCTCCAGATAATGGCCTTTTCACCCAATGGGATGCTGGATGTAGTCGCCAGCAGCATTTCAAGACGGTCATGGTCGAATTCCAGAAACTCAAAGCGCGGGACTACAGCCTTTTGCCGTCGGGCAAATGGACTGTCTAGCCGCCGGTTCCAAAAGCCACAGGTAATTTGCTGGAGCGCATTGAACAGCCTGAAGATCACATAGCTATCCAGATCGCCACCGGGCATATCCATGAGTAATTCCCACTTTGCCCGCTCGTAGGCTTCTCGTTGCTCATCACCCATAGAGAAGTAACGGGTATCATAGAGCTTGAAGGGCAGATCAAGGCATTCTGCTTTCGTTACCTGGTAGACATACGGCTCGATCTTGGCGGCCAGCCAGCCAGTATTGTGCGCCCGGATAATAAGGCCAGGGTACTTCTCGCTGTACTCCAGATGATTGTGAGCGAACGAGTAGAATGAGTTGTAGCCCAAAATCTTGGGGGACAGAAAGCGCATCTGAGCATAGAGATCGACTACTCCTTGGCTCATAGGTGTTCCTGTCAGAATGGCGCGATACCGTGCCCGCTGGGCCATGTAAGTAATGCGCTTGGTTCGCCTGGCATTGTGTCCTTTTATGTAACTCGATTCGTCTACGATGACGAACGAATCCTGGCCGATGACATCATTGGCGGTCAGCGCCAGCCTATTGCTGGCGCTCATAGACTCGATGCCAACGATGTACCAAAATGCTTCCCGTGACAGATTCCGCATCGTCGTCCTGTCGTCAAAGATGAAGATTGCATCATCGGGCGCATCGGTGTGTTTTTGGATCTCATAGCGCACCGTCTCTTTGAGTGAGACGGGACAGAACCAGATCACATTGTTGATGCGCTCCCGGCGCAGGTGGGCTAACTCGATGGCGACGCGCGTCTTGCCCGTGCCCATCTCCATGAATAGCCCACAGACTCGCAGGCTACTCACTTTGTCTACGGCTCGTTGCTGGAAATCATAGAGAGTTGTCTTTAAGTTCATCAGGGATGACCATTCCCTCTTGTTCTGAAAGGGCCGGCCTGGGGATAGGGGCCGACTTGCCGGGCTCACTCAAATCGAGGATGAAGACATCTTCTTGCCGCGCCTTGGCCTGTTCAACGAGTGCCAGCGCCGCCTCGGTGAGCTTGAAATGGTGGATGGCGGCAAAGTCCAGCACTTCTTCAAAGTGCTCCGATGGCACAAAGATGCAGGGTGAAGAGTAGCGGCTGGCCGTGATGCGCTTGGCAATTTGGTAACAATTCTCTTTTCTGTCCCACCAAACCTTGAGCCAACCATCAAACTCGCCACCGCCTGCCATGATCCACCGCTTGCATTCCGGCTCGAATGATTCATTGATCGCCATCTCCTGAATGGCCCGATCGCTGAATTCCACGCAGTAGCCAGATGCAATCAAGATGCGCCCGACCTCAGCACATCTATGTGATGGCTCGCCAGCAAGATTGCTAATTTTGCGATACCATACCTTGCTAGACCAATCCCAGATAAAGCCAAGGCTCTTGATGAGCTGGCGGAACTCCTCGCGGAATTCTGGAAATCTGACGCGAACAAGCTTTCCGCACATAGATAGTGCGGCTATCGTTTCTGTCTTTGGTTCCGGTGGCTTGAGGATCATGATCTATTCCCCTTACTGGGTCGGGACTCAAGCCACGACTGAAAAGAGCTTGCCAGGAACTGCCACCGCCCATCGATCCGCTCGGCCCCTTCGATCTGGCCATCTCGGCAGGCCAACGTGATGGTAGAGCGGGGAACGCTATAGTGGCGCATCGCCTGCGCAATCGTCAATAGTTGGTTGCCGAATGTTGGCCCCCTGGATGGGTCGTAGAAGGCTGCCATTGCCGGGCCATCCTCGTGCGGCTCGTCCCAGCAATAATAGATCGTCTTGGTACAAATTTCCTGGTCATCAGGGCAGGTGGCGGCATAGATGGCGACACAACGCAATGTGCCATCATTGGCCCCACCGACCATCTCCCTAAGTCGGATGCCAAAATGGTAGGGACTCAGATAGCCAGCAGTCACGATTTCTGCTTGGTAGATGGCCTCACCTATACCGGCGCTAGCCAAGTCTTCTGGCAATGCCGGATTAGCTTCACGCCAGGTGCGGAAGATGAAATCACGCAAGGGCTCATCTTCTCCCCGTTCAATTGTCCAAAACTGCTTGTCATTCATATTGTCCTCCTGTTTTTGTATTAGCCATTGTTGCTAATGTCATTATAGCAGGTATTGCTAATTGTGTCAAGCGGTTTTGGTTACAGTCTCCCACGCCCATTTTACTGAAGGCAAAAACCGCTTGACACAACTCAATAGTTGTGATATTATAGACTTACAATATCCGATTCATCCTGATTGGAGGTGGTGGGTGGCCTATAAAAATATCGCAGTTCAAGAAGAAATCCATACCAGAGCCAAGGTGCGGGCGGCACAAGAAGGTATCCCACTGGGCCGCCTCGTGGCTCTGTTATTGGAGGACTGGCTCAACGAAGATGAGAAAGGAGAAGAGGGAAATGGAGGGGCTGAACGACATCAAAGAACTGTGGGCGATGACTAATGCCATTCTTGCCGTCATCGCTATGGCAACGATCTTGCTTGGCTATTGGCTCACCCAGCAACAGCCAGCGCCCGCACCTGCCAGGGTGGGACTTGGGCAGATCGGGCGGCGAGCGCGTCCGGGCTTCATCGTGTTGACATCGGGCCATGTGCGCCCAGACAAGCGAACGTACATCGTCAATGGGGAGGCGCACTATTTGCCGGTGGGCGTGAGCGTGCCTGCGGGTAGGAGGGTAGCATTGGTTATGCTGAATGGGGAGGGAAGATGAACGCGGGAATTGATCTCGGATATTCGGCAGTCAAAGCGATAAGCGGTGACCGTCGCTTCCAGTTTCCATCCGTCGTCGGCACGCCAGACAGGGTGCGCTTTGCCATTTGTACGAAGAGCAGTATCGTGCTGGACGTACCCGGTGGTGGTGAGTGCTTGATCGGGGAGGGGGCCATCGAGCAAAGCCGTTTCATCGGGCGGCGGGAAGATCGCAATTGGATCGAGAGTGATGAATACTACCGCCTGATGCTGGCTGCCTTCACAGAGTTGACAGCGGCAACAGCAGTTGACCTGATGGTAGTCACTGGCCTGCCTATAGCCTTCTACTCTGACAAGGATGACCTGCGAGACCGCATCATGGGCGAGCATCAGGTCACCAGAAGGGGCCGACGGGCGCAGCGATTCCGCGTGACGGATGCCCGTATCATCCCCCAGCCGTTTGGGGCATTGCTCTCCATGGCGCTAGATGACAAAGGGCGCATGGCAGATAGCGATCTGGCCACCGGCTCGGTTGGCATCGTGGATGTGGGCGGCAAGACTACAAACTTGCTATCCGCTCACCGGCTGGCAGAGGTAGGCCGGGAGACGACTTCCGTCAACGTTGGGGCCTGGGACATGGTGCGGGCCATTCGGCAGTATCTGGCTGAAAACTGCCCCAATCTGGAACTCAGAGACCATCAGATCATCGATGCCATCGTTGCCCGGCAGACAAAGTACTACGGCGAAACGATTGACTTGGGGCCTGCTGTAGATGCCGCGCTCGAACCGATGGCCGATCAGGTCATCGCCCAGGCCACGCAACTATGGAATGGGGGCGCATCACTAGATGCCGTATTGGTCGCCGGCGGTGGCGCATTGCTTCTCGGTTCGGCCATTCGGGCGCACTTTCGCCACGCCAGGATCGTCGAGGATCCTGTTTTCGCCAACGCCGTGGGCTACTGGAAATTTGCGCAGCGGGTAGGCTAGTTGTAATACTTTGTAGCATCACCAGCGTATTACAAGGGATGGAATGAGAATCAATATCTCGTTTTCACTCAATAGCGATAGGGATAGCGATCTGGTAGGCTGGCTGGATAGCCTGCCAGACAGAGAGCGGTCAATGGCCATACGAAAGATGCTCAGGGTTGGTCTTGGAATGAGCAACATTACTCACGACGATCTCTATCGGGCTATCCAGGGTCTGGGGCGCAAGCTGCAATCTGGCGTCATCATTCCCATCACCAACCAGGTTGATGCATCGATAGATGAACCGGCGGATGTGGCAGCAGCACTGGACAGATTGGGGCTATAGGAGATTGAATGGCTAGGGGATACGGACAAGACGAAATGCCCGGCGGTAGTGGAATGCGCTACTGGGGCTTCTGGATGCTCATGCGTGGATTGCTCCAGGGGCAGGTCAAGGAGACAGTCAAGCATGATCCGACCAGTCAGCTTCTGATCCCAATCGGGCGGGCAATCCTGGGTGGATTCGGGGTCAGCATTACTATAATTGCCTATATCGCTCTGTCCTACCTCTGGGCTTGGAATATCTCTCTAAACGACATGGGCCGAGCTGCCTTGCCCGCTCTAGTCTTTGGCATCCCTGGTATATATGCCGCCCTGCTCGGTATGATTAGGGGCGTCCAGGGTGCATACTGGGGCAGCCGACAGTCCATGTATCTGGTCTATGGCATTGCATCTGGGGCACTGTGCTACGTGTTTATCGGCATCGCTGTTGCCGATCCTAATGGAGTACTCTTCTGGGAGCTTGCAAAAACAGCCGGGCTCATCGGTGGCGGCACTTTCGGATTTCTATCAGCCATCTGGGGCGTCCTGGAACAACTCATCGTCTACCAGATGACCGAGGCGCAGCGCGGTGCACTATCAGTCCTTATGCCGCGCATGGGGCAGGTGATGGATTCCGAAGATGGCAATGGGGTCATGGGCGTCTGCGAAAAGGTGGTTCGAGAGTGGACGATCACCCTGCGCATCCACGGCAATCACGTCAAGATCTTCCGATTCGATCCCGCCAAGCTGGAAGAGAGCAAGTTTGCCTTTTGGGCGGAAACCGTCATCGCCATGGGCCGGGGACGTGAAGATGTATCCTATCCCTACTGGGTGCGCGGGAAACGAATGAGACGCGGGGAATATGACCACCTCACAGAAGTGCTTGTCGCTCGTGGGGCCATGGAAAAAGAAGGACGGGCGAGCAACAGCAAGCTGTATCTGACCAAGGCTGGCCGCCCGCTCATCCGTGCATGGTTGGCGGCCTATGTGGACTATGAGATGACCGCCGAAGAATGCCCGGAAGATGAAGAGGAAGTTCACCATGGAACATTTGACTACGACGATGGGGACATTACAGCAGATGGTGAATACTCGCTGGAAGAACGATTTGATGACTAACCTATCTCAACTTGACATAGCTGTATGCGGTATGCAGTATGCATGTAACGTCGCTGATTTGGCATACCTAACATACTGCCAGAGTAGGGGAGGAGGATAGAAGATGGGGTATAATGGCTGGGGCAATGATATGGGCGCACCAACGGGATGGGGGCAAATCCCCCCACAATCGGGTGGGCCATCCCCCTATCCAATGGATGAGGGTGGCTTTGGCTATCTGGACTTCCAGCGGCAGGAATGGAAGTGTCCAGGATGCGGCACCGTCAACAGCTTCGAGGTGCTCACCTGCCCGGCGTGTGGCACCAGTGCCATGGCCATCCTGGACAAATACAAAGAGCAACAGAAGAAGGGGAAGCTGAGCCAGCGGCGCACCGGGAAACCAATCGGGCTGAAAGCGGGCATCAAACTCCTGATCGGCTTTGGGCTGCTGCTGTCACTGGTCTTCGTTGGGTATTTCTTGCTGGTCATGAGCCCGCTGCTCATTTATGCTGCCGTGCCATTCTTGATCTTGGTTGGTCTTTTCTGCTTGCTCCACCCGAAGAAGAAGGACAGGAAAAAGATCGCCAAGGATATGATGGAACAGCTACAAGGCGGTCTGATTGAACTTGTTGCTCTCATCGAAGAGCAAGCAGGGCTGTAACCAATTCTCACACAAAGAAAGGAAACAAGATGAAACATGAACAAGGAATGGTGCAAATCGTCGTTGCTTTTGCGCTGCTGATTTTGGCCGTCGGGCTGGCAATCATCTTTGTGGCATCCGGCGGTCTGGACAAGCTGGCAGATGTCGGCTTACAACTAGAACGGGAGCGCACCAACCAGGCACAAGAAGCCAGGCTTGCAGAAGAGGCCCGCATCAGGCGCGAGGAAGCCAAGTGGAATGGAGCAGTGATGCTGGAATATGCCCACAGCTCTACGGCCAATTCACTCTTGGCCATGATGATGCCCTACACTGTTGTTGGCCTCGGCATCATCGTGGGCGCGGTTCTTTTCGCTCAAATCGTGTGGGGATTCCCCCCGCGCACATTGCCACACCAGCCGCGATGTCGCCATCCGGCTTATGCTACGGATGAACAGGCAGACGCCGCGCTCGATGCCAAGATCAGGAACATCTATAGGCAACAGGAGGTAGAAAAGGAATGAAGCGACACTTTGTCACCGTCACTAGTTGTGCAATCGTCGCCAGCTTCCTAGCATTCTGTCTCTGGCAGTCTACCGGCGCGGTGTTCCTATCTGTCTCTATTGCCATCCTTGGGACAATCCTGGGCGTGGCGTTGTTTTGGCAATCTGAGCGGAATTGGAAAAACGGCATGGGCGACCTGCGGAAGACGGGCTACCACTATGAGGATCCCCGCCACCCGCGCAACTTGGCCTATGTCAGCGAACAGGATATACAAGGGGGCCTTGAGGAACTGAAGACCAAACAAGGCATCCAAATCACGCCACGAGGTGATGTCATTCTACATAGCAACCCAGAGTGCTATGTCAGCCCGTTTTCGCTGAATTGAGGAATGTTTGAATCCCTGGCAGATCAACCGCTCGGAACTCGTCTATGATCAGCCACCGTGGTTGCGTCTGTGGGAGCAGGATGTCACACTACCTACCGGCACCATGATCAACAACTATGTGGTCATGGAAAGGCGCGATGCTACTCTTGTGTTCGCCATCACCACCGACGACCTGGTTATCCTGACCGAGCAGTATCGGCACGGCATTGGCATGGCTGAAATCGGCTTGCCGGCTGGCTTCTTGGATGAGAGCGACCCCTCCCCTATCGCCTGCGCCAAACGTGAATTGCTGGAAGAAACCGGCTATGCCAGCGATGATTGGCTTGAGCTTGGCAACTTTGTTGTGGACCCGAATAGGTCACCGGCTCGATACCACTATTTTCTGGCGCGTGATTGTCGCCGGGTAGCAGAGCGAGAACTTGAACCGGCAGAGCAGGATTCTGCCTTGCACCTGGTATCGCTGGATGAACTCTGCGACTGGCATACATGGCGAGAGAAGTATAGACCAAACCTGCCAGCGGTGACAGGGCTGATATTAGGATTGCGGGAAGTCTGCGGTGGGTAAGAGTGAGCTTGAAACCTTGCTACTAGAACAGATCCGTGATTCCGGCCTGCCGGAACCCAGGTGCAATGCCAGAAAGGGATTCGTGAGGGGGCTAAAAGGGCGCTGGCTGGAGGCGGACTTTTTGTGGCATTTCAAGGGGGGTAATACTTGTTTCCGTGGATTGGCCGTCGAAGTGCAAGGCGGCCTGTGGATGCC
>Ga0180437_10003712_pt1 | contig 22392 bp, 23 predicted proteins | sample SS_ome_4_FD_132410 | JGI IMG/M metagenome (GOLD analysis project Ga0180437, IMG submission 132410) | Hypersaline lake sediment archaeal communities from the Salton Sea, California, USA - SS_3_D_1 metaG | ecosystem: Environmental > Aquatic > Non-marine Saline and Alkaline > Hypersaline >...
CTCAAGTTGGATTCCGTGCGGGTCGTGGGTGACGCGCAGAGACAGGTTAGACGCGTCGCGACTATTGCGGGTGGAGGAGCGTCGTTCCTTTCTTCGGCGGCGCAGGCGGGCGCCGACGTTCTCGTCACGGGCGATGTTGGGTATCACCATGCGCGGGAGGCTTCCGCTCGAGGGTTGTCCCTGGTGGACGCCGGCCATGCCGGAACTGAGCAGGTCGTTATAGAACCTCTCGCCGAGATGTTGCGCGGTGCCCTGGCGAAGATCGACGGGAGAATCAGTGTCGAAACAGCGCACGAACCGGCGGTTTTCGCCCAGTTGTGAGAACGGTTGACGTTTATTGTCTGAAGCTCGACCTGGGTCGAGGGGACGCATTATATGAACAAGCTCAAGATACTGATCGCATGCTCTGAGGTGGTTCCTTTCGCGAAAACTGGAGGGTTGGCCGACGTCGCAGGCGCTCTGCCGAGGGCTCTGCACGTGCTCGAACACGATGCTCGGGTGATCATGCCCTATTATCCGCGATTCATGCCGAGGCGTGCAGAACCGGTTCCTTCCGAGGGTCCCGTCTTGAAGCGCGTCCGCTCAATCCGGCGACAAGCTTCCGGGCGCATGGCGGTTCAGACGGTTCCCGTTTCCTCGGACCTGATGATACGTATCGGGGACAAGGAGCACAGCGCCCATCTGCTCGAAGGTCGCTTTCCCGGGACCCGCATAGTGGTGTACTTCATTACCAATCCGGCCTTTTTCGACCGCAACGGCATTTACCAGGAGAACGGCGTCGAGTATGAAGACAATCTCGAGCGGTTCGCGTTTTTCTCGAGGGCTGTGCTCGAAAGCCTGGAAATAATAGGGTGGCGGCCGGACGTGATCCATTGCAACGACTGGCAGACGGCGCTCGTGCCCGCGTACTTGCGCACCGTGTACGACGGAGACGACTTTTTCCGCAAGATCGCAACGCTGTTCACGATCCACAACATAGGGTACCAGGGCATATTTCCGGCGGACAAGTTCCCGTTGACCGGACTCGACCCCGGCCTGTTCAACATGGAAGCGTTGGAGTTTTACGGCAAGACCAATTTGCTCAAGGCCGGTCTCGTGTTCGGCGAGATTCTCACGACGGTGAGCCCTACCTACGCCGAGGAGATTCAAACGCCGGAGTTCGGTTATGGGTTGCACGGACTGCTCCACAAACGCCGTGCCGATCTTCGGGGCGTTATCAACGGGATAGACTATTCGGTCTGGAACCCCTCACTGGACACACATATTGAGAGGAATTACGACATCAATGATATTTCCGGCAAGATGGTATGCAAGCGTTTCCTGCAGAACAAATTTGATCTGCCCCGAGCTGATTGTCCGCTTTTCGGTATGATAACCCGACTTGTCGATCAGAAAGGACTCGACCTGGTCGCTGCGATCATGGACCGTTTTCTGGATATGGATGTCCAGTTCGTTCTGCTCGGCACCGGCGATCTCAAGTATCACGGCCAGTTCGAGGGGATAGGACGCCGGTATCCTCGCAAGACCGGAATAACGCTCGGTTTCGATGATGCTCTTGCTCATCAGATAGAGGCGGGGGCCGATGTCTTTATGATGCCGTCGCGATACGAACCGTGCGGGTTAAACCAACTTTACAGCCTGCGATACGGCACGGTGCCGCTCGTGAGGCGAACCGGCGGTCTCGCGGACAGCATACAGGACGTGACACCCAGCACGCTTGCCACCGGCGAGGGAACCGGGTTCGTTTTCGACGAACCGACTCCCGAGGCTTTGCTGCAAAGCGTACAGCACGCTGTAACGGTTTATCAGGACTTCGACACGTGGCATAAGATCCAGAAAAACGGGATGAAGAAAGATTTCTCGTGGCATAGCGCCGCCAAGAAATATGACAAGCTCTATGAAGAAGCTGTGCGAAAAAGGCTCGACGCGTGTGGACTCAGCGGATGAGCAGGAGCGCGACGGAGTCGTGTCCTTCGCCAGCCGGTCACCCAATGAAACGGTCGAGCTGGGACGAAATGTGGCAAAGCTCCTTCGTCCAGGAGACTTGATCGCGCTTACGGGGGAGCTCGGAACCGGCAAGACATGCTTGACGAAGGGAATAGCGCAGGGGCTTGGTGTACCTGCGGAACAGTTTGTCAGGAGCGCCAGTTTTGTGCTCGTCAACAAGTACGACGGCGTTTACCCTATCTGGCACATCGACGCGTACCGGCTCGAGAGCCCGCTCGACTTTGTGGCGCTTGGGTACGAAGAGCTCATTGATTCCGGTTGTATTGCGGTGATCGAGTGGGCGGAAAGGGCCGGCGAACTCCTGCCCGCGCGAACCATACGAATCGCGTTGGAGCATATTGCACCCACCGAGCGTCAGCTCCGTATTGACTTCAGCGGACTCCCCGCTGACAGGAAAGCCCAGTGGGAACGTGCGTTAGACGCGTCTTCTTGAGCCTCGTATCTTCGCAGTTGCCAGAAAGGACCCAGTGGTCGGCTAGGACGACATCAACTTGCGCAGCGTTTTGAGGTTGACCTCGTCCCACGAACGTCCCTTGATCTCGCCCTTCGGTGTTTCGAGGATCTTCGGTGTGTCCCTGAATCTGGGGTCGGTCAGGATGAAACGAAAGGCTTCGAGCCCGATCAGCCCCTTCCCGATATGCTCGTGCCGGTCGACGCGGCTGCCCAACTGCTTTCTCGCGTCGTTAAAATGGAACACCTTGACTCTGTCAAGACCGATGACCTTGTCGAACTCGCGCAGCGTCGCATTGTAAGCTTTCTTGGTGCGAATGTCGTACCCTGCGGCGAACGTGTGGCACGTGTCGTAGCAGACCGCCAACCGTTCAGGTTCCTCCGACATATCCATGATTTGAGCGAGATGGTCGAACGCATATCCTAGGTTGGTGCCTTGCCCGGCAGTCGTTTCGAGAAGCACCGTCACGTGCGTCCCTTTGGTGGCTTTGAAAACGGTGTTGAGAGAGGACGCGATCCGTTTGAGCCCCCATTTTTCGCCCTTATCCATGTGCGCGCCCGGATGCATCACTAGGTAGGGAACGCCGATAGACTCCGAACGAAGCATCTCGACGATAAACGAATCGACGGACTTCTTGTACGTCTCTTTGTCAGGGCTAGCCAGGTTGATAAGGTACGTATCATGTCCAACGACCGGCCCGATACCGGTCTCGACCAGCGTTTTCTTGAAGAGTTTGATCTCCTTCTCAGCGAGATCCCGCGCCTTCCACTGCATATTGCTTTTTGTGAAGATCTGAATCGTATCACAGGCGAGCTCTTTACCTCTGAGCAAGGCTTTGTGTAGACCGCCGGAAATCGACATGTGAGCGCCTATGCACATATTGGAGGCTGCCTTCCTGCTGGTAGTTCTGAAGTTCTAACGTTCGGATGAGGGCTTAGAGCCATTTGTCCACCAGATCGTCAAGCTCGCGCTCGGACACGACGCCCGTAAACCGATCCACCAGAATACCTTCTTTGAAGATGAGCAGCGTTGGTAACGTCTTGATCTCGTATTGGGCCGCAATCGTCTTGTTATTATCGGTGTTGAGCCTCGCCACCTTCAGCCTCCCCACGAAATCCGACACGAGCTTCTCTATCATCGGCTCAATTGTGTTGCAGGGAGCGCACCACGGTGCCCAACAGTTCACGATGACCGGGATACGCGACTTCAACACTTCCTGCTCGAACGTCTGTTCCGACAAATCTATCGGGACGTCATAGGAACCTCTGCGCGCATCCAGAGCGCTTCCGCACTTGCCGCAGACCGGTTTCTTCGCGGAACGGTCTTTATGGACTCGGTTGACCGTGCCACACTGCACACATTTGATGAAGACCATGTTTCTCATCTATGGTAAGCGCACGTCTCCCTGGTTCAGCAGTAGTTGCCGGGTCACAGCCAGATGGAATATAGCCGATATCGCGTCGCTTTGTCCACTTGCCCTGTAATCATGCGGCGATTCATAGAGCGTCGCCAGAGCAGGGTCAACGGCCTTTCCTATCGCAGATCACTGTCTTGCGCGAAGATGCGGCTAGTTTCCTGAGGCATCGCCGGATATCGGTTCGAAATGGCTGATATCGAGTATTGATCCGGTCCGTTTTTCAGCGAAGACGGCTTTCACCTTCATGCCTATCCTGGCGTTCGCCGCGTCGCCGCACTCGAGCAAGTGGACCAGGGACGTATCGGCTCCGTCGAGCTTGATCGTGGCCAGTACGTACGGTGGAGTCTTGGGCTGATACGGTTCTTCATATCGGATCACAGTGAAGCCGGTGACAACACCCGTATCGGCAAGTTCCACCCACTTCTCAGTCAAGTCCGAAAAGCACCGCTCACATGTAGCCCGCGGCGGTATGAACACCTTGTTGCACTTCTTGCACCTCATCCCCAGGATCTTTTTTTCGTCGCGCAGTGCGACGAGAAACTTGCTGCCCACGGTGCCCGCGAAATACTGGTAGGGCAGAGCGATCTTGCCTTCAACGACGAATGCGTGCTCCTTATCCGCGCTCATTTCTTACCTCCCGAATCTTCTCCTTCGTCGATCTCGAAGTACTTTATATCGCTGGGCGAGCCGATCCGTTCTTCGTTGAACACGGCTCTCACGCGCAGCCCTTTTCTGATCTTCTTCGGGTCGTTCTCGTTGAGCAGATGCCAGAAATGTGCTCCCCCTTGAGTTCCATCCAGCTCAATCCACACCACAACGTACGGCACGTCACGAGTTTCGCCGGACAACGGATCGGGGCTCGCGTAGTACACGATGTCGTAATGGCGGACGACGCCTCCCGGCCCGACTTCATCCCATTCGGTAGCTTCGACGCGGCATACCGCGCATACTTCTCGGGGCGGCAGCTGGTTCCTGCCGCATTTCGGGCACCGGTTCGCCATGATCCGTTTGTTGTCACGAAGCTCCTTTAAAAAGTAGCCCATGACCGGTCCGGTTGCGAAGCGCTGCGGTATCGATATGATCTGCCTCGAAACGATCACCTCTTGTTTGACTTGATCTTCGCTCATGCGTTATTTCTCCTATTGCGGCATCTCTTTCGACAGCAGCATCAGCACCGACCAGAAGGTTCCGCCGAACCCGGATGCCAGTGCTAGGTTCACGTCCTTTCTAACCTGGTGCGCGCCGGCCGTTCCCCGAACCTGCATAGCCGCTTCAGCCACCCTGAGCAGCGCGGTCGCGCCGATAGGATTGGCCGCTACCACCCCGCCGGACGGGTTGATCGGAAAAGGGCCGTCGATGGCTATATCGTCCTCTTCAACCATCTTGAGGTGTTCGTCTCCTTCCAGCATAAGAAATTCGCGCATCCAGTCGAGTCCCCACCAGCTCGACGGATCGTACATCTCGAACACGTCTATCTGTTTTCGCGGGTCCGAGATACCGTTTCTGGCGAACAATCTTTCCGCAGCAACGCGATGTGTTGACCTGGTTCTCTGGGGCGCATCTTCGAAGAACGCCAGGGTTTCCTCACGATGTACGGTTTCGTGGTCGACAACCCAGGCAGGGTTGGCGGCGAACTCCTTTACCTTCTCCTCGGAGGCGAAAACGATCGCGCATGCGCCGTCGCTCTGAGAACACATGTGTATCATACGCAGTTCGCCCACTAGCGGCGGCGAGCTCTCGGCCATGGATTCTATCATATCGTCGGTGAGGCCGAACCGTCGGTGGGCTTTCTCGTTGAGCATAGCGTGCTTGTCCATTGCGACCCTCATTTTCATAGCAGCCATCTTGGCACGTTGCTCGCCGAACTCTTCAATCACGTCGTGAGCGGTCGTACCGGTCAGCGCGCCGGTTTGCAGACTTCTTCCCCATAGAGGGTCCGCCATGTTGGTGATCCCGCCGGTTGTATGACCTTCCTGGAGCTTCTCGAAGCCGACAGCCAGTACAACGTCGTGCAGCCCGGAGGCGACCAGGTTGTCCGCCGCGCAGGCGATCGTCGCACCGGTCGTACCGCCGGTCGTGACGCGGAGTCCCGCCTTCCCGTATGCGCCGTCCCCGATGACGTGCCACATGTCGGGTTGGTGGACCATCTCGAAGAGCTCCATGTTACCGTGTACGACGCACTCTATGTCGTCAACGGTTATGCCAGCGTCTTCAAGTGCTTCGACCACCGCCTGGTGGATCATCTCCGGCTGGTTCACATCTTCGCGATGGCTCGAAAGTTTCGTCTGACCGGAGCCAATTATTGCCACGTTCCGGTTCCTCTTTCTCTTCATAATCCGAATCCCTTCCCAGTAGCTAGTTGTCAGTAGCTAGTTGCTAGTAAAACCTCACATGCTCCTCGGCGCTGCCATCCTATCCAGTTGCCCGTTACAAGTTGCCCTTTGCCGGCATCAGCCTACCGCTCTTCAAGTCGCAGTAAGGCGCGCGTCTCGCCCGCTACCCGTCTTCCGTGATCCTCGACTACATGCCGCCCGTACGAGTTTCTCTTCCTAATCCAAATCCTCTCTCAGTAGCTAGTTCTCAGTAGCTAGTTGCTAGTAAAACCTCACCCACCACTCGGCGGCATCTCAGCCAGCCGCGCACAGCTAGTTGCTGGCTGCTCGCAACGAGCGACCAACAGATGCTCACTTACGAGTGCTCAATGAACGGATGAGGCCGTTAAGCAGCCGACCGACATCATCGATCGATTCATGCAGGTTCTGACGCTTCTCTTCGCTAATCAGTCCCAGATTCCCTGCGATCATGACTTGAGTTTCAACTTCGAATAACGAACCCCGTGCGTGACCCAGGAACTGTTTGAATTCCCCAACCGTTAATCGGCCTTGTCCTTCAGCGATGTTGCTCGGAACCGACACGGCTGCGCGGTGCAACTGAGCCGCGAGCCCGAACTTCTCGTGATCTGGGAATACCGCTGTCGCCCGATATACCTCCGTCACGAGATCCATCGCCCTCTGCCATACGACCAGCTCCTTGTAATGCTTTGCCACGTGTGCACCGTCTTGAGTTGTCAGCAACTGGCGACTAGCAACTAGCAACTAGCAACTATCCTTCAAGAACAATCACTGTCTGAAGCTGGCCTGCTGGGCCTGTGCTACCCTGGGCGAGCGCGCGTTTTGCCCCCGGCACCTGTCTGTCGCCCGCTTCACCACGGATCTGTGTAACCGCCTCGGCCACTCTCGCCATACCTCCCAGAATGAGAGGATTGCCGGCGAGCATCCCGCCGGAGCAGTTCACGTTCTGTTTTTCCGGACCGCCGTCACTCAGCCAGTCTCCGCCCTGTCCTTCGGCGCACAGCCCCAATCCTTCCGCCCACAACGGTTGCTGGTGAGCATACCGGTCGGCGACCTCGACGACGTCGAAAGCATCCTTTGGATCTTTAATGCCGGCCATAGAGTAAGCGCGTTCGGCAGCTTTCGCGAGAGGGAACGTGCCCGCAAGGTCCCGTTCGCCCAGGAAGAAGCTGTCGTAGCAGTTGCCAGCCCCGGTGACCCAGACCGGTTTGTCGGTGATCTCGGCTGCGCGGTCCTCCGACGCCATAATCATAGCTATGGCACCGTCTGACACGGGGTATCTGAAAAGCTCCCGGATCGGATCCGCCAGCATCGGCGAGTCGAGTACCTGCTCGACGGTCAGCGTCTCGGTCTCCTGCGCAACTGGGTTCATCGCAGCATATTTGCGGGCGCGTACGACGACCTCTGCAAGCTGCTCTTCGGTGACGGAAGATTTGTTCATGTAAGCCTGTGCTTGCAAAGCCGCCGCAGCCAGGTAGTCGAGCCCGACCGGTCGGGTGAAGAATGGGTCAAACGCAACATGTGTAACCATGTTACGGCTGGCGGACTGCGACTCCTTGCAGTGACCAACGACTATTACAACGTCGTGATGGCCGGACAGGATTGTGGCCAGACCGTAGTACACCGCCTGGGAACCGTCAGCGGAAACTTTCTCCTCACCTTTGAAATGGGCTCCGACCACATCGGTCATGGCGGAATCGGATATAGTGCGAGCGTCGAACACGTCGTCGGACACCGTGATGGCCGCCTCGATTCCCCCATTATCGGAAAAATCCAGCCCGGTCTCCGATACGACCTTCTTGACGACCTCCCAGGCCATCCCCTGCATTCTTTGATACCACTTGTCGCTCTCGTACTTTGTCTGCGCCACCGCGCAAATCGCAACACGTTCAGGCACGCGCAACCCCTCCTTTCGTAAGGTATCTAACTGCTGACAGCTGATAATCAGTCGCTAGAAACCATCACCTCACTTGAATCGCATTACCCCTTTTCCCTGTCTTATGGTGCGGACAATAGCGTCTCTGTCCTTTTCGCACGCCACCTCCATCCACGCGCGACCGCAACCGAACTCGGTGTGTGAATCGTCGGAGGCCACCTTTGGATACGGGATCCGATCAATATCGTATTCGGGCGTATAGAATCCCTTGGATGTCACCTCGACCACGTCAATGGGAACTTTTTCTCTAATCCTGTCTATTCGCTCGACAATCTGCTCGAGCGTCATATCGTACTCGGCGGGATGGTTGAAAATGTAAAGTTCTTCCCGCTCGCCACTTATCCTGGTGACATGGAAATATCCACCTGCGAAGACCGTCAGCTCGATCGCCTGAAATATCAACGTGCCGTTCTTACTGGGGGGCAGACCGTCGTAGCATCCGGGTTTCATAAGGAAGTCGTGGTCGGTCAACGCAACGAAATCAAATCCGAGCCTCGAGTAGACCTCCACCACTTCGTCCGGTGTCAGCTCTCCGTCGGAACAAGTAGAGTGGGTGTGGAGTGCGCCTTTCAGTATTCCCGGATTCTGCTCCATGTCGTTGCTGCTAAGATCCTCGGGGCGCAAGCGCTGTCACCTTTCCGGCTGCGTTCCCATCAAACTCTTCGTTCAACCTGTTGACTTATGCCTTATGCGTTTCTAGTCCTTCATTAGCTCCCGCATTATGATGAGTTGCTGAACCTGCGACGTGCCTCCGCCAATGGCAAGAATCTTAGCGTCGCGCATCAACCTCTCGACACCGAACTCCTGCATGTAACCGTAGCCGCCGTGTATCTGAACGGCGTTTGTCGTTGTGCGCATCGCGGCTTCCGCCGAGAAGAGCTTGGCGTGGGATGCCTCGACGGTAGCGCGCACTCCTTCGTCGCAAAGTGCCGCCGCTTTGAGCGTAAGCAGCCGTGCGGCTTCGATGTCCGTGCTCATGTTCGCGAGCATCTCGCCTATCATCTCGAACGTTATTAGAGGCTGCCCAAACTGGACGCGTTCTTTTGCGTATTTGACTGATGCGTCGAATGCCGCCTGCGCGATACCGACACCCAGACAGCCCATGAGAACGCGTTCCACGTCGAGTCCCGACATCAAGATCTTCAGCCCGCCGTTTTCGTGTCCAATGAGATTTTCCGCAGGTACGCGGCAGTCCTCGAAGAAGAGTTCAGACGTCGGCGAACCCCTCATTCCCATCTTCTTAAACTCTTTGCCTACGGAGAACCCCGGGAAAGCGTTCTCGACGATGAACGCGCTGATGCCCCTCGGTCCGGCGTTCTTGTCGGTTCGCGCGTAGACGAGTATTATGTCTGCAATAGGACCGTTGGTGATAAACGTCTTGGTCCCGTTGAGAATGTACTCGCCGTCGCGCTTCTCCGCGCTGGTGCGCATTGAAAGGACATCCGACCCGGCGTCCGGCTCAGTCATGGCCATTGCACCCAGCTTTTCCCCGGAAGCCAGGGCGGGCAGATACTTTTTCTTCTGCTCTTCGGAACAGTTGCGTGCCAGATTGTGCGCGCACAACACTGCGCTCGCGCCGTACACGAAAGCGGCCGAGGCGCATGCATAGGAGACTTCCTCGCCGACGACGCAGGAAGTCACGACGCCGGCGCCTGTGCCACCGTACTGTTCCGGTATCATGAGCCCGAGCAAACCCATCTCGCCCATCTTCTTGACAAGCCCCAGCGGGAACCGCTCGTCGCGGTCGAGCTCCTCGGCAAGCGGCGCAATCTCGTTTCTCGCGAACTTGCGCACGGTCTGCTGGATCTCGATTTGCTCGGCGCTCAGATGGAAATCCACCTACGCGTCTCCTTTCGCAACGGCGAATGGGCTCGTTACGCTTGCGAGTCTCTTGCCGCAAATTGCCGTGAATTGGAACGTTTCTCCCTTGGAGATTCTAGGTTTCTTGCGCGATGGTTGTCAAGCCTTTTCGGGCCGGAGTGTATTGATCCGCGTACTTCGAGCGTCGCGGATTCTTTCGGGCCGAGCGAAAGAGCCTTTCAACTTGCCGGTTGCCAATCGGCCGGAGACGTGTTATCCTACAAGGGGAGGGGAGTACCTTATCTCCAAGTCTTGTGATCGAGACTGTTCTAGGGTTGAAGGACTGGTTCTCGGATATGAAACAGGGACATGGTGTCCAGAAGCTTTCGATGTCTTACAGGTCGAAGCGAGCCGTCGTGAGCACTTCGCTCGTAACTTCAGGCGTGGCCTTCGAGCTCGTCTCCAAACACAGTCCTGAGTTGAAAGCGGAAATTGCCGATTGGGAGGACGGTCGCGTCTTTTCGCTCGGGGTGTTGCCTGACGGACCGTCAATCTCGCTCAAGAAGGAAGGTGACCGGATCCGATATCTGGGCAAAGGGTACAAGGATCCCAAGCTGAAACTGTTGTTCAAGAACATCGACTGCGCCCACCTGCTGATGACCGGCAAAATGAGCTCCGACGCGGCTTTCGCGCAGCATCGTACGATCCTGCACGGCAACATAGTCGACGCCATGCAGACTTCAAGGGCGATGGCTATCGTGCAATCCTATCTGTTGCCCGGTTCGGTCTTGAACAAGAGCATGAAACGGGCTCCCAAAATGACGCGGGCACAACGGCTGCTCAAGGCTCGGATTATGGCCACTCTGGGAATAGCGATTCTGGCTAATATTAGAAAATAGGAGCAATCGCCCCTCTGAGGACAAACTAAGTAGGAGAGATTATGATGATTCCGCAGTACTACGAGTTCTATTGCCCTGTGAAGATTCTGAGCGGCTTGAAAGCCTTGTCGAACCTGCCCTATGAGATGGGTTTGCTCGGTACGCACAAGGCGTTGATTGTGACTGATCAGGGCGTTGTCGGTGCCGGTTTGATCAAGCTGGTTGAGAGCGTTTTCGAAGGGTCACAGTGCGAGATCGGCGCGGTTTTCGATCAGACGCCGCCCGATTCGAGCATCCAAGTTGTCAGGGAAGTAGCGAAACTGTTCACGGACGAAGGGTGCGACTGTTTTGTCGCGGTCGGCGGCGGGAGCAGCATGGACACGGCCAAGTGCGCCAACATGATGGTCACCGAGGGTACGGATGACCTGATGAATCTGCAGGGCGTGGAGCGGTTGAAGAAGCCTGTGAAGCCGTTTATTGCAGTTCCAACCACGGCCGGGACCGGCTCGGAGGTGACCGTTGCGGCGGTGATTTACGACGAGAAAACCAAGGTGAAAATGGGGTTCACGTCGTACCGTCTCCTACCCAACGTGGCGATCCTCGACCCGAAAATGACCGTGACGATGCCGCCCAAGATAACGGCGGCCACCGCGATGGATGCGCTTACTCATGCTGTCGAGGCATACTACTGTCTGCAGAAAAATCCCGTCTCCGACGCGTTCGCTGTGGCGGCCATCAAGCTCATCGTGGACAACGTGATTGCGTGTGTCGAGAACGGCAAAGATGAAACCGCACGGCTGGCGATGGCAAACGGCGCGCTGCTGGCCGGCATAAGTTTCTCCAACTCGATGGTTGGCGTTGTTCATGCTCTGGCGCACGCGTGCGGCGGAGTTTGCCGGGTGCCACACGGGGTCGCAAACGGGATACTTCTGCCGTGGGGCATGGAGAATAACCTTGAGAAAGCTGGCGAGACAATCGCCGAGTTGGCCCCGTTGCTGGGCGCCGCTGCGTCGGGCAGCCCCATGGACGAGGCAAGGGCGGCTATCCAGGCTGTTAGAGAGATCGGCGCACGCCTGAAAGACCTGTGCGGGTTCCCCACAACGCTGAGAGAGGCCGGGGTGGCCGAGGGCAGTCTGGAAGCGGTTGCCAAAGCAGCTATCAACGACGGAACAATAACGTTGAATCCCGAGGACGTAACTTACGAGGTCGCTCTCGAGATCTTGAGAAAAGCGTACTAGTTTGGATCCGGGCCTGACACCGCGGTATCCCGCCGGTGTTCTTCTTTGCCCGCTCGGGCTGTGGCCAGGCAGCACCGTTTCCCTAGCCGACGGTTCCCGTCTGCAGCTATGGGTGCGACAAAACTGTTGAAATCCGTGCTGAATCAGGTTATAATCTAGCGAGAAAGAGCGAAGCGCTCGTAGCTCAGTCTGGATAGAGCACAGGATTCCGGATCCTGGTGTCGGAGGTTCGAATCCTCTCGAGCGCGCCACATTTAGCCAGCGTGGATATGATCCTGTAATACCGTCCGGTTTCAACCGTCTTTACGTGGACCGCAAGGTGTTATGCGATGCCCAACACTAATCATAAACGTATTCTCGTCACAAGTGCTCTCAGGTACGCGACGGGACCCGTTCATATAGGCCATGTTGCCGGCGCTTACCTGTCGGCGGACATATTCGTTCGCTATCAGAGGTTGAGAGGATCTGAGGTGATACACATCGGCGGTACGGACGAGTACGGCGTGCCGGTCACCGTGAAGGCGGAGCAAGAGGACATCTCTCCCCAGGAGCTTGTTGACAGGTACCACAAGGTCATCAAGGAATGTTACGACGGATTGGGCATAGAATTTGACAATTTCTCGCGCACGAGCCTGCCGATTCACACAAAAACCGCACAGGATTTCTTCCTGAAAGTGCACGAGAACGGATACATCGAGACGAACACAGTGACGCAGCTCTTCTGCGAGCAGTGTCAGCGGTATCTGCCGGACAGGTACGTCGAGGGGATATGTCCGCATTGCAACAAGCCCGGCGCCCGAGGGGATCAGTGTGAAAGCTGCGGCAGATGGATCGAGGCTGTTGAGCTGATCGAACCGGCATGCAAGATTTGCAGCAGCACGCCCGTCCCACGCGAGACCACGCACTGGTTCCTCAAGTTGAGCGCGTTTCAGGAACGGCTCACGAAGTGGCTAGATTCCAAGGCACACTGGAAGGACAACGTGAAGAATTTCTGTGCGGGCTGGTTCAAGGAAGGGCTGAAAGACAGGGCGATCACAAGGGACCTCTACTGGGGAATACCGGTTCCTCTGGATGGCGCGGAAGGAAAAGTGCTCTACGTCTGGTTCGACGCGCCGATAGGGTATATCTCGTCGACAATCGAGTGGGCGGAAAGTAAGGGGAAACCGGATTTGTGGAAGGACTACTGGTGCAGTCCCGATTGCCGGATCGTGCATTTCATCGGCAAGGACAACATCGTGTTCCACGCGATAGTGTGGCCGGCCATGTTGCTCGGTCACGGCGGGTACCAGCTGCCGGACGAGATCCCCGCGAACGAGTTCATGAACATACACGGCGAGAAACTGTCAACGAGCAGAAACCTCGTCATCTGGGTTTCGGATTATCTGGAGGAGTTCGAGCCTGACCCGCTGCGCTACTACATCGCGGCTAACGCGCCGGAAAACAGCGACAGCGACTTTTCGTGGCAGGATTTTCAGGCTCGTAACAACAACGATCTCGCCGATATACTCGGCAACCTTGTCAACCGCGCGCTGACGTTTGCTGAGAGGTTTTTCGGAGGCGTCGTACCTGACCGGGGCAAGCTTGACGGGGACGACAAGGAGTTCCTCGGCAAACTCGAGTCGGCTCCCGAGGTCATAGGCGATCTTTTCGCCGCATTCAGGGTGAGACAGGCGACGACGGAACTCATGAATCTTGCTCGCGCCGGCAACAAGTACTTCAACGACAGAGAACCCTGGCGTACCCGCAAGAGCGATCCTACAAAGTGCGCCACCACGATCAACCTGTGCATACAGCTGATCCGCACCCTAGCGGTACTCTTCCACCCGATTCTTCCTTTTTCCACCCCGAAAGTCTGGAACATGCTCGGTCTTGACGGCGATGTCGGACGGCAAGGCTGGGACGAGGCCGGGACGACGGCCGTGCCGGAAGGTCACAGGCTGGGCAAACCGGAGGTTCTGTTCAAGAAGATCGACGACGACGTAATTGAACAGCAAGAGCAGAAGCTCGGCGAGATCTGGGAGGCGCAGAGTTAGGCCTGATTGTAATGCAAACCTCGCTTCGTGGATGAGACTTCCATTCTGCATGGCATTTTGCAGAGCAGCAAAGGCTCGGTTGCTTTGGCAGGGCAATGGGAGTAGAATGTTGACAAACGGGTCTTATGAGGGTTTGACGAGGGTGAGATTTGGTGGCGTGGTACTACGAAGGGTTCTTCTATCAGTGGTGACAGCCATGACAACTTCAAACTGTTCCGCAGGCGGTAGTGTGTCTGGTGAGGTCCGAGAAGCGAGGTATGATGGATCTTGGGCTCAAGCGTGGTATCCGGGAAGAGAAGCGGCGTTGCGCAAGCAACTTGAAGCGTTCTTCGCCAAAGCGAACGTGGAGTCTCCCGCCGGGAAGATACGCGCGTTGGTGGCTCCACATGCGGGGTACGCCTATTCCGGACAGACCGCGGCGTGTGCCTATGCACCGCTGCGCAGAGGAGATTATGATCGCGTAATCCTTCTCGGGGTAAACCACAGCCCCCGGAGGATTCCCGGCGGAGCTATAACGGACGTTGAGAGTTGGGAGACGCCGCTCGGTAAGATCAAGGTGGACCGCGAAGTGTGCGACAAGCTGCTCGAGGACGAGCTTTTTCTTTCAATTCCGGTCGACGAGGACACGGAGCATTCGTTGGAGATACATTTACCGTTTCTGCAGGAACGGTTGGGCGCGTTCAGACTCGTGCCTATCATGGTCGGCGACGTCAGCAACGATGACTGTCGCCGGATGGGCGCCCGGCTGAAACCGTTCATCGACGAGCAGACACTGGTGGTTGCGAGCTCTGATTTCACGCACTACGGTGGAGACTACGGCTACGTACCGTTCCGGGACAACGTGGAGGAGAATCTGAGGAAGCTCGATATGGGCGCTGTCGACCGGATCGTTGACGCTGACTTCAAGGGTTTCCGCGACTATGTCCGTGAGACTCGCGCTACCATCTGTGGCAGGAACCCCATAGGTATTCTTCTCAGCATCGTCCCGGAGGACATGAAAGGGGAGCTGGTTCGTTACGACACATCCGGGAGAATGACAGGCAATTTCAGCTTCTCGGTCAGCTACGTTGCGATACGTTTTTCGGGCGATCTGAAGCTGCTTAACTTGAGCGAGCGGCAAACCCTGCTCCGGCTCGCGAGAGACACTATCGAAACCTACCTGTCGTCGGGAGAAGTCGTTGACCCGACTCAAGGCGATTACGAGCTGACACCGGTGCTCAAGCGGGAGCTCGGGGCTTTTGTCACGTTGCGTAGAAAGGGAGCGCTGCGCGGCTGCATCGGCGTTATCGAGGAGAGGATGCCTCTCTGCCGGGCCGTCGTCGAGTATGCAATCCACTCGGCAACCCGTGACCCGAGGTTCCGACCGGTGACGGCCGAGGAAGCCAAAGAGATCGAAATAGAAATCTCGGTGATGAACCCGACAGCGGACCCGCTAAGCCCATTCCAGAAGGTTAAAGACGTCTCTGAGATCGTGGTAGGCAAAGACGGCCTGTTTCTCAGGAAAGGAATGGTTCAGGGAATACTTTTGCCGCAGGTGCCGGTTGAACAGGGTTGGGACCGCGACACGTTCCTAATAGGGATATGTCGTAAGGCGGGTTTGCCGGACGGAGCGTGGGACGATAAGGACGCGCAACTGTACCGGTTCAGCGCGCAGGTTTTCGGCGAGTAGACAGGTGTGGCCGGTTTGGCCGGGACACCGAAACCAGCACCTCGGTGGGAAAACGGTAGGCAAGGACAGTTGTTATGAAGAGGCGAGCGTTTCTGAGGGGTCTGGGTTTGGCCGGCGCAGGCACGGTGGTCGGCGGGTTGTGGGCGCGCCGCTCTGTGCGTCGTAACACGGCGGCAAGGGGTCCGTCGCGCACCGTTTCGGCGATGTCCGCCGTGCGCGGCGCTCGTGTCGTCACCGTGAGGCGGCCCGAGGTATTCGGGAACGACAATAGATCGGACGTAAGGAAGCTCGGGATCAATGGGAAGCTCGTGCGCCAGATGGTTCACGAGAGCGTAGCCGCGCTCGTTGGGACGAAGACCAGTGATCACGCATGGAAAGAGCTTTTCGGTCCGCGAGATGTCGTCGGGGTCAAGATCAACTGTCTTGGCGGGCGGATGTTCTCATCGCATCCGGCGGTTGTTGAGGGAATTATTGACGGGCTCCGCGCGGCGGGAGTGCCGGACAGAAACATCATCGTGTGGGATAGGTTCTCCAGAGAGCTAAAGGCAGCCGGGTTTGCGATAAATGTCGCGGGCGACGGCGTGAAATATCTCGGAACCGACGAGCGCGGGTACGGCTACACGTCCGAACCTATACTGTACCGCTCAATAGGAAGCTGTTTCAGCACGATACTGGAATCCAGATGTAGCGCAATCATAAGCGTGCCGCTGCTGAAAGATCACGATATCGCCGGAGTGACGCTCAACTTGAAGAACTTCTTCGGTGCTATCCAGAAACCCAGCAACTATCATGAGAACCGGTGTGACCCGTACATAGCCGATCTTAACGCGCACCCGTTGATAAAGGATAAGAACCGGTTGATAATCTGCGACGCGCTCATGGGCGTATATGACGGCGGACCGGGATACAACCCGGATGCTGCCTGGAAGTATGGTGGAGTGATGGCGTCGACCGATGCCGTCGCTCTTGACCGTGTTGGTGCGGACATCATCGAGAAAAAGAGGAGCGAAGCCGGAGAACCTCCTCTAAGAGACGAGGCAAGAGAGCCGGTACATATTCATACAGCAGCTGAACTGGGTTTAGGCTGCGACGATCCGGACAAGATTGAGGTGGTAGAAGTCTGATTTCGATGCATCGGCCCGATCCTGCATGCGGGTATAGTCCAAAATGAAGGTGTCCAGACGAAACTTCCTGATAAACTCTGCCGGCGGCGCGTGCTTTCTGAGCGCGATGGCGCAAACGCGACTCGCCTCGGCTGCGGGCCAGCTCGACGATTCGAGATTCGTCAAAGAGGCTCGGTACTACGAGAAGCTGGACGGTGCCAGGGTACGATGTACTCTCTGTCCGCGCGAGTGCGAGGTGGCGAACATGGAGCGCGGCACGTGCAGCGTGCGCGAGAATCGCGACGGCACCTACTATACACTCGTTCATTCCAGACCATGTTCACTGTGGCCTGATCCGATCGAGAAGAAACCACTCTTTCATTTTCTTCCGGGCTCGCGAGCTTTTTCCATTGCCACCGCCGGCTGCAACATGGAGTGCAAGTTCTGCCAGAACTGGCAGATCTCACAGTTTCGACCGGAGGACGTTGACTGCCTCGGGTACTTGCCGCCGGAATCGGTGGTTGAAGCCGCAAGACAAAACCGGTGCGCGTCGATCGCTTACACGTACAGCGAGCCGGTGGTCTTCTACGAGTACATGTACGATACGGCGGTTGCCGGACGAGAGAAGGGTGTGCGGAGCGTTATCATCAGCAACGGGTTCATCAACAAGGAGCCGGTGCTCGAGCTGTGCAAGGTTCTCGACGCGGTGAAGGTCGACCTCAAGGCCTTCACAGAGAAGTTCTACCGGGAAACGTGCCGCGGCGAGCTCAAACCTGTGCTCGACGCGCTGAAGTGGATTCACGAGACCGGCATCTGGCTGGAACTCGTCGTGCTGATAGTGCCTACGCTGAACGACGACAAAGACGAGATAAGAAGGATGTGCGAGTGGGTGCGCTCGGAACTCGGTCCGCACGTGCCGATGCATTTCTCGAAATTTCATCCAACCTATCAGATCCGGAATCTGCCGCGAACGCCTGACAGGACGTTGGAAATGGCTAGAAAAACCGCTGTCGCGGCCGGCATCCAGTTCGCCTATGTCGGCAACGTTTCGCCGCACCCGTTCGAGAGCACGTACTGTCCGAAATGCGGCGAGATGCTCATAAACCGCATTGGATACAGGACCTCTGTCGTGGGTCTCGAAGACGGAAACTGCAAGAAATGCGACGCCAAGATCCCCGGCGTATGGTCGTGAAGTCCCCCGCAGGGCCTTCTCTCGTTGTCAACCTTTTCCATACTCGGGGCTGGCTCCACGTTGAAAGCGGGAACACAAATCTGGTAATATTGTGATGAAGTACACTGTGCGGAACGGGGTGCGCGATGATGCCGGGTGGTGCAATCAAGGTACTTGTTCTTGCAGTTGTCATAGCGTTGTTGAGCACAGGCGCTAGTAAGGAGTTTCTCGGGCGGCATCCTTTTGCGGGAGGTTTCGCGATCGTCGGCGTGGTAGGATTGCTTTTCGCACTTTTTCCCGAGGCGTTCTTCTTGAAGTATCCGTTTGCCGAAGAAGGTAGAGAAAGAACTGTTTACGCGAGACGACGCGGCGCGCGATTGCTGGGCATAGCGCTTCTGGTAGTGTCGTTTCTCGTGTTCATTTACGCGACTAGAGTAGGATAGCAGTCAAGCTTCCCACGCCCAGCTGCAGAGACTGGGTGTTGGTTATGCGAGAAGAGGAGGGCCAGGTGGTCAAGCGTTTGGAAGAGGGTAGTGGACCGTCGCCGGCGTCGACGGAGGATAAAGCGGGTGTCATCGGCAGGCTTCGCGAGAGGTTGAGCAAGAGCCGTCATGGTTTTGTGGACAACGTCAAACGGGTGCTGCGCGGTCGGACGGCGATAAACCGTGAACTGTACGACGAACTCGAAGAGACGCTCATCGAGGCGGACCTCGGAGTCGCGACGACGACGCGTCTCATCGAGAACCTTGAGCGCGAAGCCCATGAACAGAAACTGACCGACCCGGAACGGTTGTACGAGCTTCTCGAGTCGCAGATCGTCGAGATCCTCAGTGTGGGAGACCATTCTTTGATGCTGGATGGTGCCAAACCGCTCGTCTACCTTGTTGCGGGGGTGAACGGCAGCGGCAAGACTACCACAATCGGTAAACTTGCGTACAGGTTGGGCGATGAGGGCAAGAAAGTGCTTCTCGCGGGTGCGGACACGTTCCGTGCGGCTGCGGCCGAGCAGCTCGCGATATGGAGCGAACGTGCCGGCGCGGACATCGTGAAATATGCCGGTGGGGGCGATCCTGCCGCGGTTGCTTACGACGCGGCGGAAGCCGCCGTGGCTCGCGGCGCGGATTTTGTGATGGTCGATACTGCAGGGCGGTTACACACGAAAGTCAACCTCATGGAGGAACTGAAGAAGATAAAGCGCGTGATCGCGAAGAGGCTGCCTGACGCGCCGCACGAGACGCTGCTCGTCATGGATGCCACAACCGGGCAGAACGGTTTGTCCCAGGCGAAACTGTTCACCGAGGCGCTCGACGTCACGGGTATCGTGCTGACGAAACTTGACGGAACTGCTAAGGGAGGTATCATAGTCGCAATAAAGAATGAGCTGAGTATCCCTGTGAAGCTGATCGGCGTCGGCGAAGGTGTGGACGACCTTCGTCCGTTCGACCCGGCGGTGTTCGTGAAGGCGCTGTTCGAGTGAATATAGGTGGGCCGTGCGCAACCGTCCTTTTCTCGAAGTTCTTGGGGGGGCTTTTCGGTTGGAATAGTTGATGTCTGAAGGTGCGAGGCTGGTCCTGGTGTGCATGAGAGGTCCATTTCGCGCTGCTCGGCACGGCCATAGTGCTTGACAAGCGGCCTCCAGGCTGCTAATATAAGCAGGGCAACGGTGTGGAAGCGGGTAGCGCGCGTTCTGCCTTTTAGGGGAGCAGCAGCATCGTGGCGTACGCTTGCCGGGCCAGGCTCGACTAAAACTCATGTTGTCGGTTCTGGCAGTGAGCACAGAGCTTGCTCAGGACCAATGCGTTGGTGACGTCGGTTGGCGGTGATTTGAAGGGGCATTGAACAGCAAGGGAGGGGAAGATGAAAAAGGAAGAGATGATCCAATCGTTGGCTGGGAAACTGGGTGAATCAAAAGCGGCAACCGAGAGGATTCTTTCGGCGGTGCTTGGGACTATCAAGGACGGCCTGGTTGGTGACGGTGTTGTGCAGATCACCGGTTTTGGCTCATTTCGCGTTCGAACCAGGGGCCCACGAATGGGTCGTAACCCTCGAACCGGTGAAACCATCCAGCTGGCCGGAAGTAAAAGCGTCGGATTCAAGGCTGGAAAAGCACTGAAAGACGCGATACAGTAACACTTTTCCAAGACAATGCGGGGACGGTCCCGCGGTTTTGCGGTATCTGACGCAATCTCATTGGACCGGTGCCGTCAGGATGCGACAGCAGTCCGCAACGCGGGGCGCAGGCAGGCAGCAGGCGGTAATGTCGCTTGTGGTGTGTCCATGTGTGCCCGCGGCGTGGCTGTTCAGCCTTCATGACGCTCGCCTCGATCGCCCTTATGGATTCGGTGTCAGCTTGCTGCTCGCAAGTTGACGGACAGTCCACCGCTTGGCGTTAAAGTCGTAGTCGGCCTCGACGAGATAGACCTTGTCACCCACGATAACCCATGCGCCTGGGTTCGTTGAGTTTGCAAGGAAGCCTATTCCGCTAACGGCGCTGCCGCTTTCGGCGCCGTTGGCGAAAGCGACAGTCGCGCCTCGGTTCCAGACCCCGACCATCGCCACCAGAGCTATCAAGACTGCAAGAAGCGAAATCAGCAACTCTTTCTTCACTAGTTTCACCTCCTTTCGGCGGATAACTCTATGAACGAACACGGTCAACACTCCTCACGTTGAGCTAGCAACTCGTTGGTTTTTCGTAGTCTTTCGCTGAGCGTACCCACTATGTTCAGGAGCAACCGTATGGCAACCGGTTTTGTGAAAAGTTGATGGAACGCCGAGGCTGTGAGTATGAAAAAGCTCGAACTCTCTTCAGCCACCACAGTGGCGGAACGCTTCTCGGGTGAGAGAAGAGCCATCTCGCCGAACATCTCCCCTTTGCCGAGCACGGCGATCACCTTACCGTCGTCGATGACCTTGACTTTGCCCTCGAGAATAACGTACATCTTCTTGCCGGCGTCACCTTTCTGGAAGATCACCGTCCCTTTAGTAGCCGCTTCCGTGAGTCCCATGGCCATGATCCTCATGAGCACCTCGGGATGGATCCCCTTGAAGAGGTCCATTGTCTCGACGAGCCGAACGTATTTGTCCCTGAATGACATAACGCCCTCCTTCACCCTCGTTTGTATCTCTGTACAGCCATTCTGTACAAATCGTTGCCGCGCGAATCATTGGCCACAAACGCCGGGAAATCTTTTACCTCGATAAGGTACACGGCTTCCGGCCCGAGTTCGTGAAAGGCGATCGGCTCGCACCGCCGAACTCTGTCGGCCAGCAGTGCACCGGCGCCTCCGACTGCTCCAAAGTACACGGCTTTGTACTGTTGTATTGCCTTAACCACCGACTCAGACCTTGCCCCTTTGCCTATCATTGCTTTCAATCCGTGCTTCATGAGAACCGGCGCATACCGGTCCATTCTCGAAGCGGTAGTCGGTCCGGCGGACAGTGTAGGACGGCCCGGTCTTCCCGGGCAGGGTCCGACGTAGTAAACGATCGCACCCTCCAAAGGAAAAGGAAGCGGCTCGCCGGCTTCTATCAGCTCCACGAGCCTCTTGTGCGCCGCGTCACGCGCCCCGTATATCGTGCCGGTTATCAGCACGCGGTCCCCGACGCTCAACTGCTCGACGGTTGCATCGCTGAGCGGTGGTTTAAGAACGATTGGCTTCGCCGTTGCTGGCATGTGCTCCTCACCGTTTGAGAGTCTATAAGGTTATCTGTCGATGCCTGTGGGCGTGACATTCCAGATTGACTGCCACTGGAAGGCTCGCTATATGGCACGGGTGTGTCTCAACGTGTACCGCGAGCGCCGTAGTTGTGCCACCGAACCCCGCCGGACCTATTCCGCTGCCGTTGATTCCGTCGAGCAGTACCGACTCGAGCTGAGCTATGTTCGGATCTGGATTGGGTTGGCCGAGCGGGCGAAGCAGAGATCGTTTCGCAATAAGCGCGGCCTTCTCCATCGTACCGCCGATGCCTACCCCCACAATCACAGGAGGACAAGAGTTTGCCGCGTTATTCATCACGCCACCCACCACAAACTCTATCGTACCCTGCTTCCCGTCGGCAGGTTTAAGCATACCGAGAAAACTTGCGTTCTCGCACCCGCCGCCTTTGGCCAGGAAATCTATCTTTAGCTTGTCGCCCTCGGCAACCTCGACATGCAGCACCGCCGGAGTGTTGTCGCCGGTGTTGACGCGCCCAAACGGGTCGCCAACGATGGATTTTCTCAGGTTGCCCCGGGTATAACCGCGTCGTACACCCTCGTTGACAGCATCGACAAGTGAACCTCCGCCAACGCGCACTTCATCGCCGATCTCGACGAACACCACCGCCACACCGGTATCC